>Ga0187772_10000676_pt1 | contig 15341 bp, 6 predicted proteins | sample 0116_SJ02_MP15_2_FD_133137 | JGI IMG/M metagenome (GOLD analysis project Ga0187772, IMG submission 133137) | Tropical peat soil microbial communities from peatlands in Department of Meta, Colombia - 0116_SJ02_MP15_20_MG | ecosystem: Environmental > Terrestrial > Soil > Wetlands > Peat | place... | reverse complement strand
CGACCAAATCAGGAACTACCGAGAAAACGCTATGCGTGCTACCGGATAAGCTTCTGCGGTTCTATTGGTTGCGTCAGTTGGCCATCATTTTTGAGCTTTCTGACCTGTGGGGAAGGCCCGAAGGGCACGCCCACCCGAAAGAGTGGTGTCAAGACTGGTATGGTTGTGCCATTGTACAAATAATCCGCGGTTGTTCGTCTTGGTGGCGGAGCATAAATCGAATCTCAACTGAACAAAACATTATGAAAAAGGCTCTATTGATTTTAATTAGTCTAATCGTTGCCGTAAGATTAGCATCTGCGTCCAACAATTTCTCATACGCTGCAACCGCGGCTCCGGGCGCCACGCCGGATGGGGTTGACCAAAGTAATAACCCGGTCAATGTCTGGACACTAACCCAGACCACGGGCGCAACTGCTAACGGTATTTCAGGCGCCTACCTTGGTGCGCCATTTAATGGCGCCTTTACGGGATGGCAAATATGGAGTTCTGAAACTGGTGGCATCACCGGACAAGGTGGCTGGATTGATGCCAGCAACGTCTTCGCGGGGGGAGCTTTATCAGTTGGGCAGACCGTTTCAATCAATTTTGAAATGCGGGCTACCGATCCTGCCACGACAAATGGACCCGCTGGCGTAGTCGGTGTTAGTTTGCTCAACGGCACCAACAATGCTATCACCTTCTATATTTATGGAGGCGGTCCCAATTATTATTCTTATACTGATGCCGCTTCAAATGCTGCGAAAGCTGGGCCAATGACTTATCAATATCAAATTCCATTCAGTATCGCCTTTACTGTTACAGGTCCTAATACCTATCTTGCAGTTGCCGGCTCTGATACTTGGACGGGCACATTTGCAGGATCTCTCACCGGAATAGACGTATTCAATCATGCTGGGGGTAACGGAAGTGATGTGGGATTCAATAATCTGACCGTTGCCCCTGAGCTGACCATCAATAACATCTCTCCCGATGATACCAAAGCGCTATTCAATGCAACCAACACGATGAGTTTTGGCATCAATTCACCGTCTGCCGCCGTCAATGCCAGTGGCATTCAGTTGGCCTTGAACGGGGTGAACGTTTCCAGCAATCTTGTTATTAGCGGTGGCGGCACCGGGAACGTCACGGCCCGCTATACCAATCTTTTGTTGAACACCATATATGTTGGCCAAATCAATGTCACCAATGTTTCCGGCGAAGGTGTGAGCGCGCCGGTCCGATTCGATACCTTTAGTTCGAACTGTTTTACTTGGGAAGCGGAAGACTTTGATTTCAACGGTGGCCAGTTCATTGACGACCCAGTGCTTTCTACAAATAGTCCTAACAGTTATTACAATCAAGTTGGCGCGTCGAATGTGGACGAATATGTGCTTAATTATAGCACAAACCAACCTCACGGCTGGCGTCCCAATGATCAGGTGTCAACCGATCTTGCCAATGACGCTCCGCGCGCTCAATTTACCGCCACCGGCATCCCCGACTATCTGGTGGGGTATTTTAATACGTCGAATTGGGTGAATTACACCAAGACTTTCCCGTCCGGTACCTATAACCTCTATGGCCGCTTGGCCAACGGAAACGGGGGTTTGGCCAATTGCTATCTGGCTGAAGTCACCGGCGGGCAGGGTACCACCAGCCAGACGACCGCCCAGTTGGGTACCTTTCAATTCAGCGCTCGCGGATGGAACAGTTTTGATTTCATACCGCTGCTCGACGCTTGGGGGAATCAGCTGGTTGTGAAATTGAGTGGCCTGACCACAGTGCGAGTGACATCCGGGCCGCTGGGCGGGGGCGTAAACATGAACTTTTTTATGCTGGCGCCTGGAACCAACACGCCACCGGCCATTGCAAATGTTTATCCGGATGGTTTGCAGCCATTTGAGAACACCAACCTCTTGACATTCACCGTTAGTTCCGCCGTCAGCACCGTCAGCACCAACAACATTCAGGTGACATTGAATGGAGCCAACGTTTCCTCGCAATTAGCGTTCACCGGCTCGGCGACCAATTGGCAGGTTAGTCTTCCGCTAACCCAACAGGGTAGCTACACAATTATTATCACGGCGACAGATGCCGCGGGGCACTCTCATAGCTATACCGAAACCTTTGACAACCTTAACCAAAATAACTTCACGATCGAAGCCGAAGACTTCGACTTCAATGGCGGCCAGTTTATTGATAACCCCGTCCCGACTGGAGCTTATGTCAACAACGAGTATCCTCCTTACGCTGTCCCTGCAACGAACAGTTATTTCTTCTTTCCTGCAGCTAATTCGGATAATGAAGCCATCCCTGGCGTGGATTTGACAACGCCCGATGACGATGCGGGGGAGACCTTGATCTACCGGCCGATCGAGAGTTGTGGCACAGAGGTTACTTCAGATTTCCTTCGCCAGAAGTTTATTAGTAATGGCAACACCTTCAGCGACTTCGACGTGGGCTGGTGGAATCCGGGCACATGGCTTAATTATACTCGGACGTTCCCCACGAATACTTACAATGTCTATGGCCGGCTGGCCGCTGGTACACCCTATAGTGGGGCCACGATGAGTTTGGTGACTTCCGGCCAAGGCACATCAAATCAAACAACTATCGTCTTGGGCTCATTTGCGGATCCAAACGCGAACGGATTCCAATCCTGGCACTGGGTGCCGCTGTTGGGGACCAATGGCAATCCGGCGGCCATATCCCTAGGCGGAGTGGAGACATTAAAGGTGACCGCACCGCCTGGGAGTCCCACGGGAAGCCTCAATGCAAACTTCTACATGTTTGTGCCAACCGTTCAATCAGTGATTGTGAGCGCCACCGTCAGCGGCAGCAACCTGTCGCTCCACTTCGCAACGCAGGCAGGAGTTAGCTATACAGTGTTGCACAACAGCAGTCTGAGCGGGGGCAGTTGGACGACGGTAGCCGGACCGATTGCCGGCGACGGCGCGACTCACACGGTGACGCTGGGGACGAGCGGGTCGGAGGGATTCTATCGGTTATTGATTCAGTAGAAAGGAAATGGCAGGTTTGAATTGAGTGAAGCAAACAACCAAGCCGGCACTGAGATGATGTCGGTGCCGGCTCTTGGCCAGGCGTAAAAATGGACACAAGTGAGTTCACTGAAAAGCCCGTGGTCAGGCGTGGGGAGTCGGGCAATCGTGGCGCAAGGGAAAGGTGGGGATTTAGTTCAAGGGGCTTTACTTTGATTGAATTGTTGGTGGTCATTGCCATCATTGCCATCCTGGCGGCGATGCTCTTGCCCGCTCTAGCCATGGCCAAACGGAAAGCGCAAGCCATGCAATGCATGTCGAATCAGAAGCAGATTTCGGCGGCGGCGCTGATGTATGCCAATGACAACAGTGACAATCTTGTGCCGGTCGGCAGTTTGGCGTATCAACCGGGAAATTTAAGTGTAGATCCATTAACCGATCCGACTGTCGCGCCTCAGCTCCAGCCGGGGGGAGCTTTAGCGCAATTTTGTCCAGGCAACCTGAAGAGCACGCAGATGACGGCCAGTCGTTATTACACCAATTGGATCAGGGCGGGCTTGGTGTATCCCTATATTGAGAATGTGGGGGTTTACAAGTGTCCGGCGGACCTGTCGTTGTGTCCGTATGGGGCGTCGCCGAAGTTCGCGGTGGATTCGGAACGGACGTATTCGGTGAATTGCTATGTGGGAGGGATGCAGTGGTGGGATCAGGCGTATAAACTATACCGGAAGCAGACGGATCTACACTCGCCGGGGCCGGCGGAAATCTGGTATTTTATTGAAGAGAACCCGGCGAGCATAGACGACTGTTACTTTGCATTGGACCCTGCGACGCCGAAACTGTGGTATAACAGCCCGGCAGTTTTGCATGGTCAGTCCAGTGTGATCTCTTATGGCGACGGACATGCGCAAATCCACAAATGGTCGGACGGGAATATGATCGGCGATGTGAATCCGGCGTCGCCACCGGGATGCAATGTTACGGCCAGCGCCAATTCGTCGGATTTGAGTTGGTTTTTTTCAGTGACCACCGTTGTTAATAAGTAAGCGTATTTTTATGCTAGGACGTTCAAAGATGGGTAAACTTCCAGGTTTATGACAACAATTTGTAATTTGGGTCGAACTGGACCTGGCGAAAATAACCGGGCCCGAGCAGTGGCGAATCATTCGTGGCGGAGCCTGTCAACCTCCCGAGGAGTTCTGGTCAATGGCGCTTATGCGGAGGCCCAATTGTTAAGTTTTGAAAGCAAGAGCGGCTGGTTTGGGGGAGGTATAAACTCGAATCGAAATCTGGATGGAATTTTCGTCATGGCATTAAGCGCGGCTGGTTGCCGGATAGTTTTCCTGATTAATCAAAATGCCATAATTTCTGAGCTGCTGAACTACGGGTAAAAGTTGTGAAACGATCTCAATATTCAAGAATTGCGCTGAACAAGACTATAAAGTCGTTCTCGCTTTTAGGTATCTTCCCGGCAGGGACCCTTTTCTTAAGTGCCGGGTTGCTTCAGGCTCAATTAATTAATGTTGATTTTAATGAGAACAGCAGCGCCAGCTCGGGTGGTGGCCCCAATCCGGGTCCGACAATGTCGGGCGCGGCGGTTCTTGGGGCAGTGGGTGACCGGTGGAACGGAATAGACGCAAGTAGTGGCAGTGGAATTCCCCTGATCTACGCCAATGGCAGCGCCTCGGCGGTCACGATGGCATTCACATCTGCCGGTGGATACGATGTGAATAATTACGGCGGCTCGACTCCTTTTGCTGGCACTCCCTATGACGCTCTCATGGAGGATTACCTCTATAATGGTGGGACTCCACAAACCATTACGCTCTCGGGTCTCGCACCAAATTCGTTTTATAACCTGGTCCTGTATAATGCTGCGGATGTTCCAGCAGCAGGCCGTACAACCTATTTTACCGTCAATGGCAATACCCAGAGCAGCACGTGGAACGGTTCTAGTAGCACACTAATCGCGGGCATCGATTACGTGGACTTCGCGTCCGCTTTGTCGGATGGTTCAGGGAATTTGATTATTACTTGGACTGGGTATGGCAGCGCGGAGGGTGATGTTAATGGATTTCAAATCCAAGCTGCTCCGTTTGCAATCAACGCAGGTTATGACGGCACGAACGTCATCATTTCGTTTATGACCCAGCCTGGATTCACCTATCAGGCGCAATACAAAAGTGAACTGACAGATACCAATTGGATTCCTCTTGGCGCTTTCATCTCCGGTAATAATGCGATTCAATCGGTTGACGATTTGGCCGACGGGAACGGTCGCTTCTACCGGGTGCAAGTGTTGGTAAATGCCCCTGCTGCGTTGAGCATGTTGCACACCAGCGGCACCAGCATCGTCAATGCCGGCGGCACTGTCGTTCAGTTGACGGGCCTCGATTTGGGTGGGTGGCTCGTCATGGAACCATGGATGTGCCCGGCGGACAGTGGGGGCCTGCCGGACACCTACAGTATTATCACAGAGCTTGACAGCCGTTTTGGCGTCGCCACCGAGCAAAGCCTTATCAGAACATATCAGACCAACTGGATTACGACTGCCGACCTCGATAATATCACGAACGGAGGCTTCAATTGCGTGCGTGTCCCCGTTTGGTGGGGTAACTTCTATTCCATCACCAACGCCACCAGTGCGGGATGGCGTTCGGATGCATTCGCAGTGCTTGATTGGCTCGTCACCAATTGCACTTCACGCGGCATTTATGTGGTTATTGATATGCACGGCGTAGTAGGCGGTCAAAGCACTTCCGACGACACCGGCCAGCAAAATCAGAATCGATACTGGACCAACAGCATAGATCAGAGCGAAACAGCCTATATGTGGACGCAAATTGCCGTTCATTACAAAGGCAACAGCACGGTGGCAGGTTACGATCTGATCAACGAGCCAATGGGAGCGTCCAATACCGCGGCGGTCTGGAGCGCTTATAACAGCCTTTACACGTTCATCCGTGCGGTGGACACCAGCCATATAATCATCATGGAAGGAACCTTCGGAAGCTGGAATTGGAGCATGCTGCCCAATCCGTCGCAGTATGGTTGGACCAATGTTGTCTATTCGATGCATGAATACCAATTTGGGGGCACCATTGCCCAGTGTGAAGCTGGCTCTGACAATCAAGTGACGGATTTCAATAATCACAAATCCTGGAACGTCCCTGATTATATCGGCGAATGGAATGACATGGGCAACGGCGCCGCTTGTTACGACTATTCAATTAACGACTACAACAACGACGGGATTAGTTGGACCATGTGGGCTTACAAGGCGGCTGCCGGTCTGGTTCCTAATGGCTGGGGCTGGTATGATCCAACCTATTGGCCGCCGACGCCCAATATTTCTTCCGATTTATCCTCCACGATTTCCAGCGACTGGCAGCAATGGCGGACCACAACGTCGTTCGGCGTGAATTCTGCGGTCGGTTTGTGAATTCAACAATGGCCGACAGGTAACGTAGCAGGTCATAACCCCCTGCGGTCTTGCGGGTTAAAGCACCATGGCCGTTTTACAAATTCTCGGCTTGTGCAGCACATGGATTTCACACCCACCCGAAAGGGGGGTGTTAAAGCGGTTATGGTTCTGCTAATATTTGAACAATCCTCTGCTAATAGAGAGCACTCAAATGTCAACCGAACCTGAAAATTATGAAGAAGGTCATAACGATACTTATTAGTCTGATTGTCGCCACCGGCACGGCACCCGCCTCTAACGATTTTTCATATACCGCGACTGCCGCTCCGGGCAATACGCCGGATGGAGTGGATCAAAATTCAAACCCGGTCAATGTCTGGACGCTAGTTACCACTCCCAGCATCACTGGCGGTGGCTCAGGTGCCTACTTCGGCACGGCGTTTTCCGGTGAGACCCTTTCGGGATGGCAAATATGGAGTTCTCCCTTTGGCACGGGTACTGGCAATGGCGGAAGTGTTGTCGCCACAACAACCTTTGCCGGGGGAGCATTAGCCATCGGACAAACTGTTTCCATCAACTTTGAGATGCGCGCCACCGATCCCGGCAAGGAAGTCGGAATTGACTTATTAAATGGCTCTGGCGCGGCCATCACCTTTGGGATTTATGGCGGGGAACCCGGTCCTTATCCTTACACCGGCAGCGGATATTATTACACCGATGCCGGCTCCACCGATGTCAGCGCCGGAAGTATGGGTTATCAATATCAAAGTGAATTTAACATTGCTTTTACGGTTACGGGTGCTGGTACCTACAGCGCAGTTGCTGGCACAGACATTTGGACTGGCACATTTAATGGATCTCTCACCGGAATGGATGTCTTCAACTTGGGAGCCGGCGATGCAAGTGATGTTGCATTCAACAATTTGATAGTCGTTCCCGAGCCTTCAACTTGGGCGATGTTGACGATCGGCAGTATGGCAATGTTCGGCTCGCGCCGCATCTTCCGCCGTTCGTGGTAGGTTTTTAGAAACCTCTGAATAAACTGTTTGGCTTGTTTGACGTCACGCATCCAGATCCGGAATTCAAAATTCATCTGCCGGTAACGGAATTTGCCCAAGTGAACGAGCCGTAAACCGGCCGCGCCGTTTACCACACGCTGCGCACCGTCAGCACCGGACAGACGATTCACCGCATCCTGAGGATGTTCCACAAGGACGCGGAACATGCAGGTCACGGGCGCCTGGCCTTTTTCTGCATCCGTGTCGCCCATGCGGCCTAACTTTACCCCATTCGACAACCAAGAACGACAAATCCTTTGAGTATTTTGCGAGCGTCGGGTCAGGACTTTTTCGATAGCACGGCCGTGGCCGGCAGCGGACACACCCTCAAGATTCCCGCCCGGATTTAGCAGCTAAAAATTGCCCAGTTCTCAAAAGGACTGCCATTTGATTTTATTTGGCAGGAACCAATGTGAGTTTTGTTCCAATTGATGCCCGGTATAAACCGTCTTCCCCTTTGGTTAATTCATGCCCAGAAGATGCACTCATTAGTTTCCACCGGCTTCCGTCAATGGCAAACGGAATTTCTGACTGATCGAAGTTGCCGGCTGGGTCAGAAAAGCTGAACTCAACTCTCCTGCTCTGATTAATAGGCAGCCCATCGGCGGTGTTCATTTTCAAAACCGGGAAGACGGTTTTGATCGGCTCAACCCGGAACAGGCTGTTGCCACTGTCGAAGTCGAAAATCTCCCGGACATGACCTTCAATCCTCCGGTCGCGTTCCGGGTTGGTGCCCACGACCCGTTCGTTTTGATAATTCCCGAGCAGAAAATCGAGAGCGACGGCGGAAGACCACGAGAACGCCCGGTTGTTTTGTCCCAGCCCGTTCTCGGAGTTATACCATTCGGCGGGGCTGAAGGCGAATTGCGGAAACTCGCCCACGGACGCGGATTGATGGGACATCATGTCGAGCAAACGTCCGGCCATGTCCTTCGCCTCCGCTTCGTAGCCGTATTTGTAAAGGCCTTTGACGATGATCCAGGTTTCGGGCATCCAGAGATTGCCGCGCCAAAGACCGGCCGGGCTTTTGTCCTGAAACGGCGGCTTGTCATGGTAATAGCGCGGATCATCGTAGGCGATGGTCGGCACGGGAAAGTGTCCGTTAAACTCTGCCGGATTGAGGATGTGCTGCTCGATGACCCGCCTGATTTTTGCCGGGTCACGGCAAAGATCGGTGAAAACCGGATAGATGACCGAACTGGTCAGCACGTCATCCTTGAGGGTGTCGCGGTAGGTCACAATCCAATAACCGCGTTGTTCGTCCCAGAGCGAATCAATGGCCCGGCAATGGCGCTGGAATTGTTGCGCCCAGTAAGCGGCGTCCTGGTCCTTGCCCAGAATTTTTGCCAGCCGCCCCATAACGACCGCGCCGTAGCCTAATTGGGAACTGGGCGCCGGGTCTTCGAGCTTGTTCTGATAGCAGTTGGTCACCAGGTCGTTCCACCAACTGTTCCAGCCGGGCACATATTTGATTTCCTTGAAAATCAGGTCGTAACGCGGGTTGTCGTCCCAGTTGTTCGGCGTTGCCACCAGCAGATTGCTGTTGATGTCCAGCGTGGTCGTCCAGACCCGGTAGGCATTCGTCAGCAACGGATAGACGGCGGCGGCGAAATCCTGCCGCTCTTTTTTGTCCGGCAGCCGCGAATACGACTCCCAAATGGACCAGAAGAAATGCGGGTCCATGATTTTGCAGGGCGGATCCAGGATCGGCACGGCGTGGCCTTTCGCCCATTCGGGCATGAAATCAAGATAACCGAGCAGGTTCCAACAGGAATCGCTCTGGAAAAAATAATTAAATCCGCCGCGCGCCGGATACGACGCGTCATAAAGCCGGCCCTTTTGCTCCCGCAGAATGTGGTTCTTGCGCAATGCCGCCACCGCCGAATAATAAAGCTTCGTCGTGGCGTAACCCGGGTGTTCAAGTTTCGGCAGGTCGGCAAAAAAATTGTTCCAAGCGGCTTCGGTTTGCGATAACGCCGATTGGGGCGCGGCGACGAACTCTTTGACAGTCGCCGCGCATTGCTCGTCTGCCGGCTCATGCCCGGGCGTTGCGACGATGACAAAGACGAAACTCACATTTTCGCCGGGCTTCAGCCTCACGGGCTCAGCCGCCGTCAACACGGCGCTCCCGGAGGCGGCCGCGAGCGACGGCGTCAGATTTTCCTCCAACGCGGATTGCCATTGTCCATCCCTGGCGCCCGGCAGATAATGGGGCACAAAACCCGCCTGCAAAGCTCCCAGCGTCGAGCCGATTGTCAGCTTATCGTCGTATAACTCCGGCGTCGTTCGGGGGCCAACGCGGATGTTCCGGATTTCGACGATGCTTCTTTCATTCAATGAGCCGGTGACGTAACCCCCGGTTTTTTCGCCGTATTCGGAGCGCGCGGTGACCAGCAAGCCCGGCGTCACCGAAGTTTCCCGCAGGCCCAGATTTTTCACGCTGCCACAAACAGCGATTGTGTTGAAAGCGGTGAAGAAAACAGCCGACTCGGCCTCGAATTGCTCATGCCGCGTGACCGTCCGCCAGCCGTAAGGGTACCAAGTGACAGAACTTTCGCCGTTGCTGCCGTCAATCAGGTTGCCGGATTCGTCCTTAAAGAACAGCGCCAGTATGCCGACGTCCCGTGGTGTGTTGAAAAATTCGTAATCTGGCCCGACGCCTTTGCGCACGGAACCAAGCATGAACCGATTCAGGCCGCCGCAATACGCGATGTCATACCACGAGCCGAAATCGGACAGTTCACAACCCATGCCCGGCTTGTGCGGGTCGGCATTGTGGAAATCCGGCACCAGATAAGTGGCCAGATTTTTCATGAAATCGAGCCGGGCGCCGTTTTTATACAGCGCGTACTCCTGCAAATAACGCGGCAGATTGTTCTGAATCTCGCACAAATGGTTCCAACAGGTCGCCACTTGCCAACAGATTGCCGGCGAGGACGCGGATTTCAGTTCCTTTTTCATGGCCTTGAAATCAGCCGTGCGAACACCCTGCAGTATGAAATCCGCCGCATCCGGCCCGATCGTCGCGCATTGCCTCTCCAACACGCCGCTCTTTTTAATTCCTTGCGCCGTCAGGGACTTCACGACCGAATCCAGCACCGACCAGTCGAATTCGCCGATTCCAGTTTCTTCCGTGGAATCTGAAATTCTCACCGCGACGACGTTATCGCCCCAGCTTTTGACGAGAACGGCGGGGACGATGAATATCGGTTCGTCGCGCGTGCCAAAACCGGTGGTAATCCTCACGCCATTGAAGAAAGTGGCGTCAGTATTGCCCAGTTTTCCGAGATGAAGAATCAGGTCCTGTCTCTGGCATTCGGCAGGAATTTTCAAGTGCAACCGGCACCACACCACTTTATTCCAGTCGCCAGCTTGTCCCGCGGTCGCCTTGGCCAGGTCCAGGGTTTTCCATTGTGAATCATCGAAAGCCAGATTCTGGCTGTCCTCGTAATCCTCGGTGCTCAGTTTCCATCCGGTCGGCAGGTCCCGCCAGGTTTGACCGGACAAAACCCATCCGCTGAAAAGCATTCCAACCAGAAGAAAGTGTTTCAGAACCCGAAAAATTGAATGAAGCGGAACCATGGAAATGATCCTAATCACTTCGAATGATGAGACAAAGACAATTTGCTTTTCCCGTTCACGATTTGTCTTTGCCTAGCTGCTATCTCATTCCGTTACCAGACTTTGAGGCGCAGTTTGCCACCGTTAGGAATCTCAAATGGACCCGGAAAGGGGTTGCTTCCGTTGCGCTTTTTGCCGAAGTAATCGGTGCTGAGGCGGATCGGCGAGCCGTCGGCATTTTCAAACGGCAGCTTTGCAATGGCTGCTTTGCCAAGCAGTCCGGTCGTCACGATCCGGCGTTTCTGTTCCGTCGCCCAGGATTTGTCGAGGGTGACCTCCAGATAGAAACCATCCTTTTCCTGGTCCAGTTTGAGTGCCGGATCGAAATCCGGTTTCAAGAGCGGCTCCCGCTCCTGCGTGCAAGGCGTGGTTCCCTTGAGAAACACATTGCCGGCCATCCACACGGGCAAGGTCGGCTGGTTGTAGCCGCTCAAATTGCCCCGGTCCAATAACAGATTGTTGTAGTAGCGGACATCGCCGTCCGGGTTGTTGTGCAGCCCGGCAAGCTCGGTGGAGTGCGCCTTGAGAAATGGTGTCATGCGCCCGTCGAAGCGATGCACAATGATATTTCCCACAATCAGGTTGTGCGCATAGGCACCGCCCTGCGATACGACCAGCAGCGCTTGATGCGACAGAAAGAGGTTGTTGGCCACCAGAAATGGGCCGTGGTCCACCTCGCAAAACAAATCCTGATCCTGGTTGTCGTGAAACAGGTTGCCGATGACTTGAGTGCCTTGTGCCATCCAGTCCAACCAAATTCCCCGAATCGTCCGGTAGATGTGGTTCCCGCGGATGGTGGCGTCAACGGCACCGTGAAACTTGATGCCGGCCATCTCGGCGCCCGAGAACAGTCGTTGCACATGGATGTCGTGAATGTCATTGCCGGTGATGGTGCTGAACGCGCCACCCAGACTGCCCACGATCCCGGCTTGCTCGCAGTGCGAGATCTCGTTGTTGCGGACAATGTGATGCCCGATGGTTCCCTTGTCCCAACCATTGGTCAAAGCGCGCTGAATGGTGCCGACATAGCCTTCGGCGGATTCCGCCCGGTTGTCCCATTCGTCGCCGTATTTGCCCAACGCGACGCCGGAGCATCTGGAGTAACGGATCACATTGTTTTCAATGATCCAGCCCCTGCTCCAATGCGTGCCGATCAAACCCATCTGCTCGGCCGTCGGCGGCGCCCACGGCGTGGCGGCGTGTTCCATGGTGAAACCGCGCACGGTGATGTAGTTGATGCCGGTCTTTTCCGGATAAAACACGGTCTGGCGCTTGTTGATTTCCACCAACTGCTTGTTCGGGTCCACCCCTTTGAATTGCGCCCGGATTGTGGTGTTCGTCGCGTCCACCCAGCCGAACCAGAGCGGCGTGTTGCCGACAGGGTTCATTAGATCGTCAAGTTTCGCGGCTTCGATCAGCCAGTCGCCGTTGAGATAAACAGCACCTGTGTGATGCTGCCGGCCTTTCGCAGAAAACCAGTCGCCGTGGATAAGATCGCCGTAGGGATTGAAGCTGCCGAAAAATGAATTCGGGATCGTCACCTGCCAGACTTCGTCCTGAACCTGCACCCAGTTTGTGACCACTTCCGAACCTTTGATCTCGACCGTCTCGCCCGGAGCGGCTTGATAGACGATGCGTTTTTTGTCGGATGCGCCACCGCGCGGCGGGCTGATGCGCTCGCGGTAAATGCCTTGATGCACGGTGATGACATCGCCTGGCTGCGCGAGGTCCGCCGCGTGCTGGATGGTGCGGAACGGTGATTTCTTTGTGCCAAGGTTGGAGTCATTACCGTTGGTTGCAATTTGAAATTCAGCGCCGCGCAGGGTTGTGGCCAGCGCAACAACGCCTAGAAATGCGCGGAATGTTATTTTCATTTTGGCATTCTAATTTTTAACTTCCTGTTTTCCAGGCAACTCTCCGTTAACAAAAACGCGATAAACCACTTGGTTGTTTGCGACAGCGGAGGTCATCCTCGACCGGGACCCTGGGAATTCCGGCTGAGTGGATTGGGCTGCTCGGAGGGGTGGATTCGTTCGGGTTCATGTTGGCCTTGGCTCACACAATCATTCATCTCCTGTCCACCAAATCAAGGCAAGGCCCGATAATGGAATAATGCATCGCTCCATTCCCCGGAGGCGCACGTGAATACCGGGGGATTTTTCATCAGGCCGCCGCCCGTGCCAGGGTCTGTGCCAGAACGCGCACGCCCGTTTCAATCTGTTCCGGTGATGAAAATTCGTCCGGTCGGTGGCTCACACCACCATGGCAGGGAATGAAAACCATCGTGCTTGGACAAATCTGCGCCATGAACAGCGTGTCGTGATACGCACGGCTGATCATTTTTTTATGGGATACATCCAGTTGCCGGCAAACACTGGTGACCATTTCCACAAGCGCCGCGTCGCATATGGCGGGCGGATCCACATTGAGCCGGTCCGCCAGCAAGACCACACCGCGGCGTTGGCAGATTTTCGCCGCGTCAGTTTCAATCTGCACCAACGCCGCGTCGCGGGTTGCTATGTTCGTGTCTCGAACGTCAATCTCCAGCAGCGCGCGGCACGGGACGCTGTTCACGGCGCCGGGTTCGATGCGGAAAACACCGGTCGTGCCCACGGTGTCCGGACTGCCACCGCCGGTCACGGCCCGTTCCACCGCCAGCGCGATTTCCGCCCCGGCCAGCAACGCGTCACACCGCCCCGGCATAAGTGTTCCGCCTGCGTGCCCACCCACGCCGGTCAATTGCATTCGCAATGTGCTCGGCGCGGCGATTTTTTCCACGATGCCGATGGCGGTGTTCTCGCGCTCCAGAATCGGGCCTTGTTCAATGTGCAATTCCACAAAAGCCATGTAACAATTCTTCGGGAGACGGGTGGAATCCAATGAACCGGTGTATCCGGCGCCTTGACGCCATTCGTTCAGGCTTTTCCCGTCACGGTCCCGCAACGCCGCCGCCTTTTCCGGCGCCAGCACTCCAGATAACAGCCGGCTGCCAATGCAACCGAGGCCAAAACGTGTTGGCTCCTCTGCGGTGAAAATGATCAGTTCAATGGCTCGCTGCGGCTGGTGACCGGACGTTTTCAATGCGCGAATGGCTTCGATGGCCCCGAGCACGCCGACCACACCGTCGTATTTCCCGGCGTTCGGAATGGCGTCAATGTGTGAGCCGGCGGCCACCGGCGGCAGCCTGCCGTTGGCGCCGTCCCAGCGCGCAAAAATGTTTCCGACCGCGTCCGCGCGAAGGGACAGGCCCGCTTCGCGGCAAAGTTTTTTTACAAACTCGCGCCCGCGGAGATCGGCTTCAGAAAACAACACGCGCGTGACGACCGGCGGCTCGGCTTCGGTAATCAATGCGAGTTCGTCTATCTCGCGCTGCAATCTTTGAATGTCAATCCTGAGTGGATTCATGCAAAGAAAGTTCGCGAGCTTTGCTCGTGTTTCGCCGGAGGTTGGAACTTGGAGTCTGGAACCTTCACATCGGCGCGCGGTTCACGTTCTTGTAGTAAATGTAACTCGCGGGCGTTTTGCCCATCGCCACAAACCATTGCGGGCAATACGGCGCCATCCAGATGACATCGCCCGCCTGCACCGGATGCCAGTCCGTGTCCAGCCGGTAAACTCCCTGGCCGCGCAACATCTGCAACCCGTGTTCCATGATATGGGTTTCAACGAATGGCAACGTCGCCCCCGGTTGATAGGTGAAAATGTTCACGGCCATGTCGAACTCGGGCTTGTCCGGCAACAACACTTGCAAACGGGCGCCGGCGTTGCCCAAAAACGGTCCGGCGGGGACCTTGCTTTCGTGGCCGATGATAACGCCCGGTTGTTTCGCGCCAGCCAAAGGTTCGAATTTTTTCTGGAAGATCAGCAACTGCGTACCTTTTTCCGCCTCCTTGAATTGAAAATCCGTTTGCGGCGGCAGATAGACGTAGCCGCCTCCGATCAGCGACTGTTTTTCGCCGGCAACTGTTGCCATGCATTTCCCAGCGGTCAGATAAACGAAATTTTCGACGGCCCCCGTGTTGCCATGGCCTTTGCCATTCGCATCGAACGTGACGAGCCATTGCGAAAAATTCGCGCCCATAGCCGGTGAGATTTGCACGATGCAAACCGCATTGGTCCAGCCGGGCAAAACACTGGGCACAAAGCCCGACGGCGTGCGCAGCGCGTAACGTTCCTTGACGATATCACGGCTGAATCCAAACAGGTCGTTCATGACGCAGGTTTTACCAGAGGGCCGGCGGGTTTGGCCATCATTTT
>Ga0187772_10000675_pt1 | contig 15347 bp, 14 predicted proteins | sample 0116_SJ02_MP15_2_FD_133137 | JGI IMG/M metagenome (GOLD analysis project Ga0187772, IMG submission 133137) | Tropical peat soil microbial communities from peatlands in Department of Meta, Colombia - 0116_SJ02_MP15_20_MG | ecosystem: Environmental > Terrestrial > Soil > Wetlands > Peat | place... | reverse complement strand
GGGACTCCGTAGGTTAAAATCTCATAACTGCTGATTTTCTAGTGCTTGGCACCATTTTACAACAAACGGGCACTCGGTTTCTCACCCGGCGGGACGATTCCAGGGCAGCCCGGCATTCCCCCACCGTCGAGCGCATAATCTGTTTAGTTTCAATCACTTACTAGATTAAGGCAGGTACTGAGAAACCTTGATCTGGCGCCCGTAATGGCACGAGAATTGCGAACCATATAGCGAGTTCGTTGGGACTCGATTGGCGGTAGCTTGCAACTCGAATGTACTACGTGGAATCTAGGAGACAGCGAGTGACAGACCTGGGGTCATCCATAGAAGCAGTCAGTCGTCGATTGCCGTGGTTTGCGCTACAGGTGCGGTCTCGCCGGGAAGGGCCTATCGCCACCCAGCTGCAAGGCCAAGGCTACGAGTGCTTCCTGCCTCTATACAAAAGCACCAGGCGCTGGTCCGACCGCCTCAAGGAAATCGAGCAACCCCTCTTCCCTGGCTATCTGTTTTGTCGCTTCGATCTGCACAATCGCGGCCCTCTTTTGATGACCGCCGGTGTGCAGCAAATCGTGGGAATCGGGCGCACCCCAATGCCCGTGGAAGACAGCGAAATCGATTCCATACGCCGAGCTTTGGCTTCCGGTTTGCCCAGTTCGCCTTGGCCGTACCTGGAACTCGGACAGCGCGTCCGCGTAAACCACGGTAGCCTGACCAATCTCGAAGGAATTCTGATTAATTTCAAGGGCAGCAATCGCGTCGTTCTATCTGTCGCCCTATTGCAGCGTTCTGTGGCCATGGAAATCGATCTGGCATGGGTCACTCCATTGGCCGAGGCCAAAAAGGCTCAGGCGCGGGTTCTTGGTGACCGGCCCGCAACAGTTGGTCTTTTCGGATAAGTGGCGCATTCGGATTCCAGTTGTGGTAAAGAAAGAGACGGGACCATGGCCTTATTTCGAACGGGAGTCACGCGGGAGCAGAAGCAGTTGGACATGACCTTGCGTATCCCTGCCACTAGTGCGGACGAGGTTTCTACACGGATGATCCTCTCCGAGGATGCTTTTATCTCTATGTTGTATTTGGAGCGTCGCCGTGCCGAGCGCGGCCAAAAGCGTTATGTGCTGCTCCTGGTCGATGTAAGAGATGCCTTGGGTGACAAACAAAAACTAAGAACGATTCAAATGATTGGCCGGACCATCTGCTCGGTTACCCGCGAGACCGACATTCTCGGCTGGTACGTCTACGGCCACATCTTGGGAGTCATCGCCACGGAAATTGGCCGGGCCAGTGCCGCCGAGGTGCGCCAGAAGATGTCCCAAAAGTTTCGCGCGGCCTTTGTTTCGGCCCTTGGGCCTGAGGGAGCTTCGCAGATTGCATTGTCATTCCACTTTTTCCCAGAAGAAAGTGAGGACAGTGACTTTAACGACTCTTCGAACAGCGCGCATTATCCCGAATTTACAAGGAAGAAACCCACGCGTAAGCTCGCTTTGGGGCTGAAACGTGCTATCGACATCTTCGGCAGCGCCTTTGCTCTTCTTCTCCTGCTACCGTTGTTTGCCATCATCGCCCTGGCCATTAAGGCCACCTCTGCTGGTCCGATTCTGTTCAGCCAGGAACGTTTGGGTCAGTATGGCAAGCGGTTCCGTTTCTTGAAATTTCGCTCCATGCGGCAAAATTGCGACAGCAAGATCCACCAGGAGTATGTTAGCCGGTTTATCGCCGGGAAAGTCTCCGGGGCCAATGCCGAGGGCATCACTCCTACTTTCAAGATTCAGCAAGATCCACGGGTAACCCCCGTGGGCCGCATTCTGCGCAAAACCAGCTTGGATGAGTTGCCGCAATTCTGGAATGTGTTGGTGGGCGAGATGTCCCTTGTCGGTCCGCGGCCTCCGCTGGATTATGAGTTCAAGGCTTATGACGTTTGGCACCGTCGCCGCGTCTTGGAAATTAAGCCGGGAATCACCGGATTGTGGCAGGTGCAAGGCCGCAGCCGGACACACTTTGATGACATGGTACGACTGGATTTGAAATACGCCCGGGCATGGTCGCTGTGGCTGGACATGGCCATTCTTCTTCGAACACCGGCCGCAGTTGTCTCGGGCGACGGCGCTCACTGATTCACCGAAATTGTGAGCGGCGTTTGTTTTTCGATGATGTACCGCCGGGCCTGGTGTAACGCGATGGCTCATTTGGACCCCCGCCCCGAAAAACGCCAGGGATCAACTCCCAGATAAAAGACGAACTGCCTGACATGTGCGCGCAGATCGGCCCGAGCGCGAAAAGCGGACAGGAGGCTCGATGATTCGGATCGGTGTCGTTGGCTATGGATATTGGGGACCTAACATCGTTCGCAATTTCCAAACGCACGAAGGTTCCGAAGTGGTATTCGTTGCCGACAAAAACCCCAACACAGAACAACGTTTGCGCAAAGCCTACCCCGGAATTCCGTTTAGCACGAATCCCGAGGAAGTCCTCAAATCGCCGAACATTGACGTTGTGGCCGTGGTGACCCCTGTATGGACGCATTACGAGCTTGCCAAGACGGCCCTGGAGAACGGAAAACACGTCTTTGTCGAGAAGCCGTTCACCTGCAACACCGCCCAGGCTGAGGAACTGATCGAGATGGCCGACCGCAAGAACCTCCAGATCATGGTGGACCACACCTTCCTGTTCACCGGCGCCATGAAAAAGATTTGCGAGCTTATCGACAAGGGCGAACTCGGCGATCTCTATTATTACGATTCCCTGCGCGTGAATCTGGGCCTGTTCCAGCACGACGTCAACGTCATCTGGGACTTGGCGCCTCATGATCTCTCCATCATGGATTGCGTCATCAAAGAAAAGCCGGAAGCGGTTGTAGCCACGGGCGAGAAGCACCTCAACGGCGTAGAAGACATTGCCTTCATCACCATCTATTTCCCGCGCAAAATCATTGCCCATATCAACGTCAATTGGCTCTCACCCGTCAAGGTCAGAACCACTTTGATCGGCGGCGAAAAGAAGATGCTGGTCTGGAATGATTTGGAAGCCGACGAAAAGATCCGCATCTACGACAAGGGCGTAAGCATGTCCACCAATCCCAGCAATCTGCATCAATTGCTGGTCAGCTACCGCTCCGGCGATATGTGGGCGCCACAGATCGAGCAGGTCGAGGCTTTGCGGGCCGAGACCGGCTACTTCCTGAAATGCATCCAGGAGAATCGCAAACCCTTCAACGATGGCATCTCGGGCCTCCGCGTCGTCCGCATGCTCGAGGCGGCCGACTGTTCAGTGCGCAATCGCGGCAAAGTGGTGGCCCTGTGAGCGATTTCCTGGCGATCGCCCCAACCGTTAAGCTCGGAAAAGACGTCAGACTCTCCCACTTCATCAACCTCTACGGCTGCGAAATTGGAGATGAAACCAAGATCGGCGCGTTCGTCGAAATTCAAAAAAACGCTCGCGTCGGTCGCCGCTGCAAAATCTCCAGCCACACCTTCATCTGCGAGGGCGTCGACATCGAAGACAACGTTTTTATCGGCCACGGCGTAACCTTCATTAACGACACCTATCCCCGCGCGACCACCGCCGAGGGCGGATTGCAGACCGAGGCGGACTGGAAAGTCGAAAAAACCCGGATCTGCCGTGGCGCCTCGATTGGCTCAGGCTCCACCATTTTGGCCAACGTGGCCGTCGGAGAAAACGCCATCGTGGGCGCCGGCAGCGTGGTGACCAAAGACGTTCCTGCCAATGCCATCGTTGCTGGGAATCCCGCAAAGTTTCTGCGGTTCGTAACACAGGAGAAAAAATAGCTATCATGACAGCCTCAACGAGGATTCCATTTCTGGATCTGGTTGCTCCTCATCAGGAACTTGAGGGCGAATTGCTCGAGGTCGTCAAGCAGGCGTTCCGCACCGCGGGCTTTATCGGCGGCCCAATGGTGGAAGACTTCGAGCGGGAATTTGCCGCGTTCTGTTCCGCAAAATATTGTGTGGCCGTCAACAGCGGAACCGATGCCCTGCGCTTTGCCTTTCTCGCTGCTGGTCTCGAACCCGGCGACATCATCATCACCGTCCCGCACACGTTTATCGCCACCACCGAGGCCATCTCACAAGCGGGTGGCAAGATCGCCTTCGTCGATATTGACGAGCAGTCCTACACCATGGATCCGCGGAAGCTCCGCGGATTCCTGGAAAGCCGGTGCAAATTCGATGCCGCCAGCGGCAGGTTGATCGAACGCGCCTCAGGCGCGCGTGTTGCCGGAATCGTGCCGGTTCATTTGTATGGGCAGACTGCCGACATGGACCCCATTCTGGAACTTGCTGCCAAGTACAATTTGTTTGTGATTGAGGATGCTTGTCAGGCCCACGGTGCCGAGTACTTTTCGAAAACCACCAATACCTGGAAGCCCGCGGGTTCCATGGGCAAAGCGGCGGCGTTCAGTTTCTATCCCGGCAAGAACTTAGGAGCATGTGGCGAAGGTGGCGCGGTCACTACCAACGATGAAACCATGGCCCGCCGCATCAAAATGATCCGCGATCATGGCCAAGCCAAAAAGTATTATCACGACATCGAAGGTTACAACGGGCGTTTGGACTCCATCCAGGCGGGCTGGTTGCGCGTCAAGCTTCGCCATTTGGCCCAGTGGAATGCCTCTCGGCGCGCCCTGGCGCACCGGTACCACCAATTGTTTGCCGAAGCGAAAGACGAAATCGGATTGCCTGTCGAAGCTCCCTGGACCAAGGGCGTCTACCACCTCTATGTCGTGCGCGTTCAGGATCGCGAAGCCTTTCAAGCCTATCTTGCGGACGCCGGAATTGGCACCGGCATTCACTATCCCATTCCTCTTCACCTTCAGAAGGCTTACGAGCACCTTGGCTACAAGGCTGGCGATTTCCCGGTCACTGAGCGGGTCGCTCGTGAAATTGTCTCTCTGCCCATGTTTCCGCAGCTCACGCAACCGCAACAGGATGACGTTGTTGCCCGAGCCAAAGAGTTTGCCACCTCCAGGGTCAGTGCTGGGTCAGGATACCATCGAGCTTCCTAGCTCGATTCCCCACAAACTTGCGTTGCCTTGCGGATCGCTTCGTCCAGCCACAGCGTTGCCGTCGTTACCTGCTCACACCTTAGTGCTGTGCTGCTGCTCCTTCCCGCTCAATAAGCCAACATGCGCATGCCTCGGCTTGATCGCCTGACCACTCTGTACCTCGGTTTACCGATTACTCGGATTCTGGGGTTGAATCGGGGTGCGCGCGTTCCGATTCTGATGTACCACAGCATCTCCGATAATCTGTTTGGCAAATCCCACCCCTACTCTCACATCAACACTTCGCCCGAGGTTTTTCGCCGGCAGATGCGATGCTTGCACCAGGAAGGCTATCGCAGCATCGACTTGAATGAGCTCTTGAGAGGATTTGAGGTTGGGGCAGACCTTGTCAAGACCGTTGTTATCACTTTCGACGATGGATACCAGGATTTCTTGACTGCGGCCATGCCGGTCCTGAAACAGTATGGATTCATGGCAACCGTTTTTCTTGCCACAGGCCGCATTCAGCACACGTCCATGCGATTGGAAGGTGTCGATTACCTGACGTGGACCGAAGTGCGCGAACTGCACCAGGAGGGAATCCAGTTCGGATCCCACACCGTGACCCACCCCGATCTCCGGTGCTTGGGACCAGAGCAGATCGAATATGAACTCGGGTACTCAAAAGAGGTAATCGAACAGCACCTCGGCGTGGCCGTGAATTCCTTCGCCTACCCGTTTCCATTCCCAGAGGAGAACACGAATTTCACACGACTCCTTCTGGACGAATTAGAGAACCAAGGTTTCGAAAATGGCGTGACGACTATTTTGGGACGAGCCAGTCTTCGTCATAATCGTTTTTTTCTGCCGCGATTGCCGGTGAATACTTGGGACGACCAGAGCTTCTTCAGGGCCAAACTCGCGGGTGGTTATGACTGGGCACATTGGCCTCAGTGGTTCAACAAACTTATTTACCACAATGCAGCTCTGATGCAACGTTCCAGTTACTGACATCGAAAAAGCCGGGAAAATGTCAGGTACTATTCTGTTTCCACCGTCAGCCATGATTTCATCACCAACTCAGCAAAATCAAAATCGAATGTCGCGAACTCGCGGAGGGCTTAGATACTAATGGGCTTCAAGATTGAGGTAAGGCATTTGAACGATGTTGTCGTTCTCGTGCCAGACGTTTTCCAGGATAGCCGGGGCTTTTTCATGGAGACCTTTCGGGAGGACCAGTTCCAAGCCCATGGGTTGCCAACGCACTTTGTTCAGGATAACCACTCACGTTCCGTGAAAGGGGTTGTCCGAGGTCTGCATTTTCAGTGGGATCCCCCGATGGGCAAGCTCATGCGTGTCCCCTTGGGACGTGCTTTTCTGGTCGCGGTGGACATTCGCAAGGGATCACCGACTCTTGGGAAATGGGCTGGCGTGGAAGCGTCCGCCGAAAACCGTCGGCAGGTTTGGGCCCCTGCTGGGTTTGCAAGGGGTTTCTGCGTTCTCTCCGATGTAGCGGAGATTCAGTACAAGTGCACTGGAATTTACAACAACAAAGCGGAATCCGGAATCCTGTGGAACGATCCTGAAATTGGAGTCGATTGGCCGCTGAGTGATGCGCTGCTGTCGGATAAAGACCGGAACGCACAGACCTTGGCCCAGTGGCTTTCGCGGTCTGAATCCAACAATTTCAAATATTGATCCAAACAATCCTGGAGTTTGTTAGGAGGTAGTGTGAAGCTTCTGATCGCTGGTGGTGCTGGGTACGTCGGGTCCACATTGATCCCAAAGTTGCTCGACCGCGGCTATGAAGTTGATGTCGTTGATCTCTTTTGGTTTGGCAACTACTTGCCCAAGCAAGTTGGGGTGCTCAGCAAGGACATCTTCGAGCTCACCCAAGCCGACCTGGAGCCCTACGACCAGGTGGTTTTCCTGGCGGGCCTGTCCAACGACCCGATGGCGGAGTATTCGCCGAGCAAGAACTTCGTGTTCAATGCTGCGGCGCCGTCTTACCTGGCCTACATGGCAAAAAAGGCGAAGGTCAAGAGGTATGTCTATGCGAGCTCCTGCTCGGTATACGGATATACCGAGAACGAGCTTTATGATGAAACACGCCCAGTAAGCTCCAGCTACCCATACGGAATATCGAAACTGCAAGGCGAGCAAGGCGCGCTCCAATTAATGGACGAGAATTTCTCAGTCATCTCTCTGCGCAAGGGAACAATCTCCGGTTATAGCCCGCGTATGCGGTTTGACCTGATCATAAACACCATGTTTCGCTCAGCGATGAAAGATCGCACCATTACCATCAATAACCCTTCGATCTGGAGACCCATCCTTAGCATTCAGGACGCTTCCACGGCATACATTCGGGCCATCGAAGCAAACCATAAAATCTCCGGTATTTTCAACATCGCCTCCGGCAACTATACCGTTGGCGAAGTGGGAGATCTGGTCAAGGCCGCTATTGAAGAAAGTCTAGGCATCGCTATTAACCTCAACATCAAACACATTCAGGATTTCCGGAATTACAAGGTCAGCGTCGAAAAAGCGAGTAACGTTCTGAGTTTCCACCCTGCCGACGACCTCAAGTCGATCGTGAAAAACCTTATTGAAAACATGGACAAGTTCCAGGATTGGGACAATCCGAAGTACTCCAACATTGCGATCTTCAAATCCATCGACACATCTCTGGAAATCCACTCCATGGCCAAAGCAGAATGACCATGAACGTCGTTGTTATCGGTGCAAATGGGCAGCTGGGTACCGACTTAGTCGCCGCTTTCTCGGAGCATGGTGATGCCGTTCGTGGACTGTCTCACGGCGACATCGAGATTTCCGATCTGAATTCGGTTTCACGTGTACTCGAGGAACTGCGGCCCGAATTGGTTGTGAACACGGCCGCAATGCACCACGTCGAGAATTGCGAGCAACATCCGGAGAAAGCGTTCGCCGTCAATGCTGTGGGTGCACGGAACCTGGCGCGCGTTTCTCGAGGTCTAGATGCAGTGTTGATGCACGTCAGCACCGATTACGTGTTCGACGGAAATAAGAAAAAGCCCTACGTTGAAGAGGACATTCCCCTGCCCCTGAACGCCTACGGTATTACCAAACTAGCTGGCGAGCATTTTGTGTGCACCACAACGCCGAAGCATTTTATCGTTCGCACTTCCGGCCTCTATGGACAGAGCCCGTGCCGTGCCAAAGGCGGGTTGAACTTCATCGAACTCATGTTGAAGCTCGCCAAAGAACGTGGCGAGGTGCGCGTGGTGGATAGTGAATTCGTCACGCCAACGTCGACCGCCGAACTGGCACAGCAATTGGTTCGCTTGAGCCGTTCGAATCGTCATGGACTCTACCACGCAACCGCAGAGGGCAGCTGTTCCTGGTATGAGTTCGCTCGAGAGATATTCGCGCTGACGGACACCAAAGTGAAATTGCATGTCGCCGGTCCCAATGAGTTTCCTGCTAAAGTCCCCCGGCCAAATTATTCGGTACTCGAGAATCGAGCCTTGAAGAGCCAGGGTTTGAATGCGTTCAAGCCCTGGCAGGATGGACTTCAGAAGTATTTGGGCAATCGAATCAAGTCTGCTTCTCCGGTACATCCATAGGGCCGTTGACCCCGTCAATCGCTTTCACGGTCGTTTAACCCCGGGATGCCACAACGTCTTAGATCGCTGTTTTGGAAGTTGCTCAGCTTTCAGCAAGAGGCTTAAGACCATGTCTGCTCGCCCCCTGGCAACGAAAATTTGGATCGACCTCGACAACTCGCCCCACGTACCCTTGTTTTTGCCCATCATCGAGGAGCTTGAAAAGAGGAATTACAAGATTTGGTTAACGGCGCGACATTCCTACCAGGTTTGCGAACTATTGCGCCTTCACGGGCTCTCGTGCCAGGTTGTGGGCCGACACCATGGGAAGAAATGGATACTGAAGGCGGCGGGGACGGTTCTGCGCGCCTCGCAGTTGTTGCCGCTGGCGCGCAGAGAGAGGCCAAGTCTGGTAGTGTCCCACGGTTCGCGGGCTCAAACTATAGCCGCCTCCTTACTGGGGATTCCACGAATACTGATGTTTGATTATGAATTTTCAAACGCGACGACTTTCTTGAACCCTGACTGGGTGTTTGTGCCTGACATGATCCCCGTAGAGCGTGTTCATCAGCGGCCGGACCATATCCTCCGATATCCCGGGCTCAAAGAGGATGTGTACGTCCCGCGATTCAAGCCGGATCCTGATTTCAGGAGTCTCCTGGGAGTCCGCAAGGATGAACTCATCGTCACAGTGCGCCCTCCCGCGACCGAAGCCCACTATCACAATCCAGAGAGCGAGGAATTTCTTGTTCAGACCTTGAGGTTTCTTCTGGATCGGCCCGACGCCCGAGTAGTGATGCTCCCAAGAAACGAGACCCAAGCAATAGCTCTTCGTGCCGACTGGGTGCGGGCGATTGAACAGGAGCGCATCATCATTCCCAGGCACGCCGTTGATGGTTTGAATTTGATCTGGAGCTCAGATCTGGTCATCAGTGGCGGAGGAACGATGAATCGGGAAGCCGCAGCATTGGGCGTCCCCGTCTTCAGCATCTTTCGTGGACACATGGGCGCGGTCGACCGATATCTTGCAAAGGCTGGCCGGCTCACCCTCATCGAGAAAGTGGAAGATATACGAACGAAGATTGTTCTGCAGCGGAGGAAGCCCGCTCTTTGGGGTTCGACAGCGCAAAGTGCAGTCCTCGAGTGTATTGTTAATGGAATTAATTCGATCGCTACGCACAAATGCCTACCCGCACATCGTTAAACTCACAATCGTTGCACAGCACGCTTTCTTCGCAGCCCGCTTGGGAAGGGGCCGATGTTCGAGAGCTTCTTTCTCTCGCCGGTCGTGGCCTGGTCGCCATGTTTGACGCGGACGATCAACTGTTTTGCCATAGGCTGTTGCGCACGGAGAAAGGAATCGTGCGTGAGGGCCTGTCGCCTCGATATACAATCATGACTCTCCTCGGCCTCAGAGAAGTGGAGCGGGCAAGGATGGATTCTGCTTTCGATACTAAGGCCATTTATGCGTCTTTTGTACGAGAAACAAATTGGATTCGCGGAATAGGCGATCTAGGTCTGCTGATTTGGTTGACTTCCACTTTCGATCCCGACCGGCTGGGAGGCCTTTTCTCAAAGTTTTCTTGCGGGGCTGCGTTAGACAGTTACCCCGATGCCCGCTCGGCCCGTACCATGGAACTGGCGTGGTTCCTGGCGGGATTGGCGCATGCAGTGGAGGCTAATCCAAAAAATGCCAGCACCCTGACCGAAGTGGCCCTGGAGACTTACCGCCGGCTCGAAAAAAATCAGGGCTCATCCGGCTTTTTCGGTCACATGAACACGAGGAGTTCTATCGCCGGCCTTCTGCGTGGACGGATTGGGAGTTTCGCCGATCAGGTCTATCCTATATATGCATTCGCAAAATTTGCAAAAGCATTTCACGTGACCAGTTCATTGGGCCACGCTGAAGAATGCGCCAATGCTATCTGTCAGGCGCAGGGAGAATTGGGACAGTGGTGGTGGCTTTACGATTCCCGAAGCGGCCGGGTGTCCAGCCGTTATCCCGTCTATGCTGTGCACCAGCATGGCATGGCTCCCATGTGTCTGTTTGCCCTCGAGGAAGCCAGCGGGAAGTCCTACAGCGCCTTTGTCTACAGGGGTCTCGGCTGGATCTCCAGAAATGAACTCGGCGTCGACATGAGAGATCCGGCGCAGGGCCTTATATGGAGATGCATCCTTCCTGAAATCAGTCAAAAAAAGTATTGGGCGATGGTCTCCAGTCTAGTCCGTTCGAAAAGTCATGCCCCAGCGGCCCAGTCACTAAAGGTTCTTTACGAACAAAGGCCATATGAGTTCGGCTGGCTGCTGTTCGCACTCGCCAGGAAGGCGGGGGCCGAACCTTCATTGAGCGGGCAAGGCTCAGACAATAACTGAGAGTTTCGAGTCGCGTCACGGGACAACATGGAATCCACACACAGCATCAAGATCTTTACCGTCGTGGGCGCACGACCTAACTTCATGAAGGCTGCGCCGATCATCGCAGCGATCCAGGGATACAACGAACGTTTAGCGTTGTCCCCGAATCTGGACCGCGCGAATGATTCTAACTTACGCATACGGAACCTGTTGGTACACACCGGTCAGCATTATGACCAGGCGATGTCCGAGCAGTTTTTCGCCGATTTGAGTATTCCTAAACCGGATGTGCACCTGGGAGTCGGATCCGGCTCTCACGCGGCCCAGACAGCTGAGATCATGAAGCGGTTTGAAGATGTCCTGCTGAGAGAGAGACCAGATCTGTTGGTCGTGGTGGGCGATGTAAACTCGACCTTAGCCTGTGCCTTGGTTGCCGCCAAAATTTCCTATGGCGCCAACGGTGCACGCCCCCTCATTGCCCATGTGGAAGCTGGTCTTCGTTCCTTCGATCGCGCTATGCCCGAAGAAATCAACCGTATCCTCACCGATCACATCGCAGATTTATTATTTGTGACCGAAGAGACTGGACTGAAAAACCTGCGCGAAGAAGGCATTCCGGCCGAAAAGATTCACTTCGTTGGAAACACCATGATCGATTCACTCCTCAATTTCAGGGCAAAGGCGGAGCGATCCGATATTCTGAACAGATTGCGCCTGCGGAAACCCAACCCTGAGTCCGGGTCTACACATGACACAGCTCGTTACGCTTTGTTGACGCTTCATCGCCCTTCCAATGTGGACCAACCGGAGACTTTCCTGAACATCCTTGAGGGTATGCAGGAGTTGTTGAGTTCCTGTCCAGTTATTTTCCCGGTGCATCCGAGAACTCGGAAGAGACTCACAGAATTCGGCTTCCAACGCTTCTTTACAAACGAAGATGGACCCCGGGAAGAAACTTTGCGCTCCCCTCGGGCCAATGGCCGCGTCCACTTGGTTGAGCCACTCGGCTATTTGGATTTTCTGTGCCTCATGGCGCATGCCGCTGTAGTTGTAACCGATTCTGGCGGCATCCAAGAGGAAACTACCTGCTTGGGAGTTCCCTGTGTCACGGTGCGTGAGAATACAGAACGGCCCATCACGGTCAAGGTTGGCACGAACGTCCTTGCCGGAACAGGCAAGGAGGGTATTCGCCGCGCCATTCGGCAACAACTCGCATCGATGGTCTCTGGTTCCGTGCCGGAAGGCTGGGATGGCAAGAGCGCACAGCGCATTCTCGACGTGATTTGCCGCGAGCTTGAAAAGAAACGGTGTTCCGGAACCGTGTTGGCCGGACAGAATTAGAATTGCGTGAGAGAGCTCGAGTTCATCGTGAAAACGCAGGACGGAAATAACAAGCAGATGCCACGCTATGTGATTATCACCCCCGTGCGCGACGAAGAAGAGCACATCCAGGCGACGATCGAATCCGTTTGTCGGCAGACGATGCTCCCTTCCGTGTGGGTGATTGTCGATGACGGTTCCACAGACCGCACCGGTGAAATTGCCGATCGCGCCGCGGCCCAATCTCCGTGGATTCACGTCATCCACCGCACCAACAGGGGCTTCCGGAAGTCCGGCGGTGGGGTGATGGAAGCTTTTTACGAGGGGTACAACGCGCTCTCGTGTCCTGACTGGGAATTTCTCGTGAAACTAGATGGCGATTTGAGCTTCGCGCTGGACTACTTCGAAAAATGCTTTGTCCACTTTCAAAAAGATCCCGACCTTGGAATTGGTGGCGGCGAGATCCATCACGACATCGCCGGCAAACTGCAGGCTGAGGTAAACCCACGGTTCCATGTGCGCGGTGCGACGAAGATTTATAGGAGAGCATGCTGGCAAGCGATTGGGGGACTTTGGCCAGCCTCGGGGTGGGACACCATCGACGAAGTCAAAGCCAATATGTTGGGCTGGAGAACTCATTCCTTCCCAGAGTTGCAGCTTCTTCATCACCGCTTTACGGGAACCGAAGACGGTTTGGTGCGCGACAGGGTGAAACACGGAATGGCCTGTTACGTTTCCGGCTACCACCCACTTTTTGTAATGGCTAGCTGCATGCGCCGCATCACTCAGAAGCCTTACTTAGTCGGAGCGGCTGCCATCATGTATGGTTTCCTGAAGGCTTACTGGAATCGTCCTCCACGTCCAGAAGACAGGTCCTACGTCGCTTATATAAGAGGGCAACAGCTGAGACGTCTGTTTGGGATGGAGACCATCTGGAGATAAGCTTCGGGTCGCGGTCAACGAAGGTCTTGATATGTGCGGAATCTGCGGAAAATTGATGTTAGGTGATGAGGCGGCAGTCTCACCCGCTCTCGTGAAGGCCATGGCGGATACCATCTACCATCGCGGCCCTGACGATGATGGTTACTACGTCTCGGGTCCGATCGGTCTGGGTTTCCGCCGATTGGCGATTATCGACCTGCAAAGAGGACATCAACCCGTCTCGAACGAGGACGGCACAGTCCAGATCATTTTCAATGGAGAGATTTACAACTACCAGGAACTGCGCGAGTTCCTCCTGGCCAAAGGCCACGTTTTTAAGACCCAGAGCGACACCGAAGTAATCGTACATTTGTATGAGGAACTGGGCCCTCAATGTTTGGAAAAATTGCGTGGGATGTTTGCCTTCGCGATCTGGGATGAAAATACCAAATCACTACTTCTGGCAAGGGATAGAGTGGGGATAAAGCCTCTCTACTATTGCCTCACCGACAAATCGTTGGTGTTTGGTTCCGAGATTAAAGCCATCCTGGCGGATCCTTCGATGCGCCGGGAGATTGCTCCCGAGATGATTGACCGATTCCTGACTTTCCTCTATGTGCCGGGCCAGGAGACTCTGCTGAGGGGAATCCGTAAGCTGTTGCCGGGACACTTTCTCCTCGCCAGGGATGGCAAGGTGGTGATCCAGCAATACTGGGATCTCTGCTTCGCGAAGCCTAATCATCAGCAAAGTTTTAAAGACGCAGAAGCTGATTTGCTAAATCTGTTAGCTGAAGCTGTCAAGCTGCACATGATCGCGGATGTCCCGGTCGGTGTCCTTCTAAGCGGTGGAGTGGATTCCACCGGGGTGCTCAGCTTTGCGGTGCATGGAACCGATAAAGAGGTCAGTAGCTACACCGTTGGTTTCTCCGGCGGGGACGTGGCCGACGAGAGGCCCTATGCGAGAATAGCGGCAGATAAATTTGGTACCCAGCACCATGACATCACGATATCCGCAAAGGACTTCGCATCGTTCCTTCCTCGCTACGTGTGGCATATGGAAGAGCCGGTCTGCGAGCCTCCTGCCGTTGCCTTATTTTACGTCTCAAAACTAGCCAGAAACTACGTTAAGGTGCTGCTCTCCGGAGAGGGGGGAGACGAAGCCTTTGCAGGATACAGCAATTATCGCAATCTCGTTTGGCTCGAGCGGGCAAAGCGGGGGCTCGCTCCGCTGAATGGAGCCGTGGCTCGGGGACTTGCTCTTGCCAACTCCTTGCTCCATGCGCCCCGGATAGCCAAGTATGGCCCGTTGTTCAACGATTCCTTTCCCAGTTACTACTACAGCCGGACCTCCAACCCGCATTGTCACACCGGCAACCGATTGGGAGAAGTGTATTCAGCTGATTTCGCAAAGGCGATTGATCGTGAGCACACCTTGGAACCGGTGCGCCAGCTGCAGAATCACGTCCGCGGCCAAAATGCGCTTGACGCCATGCTCTACATCGATACCAAAACGTGGCTGCCGGACGACCTGCTGATCAAGGCTGACAAGATGACCATGGCCAACTCCGTTGAGCTACGAGTTCCATTGCTGGATCACAAGGTACTGGAATTCGCGGCGGCATTGCCACCCAGTTTCAAATTAAATGGTTTCAATCGTAAGCACATTTTGAAAAGAGCTCTAGTTCAAAAAATTCCCAAAGAGATTCTCAACCGGAAAAAGGCTGGCTTCCCCGTTCCTTACGAATCATGGTTACGGAGCGACCTTAAGGACACTGTCTGGGCTTTGCTGACCGACCGCAGAACGGTCGAGCGCGGGTATTTTCGTAAGGACGCAATCGCAGGGTTGCTCCAGGCCGATTCCAACGGCGCCAACTATTCCAAAGAGATATTTTCACTGCTCGCCTTGGAACTGTGGCAGCGAACATTTCTCGAACAGGAACAAGTTGTCCTACAGTAGAACTCGAAACCCGACGATGGATTTAGCAGCTCAGGCCTTTTGGCATATCCCGGGTCGTTTCAGCCTGGCCAACCTGATTGCTCCCTCGTATTCACTGCGCTGCGTGGTCTTTCATCATGTTTCCGACAAAGAATCTCCGTTTATCACCGGGATGAATGTGCGCTCCGCGACTCGGGAATTTGAAGGCGCTTTGAAATTTCTAACGGCG
>Ga0187772_10000674_pt1 | contig 15350 bp, 12 predicted proteins | sample 0116_SJ02_MP15_2_FD_133137 | JGI IMG/M metagenome (GOLD analysis project Ga0187772, IMG submission 133137) | Tropical peat soil microbial communities from peatlands in Department of Meta, Colombia - 0116_SJ02_MP15_20_MG | ecosystem: Environmental > Terrestrial > Soil > Wetlands > Peat | place... | reverse complement strand
GGGTCGAAGATCACGATATCGGCGTCGCTGCCGACAGCAATTGTTCCCTTCTTCGGGAACAAGCCGAAAATCTTTGCCGGCGCCGTCGAAAGCAAGTCAACGAAGCGATTGAGCGAGATGTTTCCCTTGCCTACGCCGTGGTGATAAATCAGGCCGGTTCGGTTTTCGATTCCGGGGCCGCCGTTGGGAATCTTGCTGAAGTCGTTCTTGCCTAGTTCTTTTTGTTCTTTGAGGCAGAACGGACAATGATCAGTCGAGATGACGTCGAGTGCATGCGAGCGCAGGCCGCCCCAGAGCTCGTCATGATTCCATTTTTCGCGCAGCGGGGGCGTTAGGACATATTTGGCGCCGTCGAACCCCGGTTCTTCATAACGATCGACATCGAGCAGCAAATACTGAGGACAAGTCTCGGCATGGGCCATTACGCCGCGCGCTTGCGCCATGCGTAACTCGTAAAGCGCATCATAACAGCTCAGATGCACGATATAGACCGGCGCGCGCGCGACTTCGGCAATGGCAAGCGCACGGTGCACGCCTTCCGCCTCCAATCGCGTTGGCCGCGTCAACGCGTGATACTTCGGCTCGATATGACCCTGTGACAGCGCGATCTTTACCAGTTCGTCGATCACGACGCCGTTCTCGGCATGCATGCAGACCAGTGTGCCGTCCTCGCCCGCTTTTCGCATCGCCCGAAAAATCGTGCCATCATCTGATAGCAAGGCCCCCGGATAGGCCATGAATAGCTTGTAGCTGGTGATGCCTTTGTCCGCGAGGCTGCGCATCTCGCCGACGCGGTCCTGCGGCATGTCGGTAACGATCATATGGAAGGCGTAATCGACCGCCGTCTTCCCCTGCGCTTTCGCGTGCCAATCGTCCAACGCTTTGAGAGTGGAATTTCCCCGAGTCTGCACGGCAAAATCGATAATGCAGGTAGTGCCTCCGTGAGCTGCCGCGCGCGTGCCTGTTTCAAAAGTATCGGACGTCACGGTCCCGCCGAACGGCAACTCAAGGTGCGTGTGCGGATCAATGCCCCCTGGGATCACAAGTTTGCCGGTCGCATCGATTGTCTTGTCCGCATCGATCACCAGATCCTTGCCGATGAGGGCGACTATCGAGCCATTGATGAAGATGTCGGCGTAATAATCATCGACCGCGGTGATAATGCGTCCATTCTTGATCAAAACACTCACTTTTCGCGCTCCCCGTGCGTTTGACAGCCCCTGGTTCTGATGTATCATTCGCAAATTGAAGCGGCGCACAAGAGCTTTGGCTAAAGCCGCCCGGGTTTCAATACACAAAGCGGAAATTGGCTTCTTCAACACAGGAGGGCGGCATGCCGTACGAAAGCCCAGAACATCTTAGAAATTTGTGGTCACGTCGATCGGTCCTAAAGGCCACCGCAGCGAGCGTCGCGGCCGGAGTGGCTGGGAGTTTCTCCAAGATTGCTGAGGCAGCGGACGGCCTACGGAGCATCGGCCTCGGCGTCAGTGAGATCAACGAAATCCAAAGTCAGGCATCCAAGGATCTCGGCTTTCCGGTCGCCGGGCAAGCGATGGGCTATGGCGAAATGTTCGGCAAAATGCTGAACCAGAATGACCAGTATGAAATCGCCGAGGGCTACTACAACGACATGCGGGTAATGGGTCCGGCCAAGGTGTGGCAGCCGATCGACACTAAAAAGCTCAAGGACTGGGACAAGGTCACCAATCTGACGAAGACCGGGAAACTGACGCCGGAGTCGAGCGTCGGCCAGGGCGATGCGCCCTACTTGTTCTTGTGGGTCGACGAGAATGGCAACAAGACGAAGGGGCCATCGCAGTACATCAGTATGTGTCCGGCGTTCCATAACGCCGACTCCATCGGCTACAACCCGAAAGCGACCGGCCGACCGATCGAAAGCTGGGGCGAGCTGCTCAACAAGGACTTCAAGGGTAAGGTTGCGCTGCTCAATGTCCCGCAGATCGGCGTGATGGACGCGGCAATGGCTGTTGAGGCGCTCGGTCTCAAGAAGTTCGGCGACAAAGGGAATATGACTAAAGCCGAGATCGACTTCCTCATCGACTACCTTATCCCGCTCAAGAAAGCCGGACACTTCCGCGCCTTCTGGGAGAACTTCGGTCAGTCAGTCAACCTAATGGTCAACGGCGAAGTTGTATTGGAGAGCATGTGGTCGCCAGCTGTCGCCGCGATCCAAGCCGAAGGCGTTCCCTGCGCTTATGCCTTCCCCAAGGAAGGTATGCGGGGTTGGCACGGCGGCCTCGCCATCTCCGCCAAGGTCAAGGGCAAGCAGCTCGACCAAGCCTACGAGTACATCAATTGGTGGCTCGCCGGCTGGCCCGCCGCGTTCGTTGCACGGCAGGGTTATTATCACTCGATACCTGAGAACGCGAAAAAGTTCCTTGATGCCGCCGAATGGGATTACTGGTACGATGGCAAACCGGCGGCCAAGGATCTGTCCGATCCGTTCGGCACCGTTATCATCAAGAAGGGCGACATTCGGTCGGGCGGATCGTACTGGAACCGCTATTCGAAGATCGCGGTGTGGAATTCGCTGATGGATGAGAACGACTATCTCGTTAAACGGTGGACCGAGTTCCTCACTGCTTAGGCTTTGAAGATCTCTCTAGACGGTCGTAAGATGCACCGCCGGCTTGCAAAAGCCGGCGGTACGTTTTGGGCGCGCGTGCAACGTGACCACTATTGAGACTTACACAAAGGTCGCGCACGTCGATGCGACCCGGCGCGGATTGCTCGGCGGGCCACCCGCGGCACTCGCCCGAGACGACATCAAGCGCAAGTACCGCCGCGAGCCCGGCTTTCCGGTGCCCGTCCTGATCGCGCCGGCAACGCTCTGGCTTCTCGTTTTCCTTGTTCTACCGTTGGTATCGATCTTCGTTTTCAGCTTCTGGAAAACGACCGGCCACGGCATGGCGCCGGCTTTCACCCTCGAACACTACAGGGCGTTTTTGGTCTCGGAAGGATTCTTTGATCCGAATAAACCGGAGTTTCTAACCCCATCTATTTTCATCCGTACATTGTGGACGACGTTCCGTTTCACGATCACCGTGATGGCAATCTGCCTGATCCTCGCTTATCCGCTTGCCTATTTTCTGTCGATGCAGGTGCAGGATTTCAAATGGCAACTCGCGCTCTTCCTGTTGGCCATGGTTCCGTTCTGGACCAGTTATCTGATCCGCGCCGTCGCATGGTTGCCGATGCTGGGGCGGCATGGACTTATCAATGAATTCTTGCTCGACATTGGCGCTATCGACGAGCCCGTCAGCTTTTTCCTCTATTCTGAATTCAGCTACACCATGGCGCTCGTGCAGCTTTATGTCGTACTGGCGGTGGGCCCGATTTTCTTTTCGCTCGCCAAGATCGACCGCAACTTGCTTGAAGCGGCGCGCGACATGGGCGCCAACTCTTTTCAGATCTTTCGCGAGATTATTTTCCCGCTTTCGTTGCCGGGCATCGCCATCGGGATGATTTTCGTATTCGTGATGGTGATGGGTGAGTTCGCCACTGCCGTGGTCGTGTATGGCGGTAAAACCTCAACCACGGGGACGGTCATTTTGAGCTATTACGTGATCGCCAATTATCCTTTTGCGGCAGTAAACGCGATCATGCTGATGCTGGCGATGATGATTGGCGTCGTCGTCATCCTGCGGGTTGTCGATATCCGCAAGGAACTCTAACGATGGCCCGCTCAACGCCGGAACGCCGCCGTAAGACCCGCATCAAGGCGGGCTTTAGCGTCTACTATGCGATCTTTCTTATTTTCGTTTACGGACCGATGTTCGCTATGTTCACACTGTCCTTTCAGGGACCGCGCGGCGGCGTGACCTTTCCGATGCGCGGTTTGAGCTTCGTCTGGTGGGAAAGGCTCGCCGGACCCTCGGCGGTCGGCGACATAAAAAGTTCGTTGGTACGATCGCTCATCCTAGCAGTGATCGTGATGATGATCACTGCCATCTTCTCCACGATGTTGGCGATGGCGTTCCGCAAGAAGTTCCACGGATCTAACGTCCTGTTCTACGCAGTGATGGCGGGCCTGATGGTGCCGGGCGTTCTGCTTAGTCTCGGGCTAGCGTCATTGCTGCGCGTGATCGGCATACCACCCGGATGGTGGTACTCTGCCCTGGGCGTCCATGTGGTCTGGACGTTGCCATTCGGCTTCCTGGTGATGATGGCGGTGTTCAACCGTTTCGATGTGCGGTTGGAAGAAGCTGCGCGTGATATGGGCGCCGATGAGTGGACAGTGTTCAAGGAAGTTACGCTGCCACTCATCACGCCGGGAATCGTCGCTGCCGGCCTTTTCGGCTTCACCCTCTCTTACGACGAATTCGCCCGCACGACACTGTTGGCCGGCGCACAAAACACGCTCCCCCTCGACATCAATGCCGCGATGACGCAGCGCGTACAGCCGACAATTTTTGCACTTGGTACGGCTTCAACAATATTTTCGTTGCTAATGATCGGCTTGTTTATTGTGGTCTATACGATCCTGTATCGGCGGTCCCGCTAGCCGCGGGCGCCTGCCGGATAATCTTAAGAACCCAATAGATCAAACAGAAGATTACAGTTAGAATCACTAGCGCAACGACCGCGCCGAGCCGCTGGCCGAACTCACCTAACGAATAGTCGCCCTTTAGCAGGTAGGCGCAGAGAATAAGCAACGACTGCACGGCGGCGCCGGCGCAAAATAGTACTGCTACGAAAGCCGACCCACGCAGCGATGCCAAAACCATTACATCGACACTATGCCGTTGCACGATGTAGAGGCGATAGGCTCGCCAATGGTAGCCGCAAAAACCAACGATAGCGGCGATCAGCACCACCCAAAACATTGCGTTATCGTAGCCGAGCCCATTGATAACGAGCGTAAAGAAGTCTTCGAACGGCTTGTAGAAATACAAAAAGATCAAAATGACGATGAACGCCACATAGCCCACAAGCGCCCAGAACAATCGCCAACCCGACATTTTTGCATCAGCCCCTGGTTATTTTGCGGTTGTCACGGCCCATCGCGCGACAGGCGCCAACTGGAACATGTCACGCCGGCAACGGCAAGGGGGCAACGCGAAACACCGGTTCATTTGAGCACCCATCAAGCCGATTTCGCCGCGACGATGAGCAGAACGGCATAGGCAACCACAAACACCGCGTCCTTGACCGCCGGCAAGGTCTGACGCTCTCCGGAGGAAGAAATCAGGGTAACGACTTCGAGGATAAAGAATGCGGCGGCCAAGATCAGGAACGGCCACATCGAAGCCCACCAGGAAGCCGCAGCCGCCATGCCCTGAACCGACTGCCAGATCAAAAGCAAAAGCGGCAAAATGATCAGATATGCGTAGCCCGCAAGGAAGCGGCTGCGGCCGGCGCCGCGGTCAATCAGCCAGAAAGCGGCAAAGAATAGCACCACGTTGAGAACGTCCCAGAAGCTGCTGCTATAAGCTTCGGGTTTGGCGATAGTGCGCAGGTTCAAGAATGAAAGGATGAGCAAGAACACTAGAAGATCGCAGAGCAGCCATTCGCGTAGCGATTCAGCACCGCCTTTTCCCCATGTGCGCGTCGCCTTGTCGAATAACAGCACCAGCGCCACGCCAACACTCGCGGGGTAGATCAAGCCGCCGATCAGCGCGAATTGCGCGGCAGCCGGCATTGCTATCCAGCATAACAGCACAACCGCCGCCGCCAAGGCGAGCAAGCCGAGAACCCGTAGCGGCGACACGCTCTGCGCGACCACGACGGTTCCCAACGCCGCCTCGGCCGATATCGTCGCCGTCGTACGTTGCGGTGTCGGGCCCCGCGACGATTGAACCAGCGCGTAGGCAAGCGAAACCGCGAGGCCGATGACGGCAAGAGCCACCATCACTGCGGCAAAAATGATGGCGCGCGTGTCGGACCGCCAGTCGCCAATGGTTTCTCCCCACACCCACTGCGTGCCGCTGGAGATCAGCCAGATCGCGAATGCTGCGATTGCAGCCAATAAGATCAATGCCAGGGTGAACTCGTACCAGCGCGGCGACGGCTCCGGTTGGCCGCCGCCCGTCGCAGCTTTCCGCGGTGCGCATATGATAAGCCCGATTAGAAAAGCCAGCACGCCGATGACGGCAACGACGACCATCGCTTCTACGAAAAATGTCGCTCGTTGTTCCAAGGACGTTCCGACCCTTCCGTTACGCTAGGCACCGCTGCGCATGAGCGTTTCGATGCACTTGCGCAAGCTATCGTTGGCCGTCTGCTGCAGCAATTCTCCGAGCGAACGGCCTTGCGGCGCGGAAGTGACCGCGGTTTCGCGCACGGTCGCGCCATTGGCGCGCAATTGGCCCACCACCTCGATCTTACCGCCATGCGCGCCGTGCCGCACGATCTCGAAGCTCCAGGCATTGCCGTAAGCACCGCGCAACCCGCGCAGAGCCTCAGGCAACGATCGGCCGCTGCCATTGGCTGCCGGTCGCGACGCCGTAGCCGACGCGGCAGCCGCGGGTATCGGTTGGCCGCCCAGGGCGCGCGAGCAGTTGGCGGTCTTCCGCATCGACGGTCCCGGTACACGCGATTGGGGCTTCGAGGCCGGCAGCACTGTCGCCGGCCGCAGCGGCGCAGCCGACGCCGTCGGTTTCGATTGCGGAGCCGCACGCATGCGTTCGCGCAACGCTTTGGTTGCCGCCTCGTCGACGGTCTCGGCAACCGCATCGACGATCACACCATAAGCGAGGCGGGCATGCTCAACGGTGCAAAAGCCGTCGAGCACGTCGTCGAGGACTTTTGCCGACGGCCGTTCGAGCGGATCGCCAAAGCCGCCGCCGCAGGGGCCATAGAAGACATGAACATCGCCGGCGGCTACACGCATGCCGGAAAACTTCGCCGGCATGTGCTTGATGTCGTCGGGCCGGGCGATGTTATAGATATCGACTTTGCCGACCTGTCCTGAAGCGCCGCCGAATATGCCCCACGGCACGTCAAAGTGCCGCTCGTTCTCGTGGGTGATAAAGGCGTCGGTGAGTACACGCTGCGCCTTGACCACGCCGATACCGCCGCGAAAGCGGCCCGCCCCGGGCATGACGTCGTCGCGCAGCTCGTAGCGGTCGCAGATCATCGGCAAGTGCATCGCCAAATCTTCGATCGGATTGTTGCGCGTATTGGCCATCAGATTGTCGATGCTGTCGGGACCATCGGCGCGCGGACGACCGCCGTAGGAGCCCTCATTGACCTCAAGGAAAACCCAATAATCGCCAGACGGGCGGATGCCGGCGTAAGAGCAGAACGACAAACTGGCGGAGCTACCGGCAATGATGTCATTCGGCAAAACCGGCGCGAGTGCCTTGTAGATCAAATCAATTACGCGGTTGCATTGTGCAAAGCGCGCTTCGGCGGCGGCGGGGAATATTGGATTGTAGATCGACCCTTTCGGCGCAGTGACCTTCACTGGCCGGAACGATCCCTGGTTCGACGGCACCTTCACGTCTGACGTTACCGCATCGAGCAGCAGCGAGCGGATCGCACAAAAGCAGGCGACCTTTGTTGAGCCTTCGAACGGCACGTTAAAGGCGGTCTCAACTTGCTTCGACGAGCCGGTAAGGTCGATCTCGATGCCGTCGCCCTCGACGCGCACACATACCTTGATCGGCAGGCGGACGTCGCGGTTCTTGCCGTCATCATCGAGGAAACCCTCGGCGCGGTATTCGCCATCCGGAATGGCGGCGATGCGTTGGCGCAGCACGCGCTCGGTATAGTCCATCAGCTGCTGAGTTGCTTTGAGAACGAGCTCTTGGCCATAGCGGTCCATCAACTCGGCAAACCGTTTGGCGCCGAGCCTGGCTGAAGCTATCTGCGCATCCAGATCGTCTTGCAGCGAGCGCGCCGCGCGGCTGTTGTGGCCGATATAATTCCACAATGCCTCATTACGCTTGCCGCGCTCGTAAAGCTTAGTGCCGGCGAACAGCATGCCTTCGGCAAAAACGTCCGGAATGTCGATGATCAATCCCGGTGTCGCCGCGCCGATATCGACATGGTGCGCGGTGTTTGCCGAATATCCGACCAGCTTGCCCCGATGGAACACGGGCACGACGACGGCGATATCGGGCGAATGGCTCGAGCCATGATAGGGATGATTATGAATGACGAGGTCGCCGTCGTGCCATTCCCCGTCCTGCAGAGTGTCGCGTATCCCCGCCAGATAGCCGGGCAGCGAGCCGATGTGCAGCGGCGTCGATTCCGACTCGCAGAGCGTGTTGAACTCGACGTCGAACAGTCCGGCGCCGAGGTCTTGCGATTCACGGATAATGGAGGAGAAAGACATGCGGTAGAGCACGTGTCCCATTTCCTCCGCGATCGTCTGCAGGGCGCCGTTGATCACCTGCAGCGTGATGGGATCGATAGCTTCTTTCGACATGACGCGCTCAGCTGCGGCGAACGTGGAGATTGCCGAAGTCAGCCACTTCGGCGAGATATCCGGGCGGCAATAGTGTCGTTGAATTGTGCTGGAGCAGGATCGCCGGCCCGGCGATTTTGTGCCCGGCTTTCAAATGATTGCGGTCGTAGCGCGGCGTGTCCACGACCTGACCGTCGTCGAACGTTGTCGCACGGGTGTAGAGCAGTGCGTCGGATACGCTCTGACCGGGCGCCTTGTCGATCCGCGCCACCTTCAGCGGGACGACGTCCTCGCGTCCGATTACGCGCACGGTAATCAGCTCCACCTCGCCATCCTCGAAGTGATAGCCGTAATCGAGCCGGTGTTGCTGGTGGAAGCCGTCGACAATTTCTCGGAGGTTGGCGGCAGTCACTTTGCCGGCCGGAAGTTGGGCGCGCAGCTCAAATCCCTGGCCATGATAGCGGCATTCAGCCAGTTTCTGAAATTTCTGCCGTTCGCCGGCCACTTCGTCCTTCTCTAGATCGCGCCGGCAACGCTCGACCAGCTCGTCAATGACGCCGTTGATCCGGGCAATTGCAGCTTCATCAGTGCGTTTGAGCGAAACAATCAGGGAGCGCGCGTGCTCATATTGCATGTCGGTCTGCAATAGTCCCATCGCCGCTGTAATGCCGGGAGCCACCGGCACGATGATTTCCTTGGCTGAAATCGCCTCCGCCAGCGCCACGCCGTGCAGGGGACCGGCGCCGCCAAACGGCACCAGCGCGAACTCACGTGGGTCGATGCCGCGCGCGACCGAGTTCGAGCGGATGGCCAGCGCCATGTTCGAATTGATGACCTTGATGATGCCGAGCGCCGCGTCCTTCATCGACAATCCGAGCGGCTTCGCTACTTTGGTCTCAATCGCCCTGTGCGCAAGGTCGGGATTGAGCGGCAAATCGCCCCCCAGCATTTTATCAGCATCGAGACGCCCGAGAACGACTTGCGCATCTGTCACCGTCGGTTCCTCGCCGCCCCTGCCGTAACAGGCGGGGCCAGGCTCGGCGCCGGCCGAGCGCGGGCCGACATGGAACCCGCCGGCGGAATCGACGTAGGCGATCGATCCTCCGCCGGCGCCGATGGAAACCAGATCGATCATCGGCACCAGGATCGGATGTCCGTTCACGTAGGAGTCGCGCGCGTTCATGATCTTGATGCGGCCGTCGGGAATCGTGCTGATGTCGGCCGAAGTGCCGCCAATATCGACGGTGATCAGGTTGGAGCGTCCGCACATGAGACCCTCGGCGCGCCCGCCGATCACCCCGCCGGCCGGCCCCGACATCAAGATGCCAACCGCCTTCTGCGAGCACGTTTCGACGGTGGCGATGCCGCCATTTGATTGAATGACACGCAAGTTCGCCCGGAAGCCATTATCCTTAAGCTTGTTTTGCAAGTTATTCAGATAGAGCGAGGTCTTCGGTCCGACAAACGCATTCATCGCCGCGGTCGAAAAGCGCTCGTATTCGCGGATCACGTTGGCGACCCCGGACGACGTGCAGATATAGCCGTCAGGCATTTCGGCACGGACGATTTCTGCGGCACGCCGCTCATGCGCATCGTTGAGGAACGAAAACAGAAAGCCGATGACGACGGATTTGATACCGCGGCGCTTGAACAACCTTGTCGCCTCGACGACTTCCTTTTCGTCGAGAGGAGTTTCGATCGTTCCGTCCGGCGGCAGGACACGCTCCGTCACGGCAATGCGGTTGCGCCGCTTGACCAGCGGTCGTTGTTGCCACGGAACTTCGAAATGCAGCGAGAAATTATGCGGCCGCTTATGCCGGCCGATGTGCAGTATGTCGCGGAAATTCCGCGAGGTCAGCATGCCGACGTCCGCGCCGTTATGCTCGATAGTGATGTTGGTGGCGACCGTCGTGCCGTGCACGATTAGCGACACATCGTTCGGTCGAACGCCGGAAATGTCGCAGAGCTCATGTAAGCCCTTGAGCACCCCTTCGGACTGATCGTGCGGCGTGCTGACGACTTTATGGACGAAAACCCCGTGCTCGGCCTCGAGAACGAGGTCGGTGTTTGTCCCGCCGACATCCACGCCTACGCGCGCCATGGATCGCTTAAATGTCCCTGCGCCGCCGTGCATGTCCCGGTGCACAAAGCCTGCTCATACCGGCATTCAGTGAAAGATTGTCAGCAATGATCCGCTAGTGCAACCCCTACCGGCGAGCCGGCACGTCAGCGCAGATCATCCCTTTGAAAAGGCTAGGTTGGGAAATCGAACAAGTAGTGATTGAATGCGAACCCAAGATCGAGTGGACGTAGCCCAAGAGGCATAGGCGATGGCGTTGACCGCGAAATTCAGCTGCTCTGGCTGCCGTTGGTGGCACTATCATGCGACAGAAGGCACCGATCCCGGCTCTGAACGGGCGGTTGGATATTGCCGGCGCTTTCCTCCCAGCCGACGCGAGAACGGTGTTGGCGCCTGGCCTATAACCTTTGGCAGTGACTGGTGCGGCGAATATACCGACAAGAGCGAAGTCGCACGCGGCGCAGCACACTGAACGCCCCGGTCGGTTCGGCCGAATTAGAAGATTAGATCAGCTCCGCGCAATTCATCAGGGCCGCTTCGGTGGCGCGGCGAAAAGCTTCACGCTCGTCCGGCGCCGCGGCCGTGCCCCCAACCTGGAAGCGCACGCCGCCGCTGGCCCCGGCGACCGATGCGCGTTGTATTTTGGCGCGGCCGAACTGCGTCCTCACGGCGCCATCTTTGCCGATAATAAGCTTGCAAAGGACGATCGCCTCATCGCCGTCGCGTTTTTGCTCGGCGATTTCGAAGCGCCAGTCGTCGCCCAGACGCTCATTCAACCGGCGCGCGGCAGGTGAGTCAGCATCGATCTGCAGGTTTTCGGATGGCGAGGTTGGTGTCTTCTGCCGGCGCAGGACCGATTTGGAGCCGGCGGCGCTCGGCCCGGCCGGCAATTGCCGACTGCTATAGAGTTTATCAAAGCTCTTTCTGGTCTTCGACAGCATGTCGTCGAAAACCGACGAAATTACGGGCCGCTGCGTGTTGGCCATTTGCTTACTCAACCGCGCTGGGCGCGGGGCCACCAGCGATCGAATTCATCCTGCGCTTTGGCCGAGAAATCGACACTTCCGGCGAACGACCGTAGATAATCGAGTGCGTCCGCAAGATCGACCACATCTCCATACTTGGCATCAATGTCAAACAGGTTCGCTTCGTGCGGGCCCGAGGCACGATCGCCTACCGCCTCGCGAACCACGATGGTGTGGTAGCCGTGCTGCAGGGAATCGACGGCAGTCGCGCGGATACACCCACTTGTGGTGCAACCCGCCAGGATGACGGTATCGACGCCCAGAAGCCGCAGATCGATGTCGAGGCTTGTGCCAAAAAACGCGCTGGCATATTTCTTTGTCAGTACTTTCTCACCCGGCAACGGCTCAATTCTTTGATCCACTTCGATCAGCGGGGAGCCGTGTTGCAGGATCGCGAGCGAGGGAACTTTCTTGGCGAACACACCCGCGTCGTGCATATCCTCGGCGTACGCAATCGTGGTGTAGAAAATCGGCAGCTTGGCACGGCGGAACGCCTGCTGGAGCTGACGCGTCGCATTGATCTCCCAGGCGAAATCGCCGCCGAGCGGCGTTGAGGGGTCGGTGAAGCCATTGATGAAATCGACCACGACAAAGGCTGGACTTCGACCATAGCCCGATCGGTTCGCGAAACCCTTTCGCTGATAGTCTACTTTGGTTTCGCGTTGCCAGTCGTTCATCGCCGTTCTCCAGACTTGCGCAGCTAGTATTAGGATGGCGTCGCCGATGGCCGGTTGTCAACGACATCCAGGCCGGCCAGAGCAGCCTATATGGGTTGTCACGCCACGGCCGCCTCTTGCCGGTACACGAGCAACGTGGGACTGTTCTTATCGCCAGTATCCCTTTGTTGCCGCTCGTACGGACCGCCATCGATCACCAAAACCATGCGTTAATGGTATAGCTATGACCGACGATAATCGACCGCGCCCCCCACTTGGCCCGACTCGTGCCGGTTACGGTTCGGTCGGTGGACCGCGATATCAGCCACGTTCGCTTGTAAGCTCACCGGGCGCCGAATCGGCGAGAAGCTCGCGACCGGCACAGCGATCCGGTGGCGGCAAGAAGGAAATATTTTGCGCCATCGGCGTCGATGTCGATGCAGTTGCCGGTTGGCTCGGCTCCTATGGAGGAGAGAATTCGCCTTGCGATATTTCGCGCGGTCTGTTTGCCGGCGAGGTTGGGGTGCCACGGCTCGTGAAGCTGTTTGACCGGCTCGGTATTCCAACCAGCTGGTTCATTCCCGGTCATTCCATCGAAACGTTCCCTGCCCAGTGCAAAATGGTCGTCGACGCCGGCCACGAGATCGGCATGCACGGCTACTCGCACGAGAATCCGATCGCCATGACGCCCGAGCAGGAGGAGGCTGTCATGGACAAGTGCATCGAGCTGATCGAGCGCCTCAGCGGCCGGCGGCCGACCGGATACGTTGCCCCGTGGTGGGAATTCTCAAATGTCACCAACGAACTGCTGCTGAAAAAAGGCATCAAATACGATCACAGCCTGATGAACAACGATTTTCATCCGTTTTATGTCCGCGTCGGCGACACCTGGACACTCATCGACTATTCGAAGCATCCAAAAGAATGGATGCGACCGCTCGTGCGCGGCGAGGAGACGGATTTGATCGATATACCCGGCAGCTGGTATCTCGACGATCTTCCGCCGATGATGTTCATCAAAAGCGCACCTAACAGTCATGGCTTCATCAAGCCGCGCGATATCGAAGAGCTTTGGTGCGACCAGTTCGATTGGGTTTATCGCGAGTATGACTATGCCGTGTTCGCCATGACCATTCACCCAGACGTCTCCGGACGCCCGCAGGTTCTGCTCATGCTCGAGCGGATGTACGAATATCTTTCCCGGCACACTGGGGTGAAGTTCTGCACCTTCGACGAGATCGCCGACGACTTCCGCCGCCGTTATCCGCGGGAGAGTGCTCCCGCGCAAGCGGCGCACGCCCGTTAAAAGGCCGCTCCATGTGCGCTTTATGCGGCGTGCTCGGCGGCAACAGCGAGTGGAGCGACAGTGGCACGGTGCCGGCGGCATTCGCTGGACGGGCGCAGCCACAGACGCGCTTACGCGAACGCCAGGCCCGCACCCGCATTCTTAATGCTGTACTCAAACATCATGGCGTGTCTGTCAAGGACTGGTCCGGCAACTCATATCTGCTAACCAGCCGCACCGGGCGCACTGCGATTGTCGGTACGGTCGGTGAGATCTGGTCGGCCACGGAGCGCATAGGGGGCGGCACCTGCGATCCCCTTGACGAGCGCTACCTTGGTACGCTCGGCAAACACGATCGCTGAGCGCGAGCGAATGGCCAGCTACAGCGACCTCACGCCGGTTAACATCATCACCGGCTTCCTCGGCAGCGGTAAGACGACGCTGCTGCAACGCCTATTACGTTCACGGGAATTGTCCGACGTGGTCGTTCTGGTAAATGAGTTCGGCGAGGTTGGGCTCGATCATCATTTGTTGCAGGGCGTGGCGGAAAGCACGCTGCTGCTCGAGAACGGCTGCGTGTGCTGCGCGGTGCGCGGCGATCTGAAGAAGGCGCTGCGCGATCTCGTGTCTGGCAGGATGCGCGGCGACATCCCGCATTTTCGCCGCGTCGTCATCGAAACCTCCGGATTGGCTGATCCCGCGCCGATCGCCTATACGCTGCTGTCGGAGGCGGTCCTTCGCCATCACTTTCGTCTCTCCGGGATCATCACAACGATTGACGCCATAAATGGCGCGACGCAGCTCGACGGCTTCGCCGAGGCCGTCAAACAGGTATCGGTGGCCGACCGGCTGGTCGTGACCAAAACTGATCTTGCGGAAGAAGCGTCAATTGCAGAGCTGTGCGCGAAATTGCGGCCCTTCAACCTTTCCGCCCAAATTCTGCGAGCGAGGGACATTGGCGAAGAATTTCATCGGCTCTTGACCGACGATATCTACGATGCGGAGGGCAAATTCCGCGAGGCAAGCCAGTGGTCCGCGCTAGAAGTCCACGGCCGCAATTCGCACGAGCACACGGCGGACGTTCGATCCTTTGCTGTGACCTTCGATTCTCCGCTGGATTGGACCGCCTTTGGCGTCTGGGTCAGTATGCTGCTGCATCGCTACGGCGCCGACGTCTTGCGTCTCAAGGGCTTGCTGAACGTTGAGGGTGTACCGACGCCCGTTCTCGTCAATGGCGTTCAGCATATCGTGCATCCGCCAAGCCATCTGGAAACGTGGCCTAGTGCTGATCGGCGGTCGCGGCTCATCTTCATTGTGCGCGGACTACGCCGCGGACCCATTGAGCGCTCGCTCGCGGTCTTCAACGACCTGGTCAATAGGCCGATAATGTTGCCGGCGTGAAAATCGCAGCGCTCAATCGGGATTCGCGGCGGAAATTGGTCAGCGCGCCCGCGGTGGCGCGCTGCGCGGGCGCCAGCCCGTGCGCAAGGCGCGTACGACATAGTGCAGCAAATAGAAAATTACCGCCAAAATAACCAGCAAGACTATCGACAGGAGCTTTTCGCCGAATGCAGCATCGAAGATTGGGCCGCGATTGACGAAATACTCGCTCAACACCTCGATGGCCTGCAACGTCGCACCGGCACAGAAGATTACGCTCACAAGAATGGCCGCCTGGAGCGTGTCGAAAACCAATGTATCGACATTAAGTTCGGTGACATTACGGAAGATTTCGCTGCGGAACGAAGCCCAATGCGCGAACGCGTAAGCGGCGATGCCGACCAGGGAAGCAAACCAGAAAACCACGTTATTGAAGTGAATGAACGGGATATGGGCGACAAGATACGTCTCGAACGGTCGATAGAAGTAAAGAAAAATAAGAAGAATGACGATCGCGACGATCCAAATCCAGAACTGCTCCTGTTTGGTG
>Ga0187772_10000673_pt1 | contig 15376 bp, 11 predicted proteins | sample 0116_SJ02_MP15_2_FD_133137 | JGI IMG/M metagenome (GOLD analysis project Ga0187772, IMG submission 133137) | Tropical peat soil microbial communities from peatlands in Department of Meta, Colombia - 0116_SJ02_MP15_20_MG | ecosystem: Environmental > Terrestrial > Soil > Wetlands > Peat | place... | reverse complement strand
TCCTCCCTCGCCTCTTAAGTTCCTCGGAGGGACGCTGTTCTGAAACTATTCACGCCTATCGCTAAATAGCCTCTTGAAGCCACGCAAAAGCGAATGCCACGTTTTGCTCATATGGCAGACATTCACATCGGAGCATTCAGGCAACCTGAACTCAGGAAGCTTTTGACGAGTACCTTTGAAGCGGCAGTTCAAGAGTGCATAGACGCCGGTGTCGATTTTGTTGTCATGTCTGGTGACATATTTGACTCTAACATCCCGGACCTCACTTCCGTGAGGGAGGCAACGAGTTGCATAAGGAGGGCAAAGGACAGGGGTGTCAGGTTCTATGTGGTCTACGGCAGCCACGACTACAGCCCAAACCACGCCTCGGTCATCGACGTGCTCGAGAGCGCTGGCCTCTTCACCAAGGTGGACCGGGGGAGCACGAAGGACGGCAAGCTCGAACTCGAATTTGTCGTCGACGAGACGGGGGCTAAAATCTGTGGAGTATCTGGGAAGAAACTTTCACTCGACAGAAGCGAGTACGAGTCCCTCAACAGGAAAAGGCTCGAGTCTGAGCCAGGTTTCAAGATCTTTGTCTTCCACGGCGCAGTAGAGGAGCTGAGGCCAGAATCTCTCCACAATATGGAAGCAATGCCGGCCTCCCTGCTTCCCTCAGACTTCTGTTACTACGCCGGAGGCCATGTGCACAACCGAAATTCGGTCAGTCTTCCGGCAAGGCCAAACATTGCATATCCGGGCACTCTCTTCGCAACAGACTTCAGGGACTTAGAGCCGCTTGCCCAAGGCGAACAGCATGGATTCTATATCGTAGAGTTCGAGGATCGAGTGGAAGATATTCGGTTTGTTCCGTTGAGTGTCTGCGAGGTAGTTGGGCTAGAATATTCGGTCAATGGGAAGAGCGCAGAGCTTGCACGGGGTGAGCTAATGACTCTCGCTCGGACCTCTGACGTCAAGGGCAAAGTCGTCCTCCTCAGGGTGCGAGGAGAGCTCTCTGAAGGATTGACTGCCGATATCGGAATCTCTTTGATAAGGAAGGTGCTGGCGTCGAAGGGGCCGCTATGCGTCCTCCCGAACCTCACTCAGCTCACTTCCAAGGAATTGAACACTCAGTCGGCGGTTCCCAAGACACCTGACCAGACTGAAAGGGATTGTTTCGCCCACGGGATCTTGTCGGTTAAGGTGCCAGATCCAAGGCTGTCAGGGGAGAACGGCGTGAAGCTATCGCTGGAACTTCTAAGGAGCCTCAAGGATGAGAGGAAGGACAACGAAACGAAGGCGGACTACCAAGAAAGGGTGGAGCGGGCGGGATTGGATGTATTGGGGTTAGAGGGTGAGTCGCCGTGCTAATCACCCATCTGTCCCTTAGGAACATCAGGAGCTTCAACGACGGGACAGATGTGAATATTGACCTGCCTGAAGGAACAGTTCTCTTCGAAGGAGATGTTGGCTCTGGCAAGTCCACAATTCTCTATGCGGTCGAGTTCGCCCTCTTCGGGCTTGGAGATATGGACGGAAGCTATCTTCTGAGCGAAGGCGCGAACTCAGGATACGCAAAGGTGAGAATCCTCCAAGGGCACAAGACTCTAGAAGTCCACCGAGGGCTCAAGAGAACCGGAGGGAACGTCTTACAAGAAAGTTGCTATATTTCCGAAGATGGAACTGTCAGCGAGCTTTCGCCAGGAGATCTTAAGCAGCGCGTGATCGGAGAGCTCGGCTTCAATGAGCCATCGCACCCACGCGCTGAAAGCCTCGTCTTCAGGTATGCCGTCTTCACTCCTCAAGAGCAGATGAAGGAAATAATCCAACGGAACCCTGACGAGAGGCTTCATGTGATTAGGCGGGTTCTAGGTATCCAGAGCTACCAGGTTGCCGCGGAGAACTCCGATCTCATCGTGAAGCGGCTGAGGAACGATGTCAGGAACGCTGAGGCGGCCACGGAGGATCTGGAAGAGATGGAAGAGGAGGCCGAGCTCGAGAGATTCAGGATCAAGGAATTGGACCTCCGCATCCCTAGACTTCAGATGGAGGAAACACAAGCAGAATACCAGACGGAGTCGCTTTCAGCCAAGTTGGAGGAGGCCAAGGGCGAAAGAGAGAGAATCGGTGCGATTGCCGAGAGAATCCCCGAGATTAGACGAAGCATGACACGCCTCCAGTCAGACATCAACGAAGACGAAGAGCGAATCTCCGACCTCGAGCGCAGGATAGAGCAAGAATACATTCCGTCCATGAATGCCTTCATGGAGAAGCCCCCACCCACAGAACTTCGCGCGGAAGAGCTCGAGCGCGATCTGGGGTCCAAAAAGATGTCACTGGAAAAAAGGCGTGCGACGTCGCTGCTTCTTGCAGGCCGGCTCAGCGAGACAAAAGAACTTGTCAAGAACGGGGTCTGTCCCCGGTGTGGGCAGCGTATCTCCCGCGACTTCAAGGACCAGTCTGCACACTTGGAAGAGGAATTGCAGAGCGTTCAAATCGAAGTTGCCGCGTTGGATGAGGAGGTCTCAAGGCTTGACTCGTTGCTGGTGCGGGCACGCCGGTACTTAGAGGAAGAACGAAAGTACATTCATGAATCCAAGCAAAAGGCCGAGATGGAAATAGAAATCGGTGCCAGAAGAAGACATGCCACCGATTCGCGTCGCGAGGCACAGCGGCTTGGAGAGGACCTTTCCAAGACGGAGGCAGAAGAGGCACGCCTGGCGGAACTCAAGTCCAAAATTGACGCAATTACAAGAGACCTCAGGAAGTCGCAGGAATGGAAGGAGAAGCTGGCGAGGACACTGACTGAATCAACCACGGCCAAGGGGTATGCCGAGGGGTCGCTGGTAAAACTGGTATCCCAGATCGAAGCGAAGAGAAAAAAGAGAGAGCAAGTAAAGCGTCTGAGGATACATTCGTCCTGGCTCGCCGACTTCTTCAAGCCGACCGTTGAGCTGATAGAAAGACAGACTATGATTCAGACTAACCTGAGGTTCAGCCAGCACTTCCAACGATTCTTCTCTTATCTAGTCGATGACCCTGATCTGTCGGTGCGGGTGACAGATGACTTCTCGCCGGTTTTTGAGAGGCAGGGCTACGTACAAGAATTCGATACTCTCAGTGGAGGGGAGCGTACGAGCATTGCCCTAGCCTACAGACTTGCGCTTAACACAATTGTCCAGGAAGACATCGGGACAGGAACGGGTGACCTTGTCATCCTTGATGAGCCGACTGACGGTTTCAGCAAGGAACAGATTCAGAAGATGCGAGAAATTCTCGGGGCGTTGCATTCTAGGCAGGTGATTCTAGTATCCCACGAGAAAGAACTCGAATCTATGGCAGATAGGATGATGCTTGTTGAGAAAGTGAATGGAACGTCCAAGGTTTCCCCAGTCTGATTCGCCGGGGGCTCCGACTCTCACTCACGCAAGCGCAAAGGAAGGCTGCCATTGGAAAGATACGAATGACGTCCAAACAGACGTGTAGCAACGCAGTAATACATGTGATTCTGCGTACCACTTGGCGAAATGCCTGACATCGAAAGGATGTTCGACCCGAAGTCAGTTGCCCTGATCGGGGCAACTGACAAAGCTGGGACTGTCGGGGAGGCGACTCTACGGAATCTGCTTCTTGGAAAGCAGAAGCGCTCCATCTTTCCTGTCAACCCCAACCACAAGAGTATCATGGGACTACAGTGTTACCCCTCTATTTCGGCTGTTAAGGAACACGTCGACTTAGCAGTGGTGGCTACCCCAGCGAGTTCTGTCCCGGCGGTCGTTGAAGAGTGCGGGAAGGCTGGAGTCGATGGAGTTGTAATCATCTCCGCGGGGTTCAGAGAGGTGGGGGAAGCGGGGGCAAAGCTGGAGGAGGAAATACAGAGTATAAGATCCAGATACGGATTTCGCCTCCTTGGTCCCAATTGCGTTGGTTTCGCCCGACCTTCGGCGCACCTGAATGCGACGTTTCTTAGGGACAACCCTGAGCCTGGCTCGATTGCGTTCATATCTCAGAGCGGAGCACTCGGTTCTGCAATTCTCGATTGGGCAATGGTTTCCAGAGTCGGTTTCAGTCTTTTCGCCTCACTGGGATCGATGCTGGACCTTGATTTCGGCGACCTGATAGACTTCCTTGGCAGCGACCCGTCGACTCGAAGCATCATACTCTACGTTGAGGGAATCGGGCATGCCAGGAAGTTCATGAGCGCCGCAAGAGGGTTCGCAAGGACCAAGCCAATCATCGTGCTGAAAGCCGGGAAGCACAATACCGGGGCTAGGGCGGTCCGGTCTCACACAGGGGCGCTGGCAGGCGACTTCGAGGTATACGATGCCGCCTTCAAGAGAGTCGGCGTGGTGAGGGTCGATGAAATAGGAGACCTCTTCAACTGTGCCAGCGTTCTCGACTCAAGGCGTCTCCCTGCGGGTCCGAGGCTTGCGGTTGTCACCAACGCTGGCGGCCCTGGGGTCGTCGCATCGGACGCAGTGGCCGACCATGGAGGAGAGCTCGCAAAGCTATCTGACGAAACGATGCGTGTATTGAATGACCGCCTCCCGCCGTTCTGGAGCCGTGGGAACCCCGTTGACGTGCTCGGAGATGCAGACGTGGCAAGGTATAGCTCGGCACTTGAAGCCTGCCTAGCAGATCCCAATGTCGATGGCATCTTGGCAATCTGCACTCCGCAGGGGGTGACTCCCTCGACGGAACTCGCCGATGCCGTCATCAATTCTGCAAGGGAGAAACGAAAGCCTGTCCTCACTGTTTGGATGGGCGAGAAGGGCGTGGTAGACGCAAGGAGGAAGTTCTCGGAAAACAGCATCCCTACGTATCCTACGCCTGAGCAGGCTGTGAAGACGTACATGTACATGTACAGGTACAGGCGAAACCTCGACCTGCTCTACGAAACGCCCGAGGAGGTCCCGGTTGACATGATGCCTCCCAACAGCCACCTGAAGCTCATAGCGAGAAGGGCCATAAAAGACAGGAGGTTGCTCTTGTCTCAGTCGGACGCGGACAAGTTCCTAGACGCCTATAACATCCCTAGGCTTCACGGCGGATTCGCCAGAACTCCCGACGAGGCAGTGATGGTCGCACGCAGGATGGGTTACCCTGTAGTCCTGAAGATTGTCTCGCAGGAGATCTCGCACAAGAGCGATGTCGGCGGGGTTGTTACGGGCATCACGTCTAGTGAAAGGCTCGCAGATGAATTCGTCAAGCTCATCGACAGGGTCAAGATTCTGAAGCCGGAAGCTCAAATCGATGGTGCTTACGTCCAGAAGATGGTCGGGACTGTCGACTATGAGCTGATACTTGGCTCAAAGAAGGACGTGGACTTTGGGGCGGTTTTGCTTTTCGGGTCGGGAGGAACAGGAGTTGAGCTCTTCCGGGACTTCTCCATCGGATTGCCTCCAATGAATCAGGTCTTGGCGAGAAGAATGATGGAGGAGACGACGATCTACAAGGCGCTATCGCGCGGTCTAAGAAACAAGCTTCCAGTCCAGCTGAAACCTCTCGAGGAGGTGGTTGTGCGTCTCTCAGGCATGGTGGCCGACTTTCCTGAGATAGCTGAGATGGACATCAACCCTTTGTTCATCTCAGAAGGCAGAGCGCTCGCGGCGGACGTGAGAATCCTCCTGGATCCGACGATTCCAATCGATTACAACCCATACCAGCACCTCGTGATCACGCCCTATCCAACCAAATATGTGGTCCCCTACAAGCTCGAGGATGGGACTGATGTCATGCTAAGGCCAATCAGGCCCGAGGACGAAGCCCTGGAGGCAGAGTTCATCAATAGCCTCTCGGAAGAGTCGAGCCGGCTCAGGTTCTTCAGCATCGTGAGGAATCTCCCTCATGGGGATTTGGTACGGTTTTGCAACATAGACTATGATAGGGAGATGGCAATTGTCGCAGAAGTCAAGCAGGGCGGTAGGAGTAGGGAGATAGGGGTCGCCAGACTCATCGCCGAGCCAGACCAGAAACGTGGCGAGTTCGCCGTCGTGATTGCCGACCAATATCAGGGCAGAGGGCTGGGCCGAAAACTACTCGACATGCTCATCGATATTGCAGAAGGCAAGCACCTGGGCTCGATTTATGGCGTCATCCTGCGAGACAATACTCCGATGCTCTCTCTGTGCAAGGAAATGGGCTTCTCTCTGTCCCCGGAGGAGGATCTGATGAGGGCAGAGTTGCTGCTCAAGTAGAACCTGTCTGCCTGCTCGTCATGTATTCGGTATTGAATATTCCCACGGTTGAGAATCGCCTTCGTCGCTTAAGTAAGCCATCCAGTCCGAATCGAGGACTGGAGGAGCAGTTCACAGGTGCCGGCAGTACCACTCTTCGGCACGATGACAACCTTCGACCGGTTCCTCTTCGCATTCACCATCGCTTCTCACATCACCTTGGTCTCTCTCAGCATTTCTCTTATCGTGACTATTGTTTTGGCAGAGTTTCTTTCGATCCGCTATCATGACCATGTCTATGGGAACTTAGCAAGGAGACTGACGAAAGTCTTCACTATTTCCTTCGGAATCGGGACCGCGAGCGGCATTGTGATGGCCTTCGAGCTGGTCACTCTCTTCCCGGCCTTCGTTACGGTCGGCGCACAGACAGGAGTCATCGAGCTATTCTACTTCGAGATCTTCGCTTTCTTTCTGGAGACCCTCTTCCTCGTGCTCTACGTATACTACGCCGACTCCTTTAGAGGTAAGTGGACGCACTTCACGGCGGGATGTCTGGTAGCCGCCGGCACGCTGATTTCCGCTGTGCTTATCGTAGCCGTCAACGCGTGGATGAACACACCGAACGGAATCAACGTCGCTGCTTTCGAGAACGGCTTACCTTCAGGGAACCTCACCGTCACTGGCGTCAATCCCTGGGCTCCCTTCTATACGACATCGGCTTTCGGGGAAATAACCCACGTGATCGCCACGACATTGTTCACTGGTTGCATGGTTATCGGGGGCTATTTCGCCTATCGCCTAATCAGGTACAGGAAGCCTGAGGAGAAATCGATGCTATCGAAGGGCATCAAGTTGACTTGGGCGACTAGCATTGTCACCTTGGTGCTCTCAGGGATTACTGGCTCCAACGAGATGGCTACGCTTCTGCTACACCAACCACTGAAGTATGCCGCACTTGACGGAAATCAGGTTGGGGGAGCCAATCTGGGGGAACATTTCCTGGGGTTATCCATACCTGGACTGCAGAGCTTTCTCGCGAAACTCGAGACTGGAACTGCCAGTCTGCCTGGGTTGAATGGGTTTCCGTCCTCGACGTTGCCTCCGCTCTATATCCATGACACATTCGATCTCATGGTGCTCGGAGGCTTCTTGGTGGGAGGGTATTTCCTACTTTACATCATAGGGTGGGGTCTGAAGAAGAGGCCCTTCGAATCGAAGGCACTCATGATCCTCCAAATCCCAGCGGCGATAGGCGCATACATCGTCTACCAGTTGGGATGGATCACGGACGAGGTGGGCAGGCAGCCGTACATTGTCTACCAAGTCGTGACTGTTGCCCAGGCAGCTAGCCAGAACACTTCGCTGGTTGTTCCAGGGTTTCTGGTAATACTCTTCTATATGGTGACAGTCCCAGCCACATTCTACTTCTTCATCAGGGTGTTCAACTCGGCGAAGCCTGAGGCTGTTTTCGCCCAACAGGAAGAGCCTGGCGTTTCCAAGGATGTGAATTATTAGTTGAACCTCATTTTCGAGATTAATTACGCTGTCTTCTCCATCTTCGCCTCCCTGTTAATAACGGAGATTGTCGGCTCCATAGTGCTTATACTCTTCTACGACGCTGCGAAGGCCAAGGTTCTCGAGTACATCGTCCCAATATGGGAAGTGACTGGCACATTCGGCGCCTTCTGGGTCGTGACCGGTGACATGGCCTATCCCAATCTCTTGATCCCAGTGGCATCGATATTCGGCGCGCTACTCACGGTTTTCCTGATTTTGCTTGTTGCCAGAAACGCTACGATAGTCTATGCCGAATTCATCGTGAAGAAGAGGTGGCTCGACGAAAAGAAGCTGTACAGGGGGTACGCTATCTCGACGTTGTTAATGGGTGTCTCCGTCCTAATCCTAGTGTCTGCGCTTGTAAGCGGAGCCGGAGTTCTGAGCAACAACCCACCGCTGACTAGCACATTCAACTTTTGGGCATGGGCATCGAGGGCAGGAAGCTGGCTCTTTCTGCTGGGGACTTTGCTCATAGCGATTGGAGTGGCCCCAATCTTCTTCGACATCAGACAGTTTGCAAAGAAGTTCGTCCCATTAGCGGTCGTTGGGGCCGTGGTTTCGGTGGGGGGGTACTACGAGTACTCTGCGTCTCTAGTGACCCCTTACATGGCACTGCCTGTAGTACTCACGCTCCTCGCAGCGTTGCTCTACATCCCAAAGAAGACGGCAGCCATAGTGACCAACAAGGCGATTTTCATCGTTCTTCTTTGCACAATCATCTTCTCCCTGCAACCGCTAATCTACCCCAAGTTCGTCGGCCAAGTGCTGTCAATCGACTCGGTAACGACGAAGGGACCGATGGTCCCCGTCTTCTACGAGACGACATGGGGAGGGGGCGCGTTACTTTCAGCAATGCTGCTAGTGTATGTCTGGATCGCATATCGCGGGAAAGGCCCTAAGACAGGGCCAATAGGAATGTCACATGCCCTCCATGCCTCGGCGCCTGCTGAGCCTGAAGCCCCGCAGACAACAAGAACTTCAGCTCCCACGAAGTTACTTTGGGGAGACTGAGGGGAACATCGACCAAGCCTTTGAACAGTGATCACAGCTCTCTAGGGTTGCCGGTTGCATTAAGTCTCTGACACCCCGATCTCCAATACTGTCTGGAGAGGACTTGGAGCCCCGGCGTGGGGGATCTCTCCCCTTCCACCGGGGTTGCGGTTGACGCGTCTCGGCCGTAGTCCTCCTCTTGTTTTAGGCGGGATTCAGCTTAGCGGCCTACCCTGGTCTCCTGCAGGCGTCTCACAGACCACGTTTGGCCTTGCTCCGCACGGGTCAGCCGTTTCATCCCAGTCCCCACCGACCTCAAGGTCGCCCTATCATCGCGCTTAGTGGACCGGGTCTCGTTTCTGTTCTGGAGCCAGCCGTCTCCGGATGCGCCTCTCGGCGCCGTGCGTCCTGCTATGAGGGAGGAACTTCCCCAGGAGGTCCCCGTGGCCCGCCCGCCGACTCGCGTCACATTCTCTCTCGGGGCAAGAGGAGTTAACTTTTCCTCTCAGGCGAATAGAGATGGGAAATACTCCTTCTCTTCTTGGAGCACTTTCCCCTCACTCTTGCAGAGCCTGTACGACTCGAGGGGCTCCCTGTTGAGGGCTTCGAAGGTAGGACCCCACTTGTATATCGAGAGGTACGACCTTGCCTCCTCAACCTCTCCAAGCACATAGAGTGTGGCAGCCACCGCCTCGACTGAGCTCAACATTCCGGCCCGGGCATAGTTTGTGGGGTTGGCAGCAAGCAGAAGAGGCAGCCGCCGATGCTTGCCTCCGATCTTCCTGAAGAATGTCTCCTGCGCTTGGCTCCAGGAGCAGTCGACCACAAGTATTCCCTTCACACCCCTGTCTGGGGGCGAGAGTACCCTGTGAGCGTATGGGTTGAGTACGATGGTGGAGTCGGGCGCATGGAACTTCCTAGAGACGCGCTTTGCGAGGTCCATATGAATCATTTTGCGAGCGGTGCACTTTATCGGGTCGTCTTGGTCCATTTCCAATGCGAAGACGCCAATCATTAGGAGCTTCCCTTCGTGTCTCATCAAGAGTGTCTTTATCTCTTGTCTCGCCGCGGGCGAATAAACATCGGACGTTCATCTTTCGTATCGTGTTATCTTCATCAAATTTGCAGGCATCCCGATCGTGGCCTTTCCCAAACACAGTGTCAACAGTGATATTACATCAGCAACGGTTATTACCGCAGCCTCCGACAGTGAGGAGAGAGGTAGCTAGAAACCATGCCGATGGCGTTCGTCTTGATAAACGCGGACTTGGGGGCTGAAGAGGATCTGCTGAAGAAACTGCGCGAGATTCAGCATGTAAAGGATGTATATGTGGTCTATGGTGTTTATGACATTGTTGCGAGGGTCGAAGCCGACACCATGGAAAAAGTCAAGGAGACAATCACTTGGAACATCCGTCGGCTCGACAAGGTGCGCAGCACCCTCACAATGATCGTAGTCGAACCTAGCTGAGAAATCATCTCCCAACTGAAATACAGCCACGATCCTCATCTGCCCATGCGTTGCCTCGTTGGAATCGATGATACAGACTCGTCACTGGGGAGTTGCACAACATATCTCGCCTTTCGCATCGCTTCAGACCTAGCACCTCTCCTGCGAGTCATCCCTTATCCTAGACTGGTTAGACTAAACCCTAATGTCCCGTTCAAGACAAGGGGGAACGCCGCAGTTTCGCTCCTAATTGAGACGACGTCGCCACGGCTGGCTTTCGAAAGGATTTGCTCAAAGGTCTCCGAGCTCGCTGACGTTGCTGGAGGCGCTAACTCTGGCGTCGTCTTTCTACCCAAAGCATGTGAATCAAGACTCTTTCTTCCCCTGTACAAGAGAGCACTGACCGGCATAGTCAGCCCCTACAGAGTCAGGCGGCTCCTAGCCGAGCAAGACATCTGGAGCTTCGAGCTGGGAAACGGCATGGGCCTGGTGGGTGCCGCATCTGCACTAGCATTTGACGAGTCCTTCGATCACACCTATGAGTTGATTGCATATAGACGGCCCATGGCTTTCGGGACTCCGCGGGTACTTGACTCAGTCTCGGTCAGGGAGATGGAGATAGCGACCTGGCCTCACACCTTCAACAGCTATGATCACCAGAAGAACAAGGTGCTTATTGCACCGCACGGTCCCGACCCGGTTTTTCTAGGAATACGTGGAGACTCGCCGCAGGCGGTGCTGGACGGATACGGGCTTGTCCGCCACCATGAGAAACTACTAGGGCATATGATCTACGTAACGAACCAACATACCGACGCCCACCTAGACTCAAAGCTCGAGTGGAAAGCCTACTCATCTGGATGGGCTGAAGGCTTCGTCACCGATGTTTCGGTTGGCCCAGGGGGTCACATCTACTTCTCGCTGCGAGGTGGGCGAGAAGCTGTCAGATGCGCCGTCTATGAACCGACAGGTGACTTGCGAAGAATGGCCAGACTTCTAGCTGAAGGGGACCACATCCGTGCCTACGGCGGTGTCAGGCGGCCTTCTAAAACGCATCCCAAGATACTTAATGTGGAAAAAATCGACTTGATTTCAGCAAAGGGCGAGGACACAAGTCTTGTTCGTGGCACCTATATCACGTCTCCGAGAGCTAACAGGCACCTTACCAAACCGTTAGCCAGATACGGGAGCATGCCTACCCGCGGGGTTTCCTGTCAAGTCGAGGGGTGGCTGCAGACGCCTTCCGTCGGGAATCGAGCGCTTGTTTGAAGTCGGCGACGAGGTCTTCCTTGTCTTCAATCCCTACGGAGAGCCTGATCAAAGAGTCATGTATCCCCATTCTTTCGCGCTCCGCAGGAGTCAACTGAGTGTGTGTCATGGTGGATGGCTGAGACACCAGCGTCTCGACTCCGCCTAGACTAGTCGCCAGGAATGCGATCTTCAACTTCTCCATGAGGTGCTTCGCCTCTTCCATGCTCCCTTTGAGCTCGAAACTCATCATTCCACCATAGCCCTTCATCTGCCTCGTCGCTAGCTCATGCTGCGGATGTTCCTTAAGGCCCGGGTAATGGACGACCTTCACATCTTGTCGTCCTGAAAGGAATTCTGCCAGAGCCATCGCATTCTCGTTCTGCGCCCTAACTCTGACCGCCATGGTCTTCATCCCTCGCAGGACGAGCCAGGACGCGTGTGGGTCGAGTGTACCTCCAAGTTCCCTCCTGAGGCGCTTGATCTTCTGCAACTCTTCGCCGCGACCAGCGGCCGCTCCAGCCGTAACGTCTGCATGGCCGTTCAGGTATTTCGTTGCGCTATGGAGTACCACATCCGCTCCAAGTTCAATGGGTTTCTGGTTTATTGGAGAAGCAAAGGTGCTGTCCACGAATAGCAACGCGCCTGCCCTGTGCGCCGTCCTCGCGGCTCTCCGGATATCAACGAGCTTCAACGTCGGGTTAGTCGGCGTCTCGACATAAACGAGTTTGGTGTTCGGCCTGGTCGCACCTTCAATTGCATTGTGAATGCTGGTTTCCACCAACGTCGTTTGCACTCCAAAACTTGGCAGGAATCTACTCATCAATTCGAACGTTCCTCCGTAAAGGTCACGTGTAGAGACGACGTGGTCCCCGGCTTTCACAAACGTCAGCACGGACGTGGATATGGCAGCCATTCCAGATGAGAAGAAGGCGGCGTCTTGAGTGCCCTCCATAGATGCGAGTTTACCCTCCAATTTCTCGGTGGTAGGATTGCCCCACCTTGTGTAGACATATTTCCCAATCTCGCCCGCAGTCGCTTTCGCTGCGTCGTCGACTTTGGTAAACGCAAATGTCGAAGTCTGATAGATGGGGGAGACTATCGAGCCCGACTCTTCATCGAACGGTTCGGCGTCGTGTACTGCACGTGTGGAATCCCTTGTCATGTTGTTGCCCTGATTCCTCCGTTGTAATTAAGTGACCTTTTCAACCACGCCACTACCATCATGCAGAAGGGGATAGTCTGGTTCAGTCTGGAGGCCCCTGCAATCTGGAGGTTCGACCAAATTTCCTATTTGGGTTAAGAAAACCCTAGTCAGCCAGTTCGTGCAGCCCCACTGGTTGACGTCTTGCACTTAGGTTATTGGGGAGAAAGGGTCAGGCGACCGTTGCCAGGCCTGAGTAGCTCGAAGTGAGAAGCCTTCCTTCCTTGAACCGGGACAGGGAGAGCTGCCGGTTGTCGAAGGTCATGAGGTCTGGCTCAACCCCCGTCACCATTTGGGCCGTCATGACCCCGAGGGCCGGGCACAGCTTGAATCCGTGCCCGCTGAGACCCACGCAGCAGTAGACGCCTGGGAGGCCGATTGAAGCGAGCTCGTCCACGATCGGATGCTGGTCGGGCGTCATGTCGTACATGCCATTGAAAGTCGATCGGAGGTTTCCTTCGCCCATGGCGGCCACCCTGGAAACCACGGCCTGGGTCAGTCTCTCTACGAGCAAGGGAGACGTCCTCGCAGGCAAGGCATCCGGGTCCGAATCCTGTTCATCCAGCACCGGGTCGAGACTCCCGGCGATGAGCAGCGCCTGGCCGTCGGGCTTGTAATACGCCTTTGCAGGGTCATCAAGTACCACGGGCTTGTTCCCTCGGAACGAATCGGGGCGCCTATACACCGCGACCGGATGGACTGAGGATGTGATCGGGAGAAGGTCGGCTTCGGCCACCCCGCTCGCCCTGAGGAGCCTGTTCGACCAGACGTTTGTGCACAGGACCACCTTGGAGCAGGTTAAGTGCGAGCCACCCGCGAGCCGGACGACGCATCGTCCCCTTCCAGACTCGACCCTGACCGCAGCCTCTCCTAGCATCAGCGTGGCTCCGAGGTTCTGGGCGGCGCGGGCATAGGAGCCTGAGACCGCGGACGGGTCGGCATACCCGCTCTCCGGTTCGTAGACCACTCCCCCGCACCCCTCGAAACTCAGATCGGGAAACCTCCTTGCCGCTTCTCCTAACTCAACTAATTCGCTCCTGACGCCCACCCGCTCCAGCATGGGGAGGTTCCGGGCTAAGCCTTCGACGTGTTCGGGAGTCGCCAAGAAGACCATCCCGGCCCTGACGAAGCCTGATTCGCCGACCCGCCCGAAGTCGTACAACGCTTTCAGAGAGTACAGGGCCATGGCTGCCACCAATTCGTTGCTGTAGTGTGTCCGGACTATCGCCGTGGAGAGTCCTGTCATCCCCGAGGCGACCTGCCCCTTATCGATTACGACCACCCTTCTTCCCGCCTTCGAGAGGCTGTAGGCGGTGCTCAACCCTGTGGAGCCAGCGCCGATTACGACGATGGTGTCGCCTGGCCCGGCCGCGCTCGGCGTAGACTTCTCCGTCATCATTGACTGTGTCACGGACATCCGCCAAGCATTGGATACCCCACTTCGGGTAAGTTCCGGTATATACATCACCCTTGCGACCCTGTCTGTGATGCGAGATGTCAACCTAGCTCGACGTTTAAGTGGCCGCAACAATGGGTCACTCCCGATTGTCAACTGAATCAATCGAAGGGAGGACTTCCATCGTTACCGGGGCGAACTCCGGGATTGGCCTCGCCGTCGCAACGGCGCTCGCGAGGAAGGGGGGCAAGGTGGTGCTCGTGTGCCGTGATCGGGCTCGTGGCGAAGCCGCCCTTGAAGGCATCGGGAAAGCTACGGGGAACGCAAAGGCGGAACTTATGCTGGCCGACTTGGCCTCGCTCCAATCCGTCCGGAAGCTGGCCTCTGATTTCCGAGCGAACCACGAACATCTGCATCTTCTTGTGAACAACGCAGGGGTGATCATCGGAAATAGACGCACCACGGTCGACGGGCTGGAGGAGACGTTCGTCGTCAACTACCTGTCCCATTTCATGCTGACCAATCTGCTCCTCGACCTGTTGAAGAGGTCGGCCCCTTCGCGCATAGTCAACGTTACCTCGGCAGCACATTTTTCTGGGACGATGGATTTCGAGGACCTCCAGGAAGAAAGGAGGTACGGCGCGTCCAAGTCCTACGCCCAGTCGAAGCTCGCCCAAGTGCTATTTGCCCATGAGCTTGCAAAGAGGCTCGAGGGAACCGGAGTGAGCGTGAACTCGGCACACCCTGGCGCAGTCAGGACCCACTGGGGGGACGAAGGCGGGCTGTTAGGAATCGGGGTCAGGATGGCCAGACCTTTCATGGCGAGTCCCGAGAAGGGAGCCAGGACACCGCTGTACGTGGCGACATCCCCGGAAGTCGAAGGAGTCTCTGGGAAGTACTTCTCAAACATGAAGGAGACCAGATCTTCGAAGGAATCCTATGACGATGGGGATGCAAAGAGACTGTGGGACCTGAGCCTGAAACTTTCCGGTCTTGAATGACTCGCTGCGATAGTGTACGGATATCGTCGACTATACAGCTTTGAGACATAGAAACGAATCACTCTCGTTAGCCCTTGTCGAAGAGCAACCAAGGGCGACATCTACGTGGCCGCTCGCGGAGACGATCCTAGCGGCCCAGCCGGAGGAATCGTCTCGGCCATAAATGGCGTGCGGGGCAACGAGCCTGCCGTGTACACTATCGCGGCTGGAGATGAAAGGGACGACCTGACGTTGACCCATTTCTCGGTGGTCGATGAGAACCGGACAGCTTGAAGAGTCTTGGCGTTGGGATTCTCGAAAGGTGGCAAGCCACCTGACGAGCAACTGCGTTCCCTCCAGCAGCGCGACGAAGACGCCTTGGCCAAGGTCGAAGGG
>Ga0187772_10000672_pt1 | contig 15398 bp, 10 predicted proteins | sample 0116_SJ02_MP15_2_FD_133137 | JGI IMG/M metagenome (GOLD analysis project Ga0187772, IMG submission 133137) | Tropical peat soil microbial communities from peatlands in Department of Meta, Colombia - 0116_SJ02_MP15_20_MG | ecosystem: Environmental > Terrestrial > Soil > Wetlands > Peat | place... | reverse complement strand
GTGCGCGGAGGCGCAGCCACCCCGCCGAGCGAAAAGTTGCTATACGCTGGCGTACGTGAACGAAGGACGTCAGGTCCCTCTTTGTTGGACGAGAGCGTGGCAACGCTCCCCGAGACCGGGTCCGGCAGCGTGGCCTCTGGCCGCGGGTCCCGGCCCGCGGGGCTGGTCTACATCCTGGGAGCCCACAAGTCCGGCGCGACGGTCCTCGGCGCCGTTCTGGGGGCGCAGCCTCCGTTCTTCTACGGCGGGGAAATCTATCGATTCCCGAAACCGGTGTGGCAGCCCCCCGACCCCGACCGCAAGTGCTCGTGCGGGATGGCCGTGATGGATTGCCCTTTCTGGTCGGGGGTCCGACGCCGCGCGGCCCGGGACCCCGAGTTACTCGAAGAGCTACGGAAGGGCCAGCTCCGGTTCGAGCGATGGAATCGTCTACCCTTCACCTTGTTCGCCGCGGTTTTCCACCGACGGGAGCTCGTCGATCACGAACTTCGGATGGGCCGGTTCCTGCGCTGCATCGCCGAAGAGGCCGGGGTGGTCTCGATCGTGGAGTCCAGCTACAACCCCATCCGGGGCTGGCTCTACGGGCGCTCCGGGTCGACCGCGGGCCGCGTGCGGTACGTCCACCTCGTCCGGGACGGTCGAGGATTCCTCGCCTCCGAGCTCGCGATCTCCGCCACCGGGACGCTCCCGCGGCGTTGGTACCGGCTGGCGCCGTTCGTGGTCGCCCGTTGGTGGCTGTTCAACGGCCTTGCCCTCTTCTTCCGGGTGCGGGGTCCGCGCCAGTACCTCCGGCTCCGATACGAGGACCTTCTCGCCCATCCCGATGCGGAGCTCGCGCGCCTCGAGGCGTTCCTCGACATGGACCTCTCGGGGATCCGAGCTCGCCTGCGCGCGGGCGAGTCGATCCCGCTGCGACACGTGGCCGCGGGCAATCGGCTTCGGCTCCAGGGCGAGCTCCAGCTTCGCTCGACTCCCAGTCCTATCCGGGGCCTCTCGCGTGCCGATCGCGGCCTGTTCTGGCTGATCGCGGGGCCTCTCGCGATCGCGCTCGGATACCGGCCTGGGGGAGCCGAGACGTCCGCGCGACCGGTCCCGCGCGCGGACCGGGGGGACTCTTAGGGAATCCGCCCCAGTTCAGCCTCGTCCTGTTTTCAGCGGTGCGGGTGCCCGGCCGTCTTCCACTTCTTGAATCGGCGGGATCGCGCAACGGCTCGAACGTTCGGAACGAGGCAGCCGATCGTCGCCCCGAGCCCGATCAGGTCAGCGATCAGGAGCCCCTCCCCGAAGGACAACTCGTTGACGAACGAACGTTCGCTCGGAGTGGGGGACGGCGTGCCCGTTTCGCCGCTGCCCGGCGGCGAGCCGCCGCCCCCTCCTCCGCCCCCACCCGGTGGGGTGCCGCTCCCGGAGCCCCCCCCGCCGCCGCCATTTCCTTGAGTCGAGTTGTTGACGGCGGGGGTCAGCTCGGCGTAGATCGTGAGGTTCCAGAGATAGGCGGTCGTCGTTACGACCGAGTAGTTGAGCACCGTGAACTCGCCGGGGCCGAGGCTCACGTTCGCGAACGACGCGTTCGGATCGAGGCCCGTCAGGAAGAACGTTCCGTCGGCCGAGGTGGTGGTGTCGATCCAGGTCGCGTTGCCCGGCGGAACGATCAGTTCGAGCTCCACCGTCAGATTCCGCTCGAGGGTCACGTTGGTCATCACGACGCGCCCGGTGAGGTTCCAGACCGGGGCCGTCGTGTTGTTGTGGGGGTCCCGGGTCACGTTCGGGATCGTGCCGTAGGCGATGAGCGACGCGGTGATCGTGGGCGTTCCGCTGCCCGCGACCCCGAACCATGCAGTGAGCGAGGTCGAGTTCACCTCGAAGCTGGAGACGTTCTCGCCGAGCACCACTCCCACTCGGTACACGGCGTACGAGGAACCGAGGGGAACGGGGAATCGGACCGATTCCTGCTGGCTCTGCGTGAACGGGACGGAGAACGATACGGAATCCGAGCCCAGGGTCCCCACGACCTCGCTCTGAGGCCCGGACGGGAGGCCCCCGCTCGAGCTGATGGCGAAGGGAGTCGCCGTCCACGGGATCGTCGTAGTGAACGTCTGGGTGCCCCCCCCGACCGGGTCGTTCGTTTCGAGGGTCTCGGTGTACTGGCCGCTCGCCTCCGACGCCCCGACGAGGGTCGCCGGACCGATCGACTCGACGTAGCTCTCCGGAACTCCCGGGCTCACGCTGGAGTTCGACAGGACGTCGATGACGTTCTCCATCGGTCCCATGCCGTCCGCGGGGGTCTCCACGACCGGCGCCTCGGTGATTCCGGTCAGCCGATTCCCGTAGACGAGGTTCCAGCTCCGGTTGAACTCGCCCGGGTAGGTCGTGAGGTTCCCCCAGACGAGATAGTGGAACACGAAGCCCCATCGGGCGCCCTCGATCGTGTTGTTGCTGTAGCGGCCGAGCGATCCGGTGCTCAGGACGATCGCCCCGTTGTACTCGGTCGCCACGTTGACGTTCTCCCAGCCGAGGAAGGTGTTGTTCACGACGGTGGTCGAGTTCGCCCAGTTCCAGTCGATGATCGCGTCGACGGAGAAGTTCCGCTCCGAGACGTACCGCTCGTTGTCGAACAGGTTGTTCCCGATGTAGTTCCCGAGCGAAGGTCCGATCTGCCAGGGCCACGCGGTGTCGAAGCCGGGAAGATCCCCTTGGATGTCGATCCCGGCCTGCGAGACGTTCAGGAAGGTGTTGAACGTGATCTGGACGTTCGAGACCTTCGACTCGAGGGTCACACCGGTCGCCGCGACCCCCGCGGCGTCACTGAGGTCCACGAGGTTGTGGCTCACGACGCCGTCCTTGACCCCGCGGATGAGGTAGATGCCGTTGATCTCGGGCCCGGCCCACTGCTGGGTCCACTTCGGTCCGGGCGTCGGGCTCGGGTTCACGATCGTGTTGCCCGTCACGACGAAGTTGCTGACGTTCTGCTGGATCCGGATCCCGTAGCTGGAGTAGTCCGAGATGTAGTTGTTCGCCACCGTCACGTACCGGGTCCAGAGACCCTCTTCCGTCCAGAGCGGGGTCTCCACAAGGATGCCGTACGGGCGGTTCGGCCCCGTGTCGAGGATGCGGTTCCCCGAGATCGTCACGTACGAGCCGGCGTCGTCGATGAACCCGGTGCCCGTCAGCGTGTTGTTCTCGAAGAGGCTGTGATTCGTGTTCTCGACCCCGCCCTCCGAGTACGCGAACTTCACGTCGGACCACAGCGTTCCGTTCGGTCCGACGTTGAACGTGTTGTGGGTGACGGTCGCGTACGGCGCTTCGATATAGAGCGAGGGGACGTCCTGGGCCACGTCGAACGTCGACCCCGTCAACTCGAACCCAGAGCTCGTTCCGAAGACGTAGACCGCCGCGGTGGTGTTCGAACCCGCCGTCGAGTTCCGGACCGTGATGTCCGTCACCTTGACGTCCGGCGCGTTCGAGACGGTGAGGGCCTCGTAGTAGTGGTCGAACGTCACACCGGTGACCTCGGAGCCGCCCCCCTCGATCGCGAGGCCCGCGTGGCCGCCCCAGCCTGGCCCACCGAGGTCCTCGAGCTCCCCACCACGAAGGTCGAGCGACGAGCCCGGGGATCCGAGGAGGAACGTGTGGTAGGCCGGGTCGGTGCTGTCGAGGACGAGGTCGTTCGATGTGAGGGCCGCCCCGGCGTCGATCGTGACGCCCCGACCCACGTCCGTGGCCTCCTGGATCTCGAGGCTGACATTGTCGAGCGTGAGATGGGCGCCCGCCTGGACCTCGACGCTCCCGTTGACCTGGAGCGTCTCGTTCGCGAGCGTCGTCGAGGAGCGGACGGTCCAGTTCCCGTTGATATACGTAGTCGGGACGGGGGAGGCCGAATCCCGGGCGGCGTGCGCGAGTCCAAGGACCCCTCCCACGGTGAGGGAGGTGACGACGGCTAGCGCTAGAAGTGAGCGCAGAGCTATGCGCATAATCCTGTATGAAAGACGAATAACCCTGTATTTGAATCTCACGTCGTCGACAGTCGACCCACGGGCCGAAGCGGTCGCGGGCGCCTCGATTTGGGGAAGTACGATTGTATCGAACGCAACGAGAAAGTTGGACCGTTCCCGCGTCGAGCCTCTCGCCCCGCGTCCGGCCGTGGGGGACCTAGGCGGGAGCGAAGCGCCGGGCGACCAACGCGCGGAGGCGCGGGAGGCGCCGACGGACCACCGACTCGAGCGCGCTCACGAAGATGAGGTCGTCCGGGATGAGACTCTTCGAGGCGAGCAGGACCCCCACGAAGATCCCGAGCCCCACGAAGAAGAGGGGGTAGACGATCCAGCTACCCGCGACGAAGATCGAGGTAAGGAGGAAGACCGGGGCCGCGATCGCTAGGGTCAGCACCAGCGGCCGCACGAGGACCGACCGGAACGGATGGACCCCATAGTCACGGTAAAGGATCCAGAGATTGGACGCCGGATAGAGCGCCCGGGCGATCCCCCACGCCGCGGCCGCCCCGAGCACCCCGTACTTCGGGATCAGGAGGAAGCTCAGCGCCACGTTGGTGAGCGCGGAGAACGATGCGGTCGTCAGTTGGGCGCGGTTCCGGCCGATGCCGGCGAGGCACGCGTTGGACGGCCCGATGACGGAGGAGGCGAAGGCGGTGACCGCCAGCAGCTGGAGGGGGACCGCCGCCTCCGCGTACCGCCGGCCGAACAACGCGATGACCGACTGCGACGGCAGGAGGAAGAACAGGAGGAACAGCGGGATCGATAGGATCAGGATCCAACGGGCGGCCGTCACGTACGAGGTCCGGAGGACGGCGAGGTTCCCCTCGCGGGAGAGCCGAGCGGCGACCGGAAGGAACACGAATGTGAGGGCGCTGCTGGCGAGGAGCAGGGTGCGGGCGAGGGACATGGCGGTCGAGTAGTAGCCGACCTGAAGGGCCGGCCAGTACCCTCCGAGGATCAGCGTATCGGCGTAGGCGGTGACGAACGCGAGCGACGAGACGCCCCACAGGGAGACCGAGAGGCTCCAGAGCCGTGGGTTCGGCCGCGACGCGACCGGCCCCTTCGGGATGTGCCGGTGCACGCGGGTGTGGAAGTACCAGACGCAGCCGATCAGCGAGCCGATGTCCGAGATCAGGAACGCCACGAGCGCGGCGTTGAGGCCCCAGCCGAACGCGAGAAGGCCGATGACGAACACCACGAAGAGCGCGGGATTCAGAACCTGGTTGAACAGCGCGTTGGGGACGACGTCGTGGAACCCCTGGAACACCGCGGCGTACATCGGGGTGATGGCCCCCATCCCGACCGTGGCCGCCAGGAGCTCGAAGACCTCGATGAGGGACGGGTCGTGGAACAGTCCCGCGAGCTGGGCGGCGAAGAGGTAGGTCAGCACCGACGCGAGGATGGAGACGACCCCGCTCACGAGGAGCGACCATCGGACGATCGCACGCCGCTCCGCGTGATCCTTCTCGTACGCGATCGATCTCGCGACCGCGTTGTTCATCCCGAGGAGGATCACGACGGAGAGCAGCGTCGTGAAGGAAACCCCGAGGTTGAACTCCCCCCAGTCGCTGACCGAGAGCGCACGGGCGGCCGCGAGACGGCCAATGAAGCTGAGCGCGAAGAAGCAGATCGTGCTGGTGACGAGGATGAGGGTCCCCCGGTTCACTGCCTGAGCGGCCGTCAGAGCCGGACGAGGCTCGGATGCCGGGCCCGGGACCGGAGCGGACCCGGGCAGGGGCGATTCGCTCATGAGGGCCCTTCCCGGAGCATCCGACGCCGAGCGCGTGGCCCGAGGGGCGTGAAAAGACCTTCGGCATCGACGTCCCGACGAGATCGCCGGGACGCGGGACTTCGCGGCGCAGCTCCCCGAGTCATCGGGCCGCGTACCCGAACAGTCGGGCGGCCCAGGAGGCGACCGCCGCGTACGTGCGTCGCTCGCGGGGCGTGAGACGTTCTTCCCAGTCCGAGGTTGCCGGGCGGATTCGGACGCCCCCGCCGAGCCGTAGCCGGTTCCCCGCCACGACGTGCCCGGTGGGGAACTCTCCGTGTGCTCTCAGGTGCTCGATCACCGGTTCCGGGGGCACCTCGAGAAACTCCGCGAGCCTCCGGATCGTTCCCTCGGGATCACGCGTGAAATCCTCGTAGCGGAGACGAAGGTGTCGATCGGCCTGCGGCGCGAACAGCGCGACGAACGCAAGGTTGGCGAGCCCCCAGAGGATCGAGTACTTCAGTGCGGCGTTCGGGTCGACCGTCCCCGTCGGGGAGACGCGTGCCTCCCGGCTCTTGCGGGAGGCGACCACGCCCCGGCCGTCCCGCAAGAGATGGAGGAACTTGACCTCGAACTCGTCCGATCGGGCGAGCTCGTACGACAATCCGCGGCTGGCTCCCTTGCTCGTGTCGATGATGATCGACTTGCCGCTGGTCTCCTGGATCGCCCGAGCGAGGGCGCCCAGGTCCCGCGCGTGGCCACCGAGGGCATGGCTGCGGGTGAGCCGTCCGACCACGACGCGCGGAAGGGCGACCCAGCGATTGTAGGCGGCCTCCCCCCGCCGCATCTCCTCGACGGAGGTGGTGGCCTCGAGCCGTTCCCGGACCGCGTGCCAGAACGGACAGACCGCCGCGGGCTGGCCGCACGAGCAGGGCCGTCCCGGCACCCACGCCGGAGCCGGGATCTCGAACAGCTCCCCGGCGAAGCAGATCTCGGGGTGTACGCCCAACGCGGTCCCGAGGAGCGTGGAGCCGGAGTGGGGACTGCTCAGGACGTAGAGCACCGTGACCTTGGGTCGCCCGCTCCCTTGCACGGCTACCGTCGCGGCAGGGATACCCCGAGCAGAAAAGCGTGTGGATGGGTCGGGCGTGCCCGATTCAACGCGCGTTTTCCGACCGCTACCCGCGGCTCGACGCGCCCGATACGACGCGCTCGTAGAGTGCCACGTAGGCGTCCGCCGCTGCCTCCAGGCTGAAGTGCGACTCGACCCATCGCCGGTTCCGCGCGCCCTCCTCCGCCGACGCTCGAGGGTCTCCGACCAGCGCCGTGGCTCGAGCGAGCAACGCCGCTCGGTTCACGTAGAACGAGCCGTCCCCCGGTGGGAAGACCTCCCGGTGGGCGGGAGTGTCCGCCGCGATCACCGGGAGTCCCGCGGCCATCGCTTCCAGCACGGAGTTCGGCATTCCCTCGAGGCGCGACGGAAAAACGAAGAGGTCCGCCGCGGCGAGATACTGGGGGATCCGCTCCATTTCGACCTCGCCCACGTGGTGGACTCGCGGGAGCACGTCCGAGAACGCGCGACGCACCTCACGATGGTACCGATCTCCGTAGTACGGTTCCTGGTCCGTCCCAACCAGCAGGACGTGGAGACCGGGGAGGTTCTGGGCCAGCCAGTAGAGATCCTCGACGTTCTTCCTCGGGATGATCTTTCCGGTGAACGCGGCGATCGGAACGTCCGGAGGCAGATCTAGGGCGGCACGGGCTGTCGCCCGCTCGGCGGGAGGGAACCGTGAGGTGTCCACCCCGTTGGGGATGAACGTGACCGGACGACGGCCGAACTCTCCGCCGAGGTGCCGCGCGTTGACCACCACCTGAGTGTCCGCGTAGAGCCACGGGTTGGCCATGCCGAGAAAGATCCGCGCGGGGGCGCCGAACCTGCTCGCCAGGTCCTCGATCGGGTGCGCCCCCAACCGGACCACGAGCGGACGCGCACGGGCGAGGCGCGCGGCGGGCAGCGCGTAGTAGGGGTCGAAGACCTGCACGAGATCCGTGCCGGGAAGGCGCTCGCGGATCGCCCGCTCCAGCTCCCGGATCCCCCCGGGAAAGCGGAGCCGTCCGACGACCCGGAACGCGGGGTCGAGCGTCCGGGTGTCGCCCCCTCCGATCGCACTGAGCCCGATGAACTCCCCTTGGACCCGGCGCGAGAGTCGATCGACCAGCTGTCGGGCCTGGACCGCCTGTCCCCCGCCCTTGTCCAAGTGAGCGATGACGAAGAGGACCTTCATGGCCGGCACCCGGAGCCGTCCGCCCCCTGCCACGCCCGTTCATAAGTGGCGGCCCGAGGGGTCCAACCGGCCCGGGGGGTTCCCTCGCCGAGGGCCCCGTTCGGAAACGCCACCGCAATCGAGACGGACGGCGGATTCGCGTTAACCTTAAGGCCATGAACGGCGGGTCCAACGCCACTTGTTCGATTCCGTCGTGACCGGGTCCGCGGGATTCATCGGAAGTCACCTGACCGATCGCCTGCTCGAGCAAGGGGATCGCGTGCTCGGCATCGATTCCTTCGACTCGTACTACGGCCGGAGGCAGAAGCTCTCCAACCTCTCGGAAGCCTTCGCGCACCCCCGGTTCACGCTGGTACGCGGCGACCTCAAGACCCTGCGGTGGGGCCGGCACCTGTCGCGCGGCACTCGGGTTTATCACTTGGCTGCCCAACCGGGGGTCCGGGGCAGCTGGGGAGAGAACTTCCACCGATACGTCGAGAACAACATCCTGGCGACCCAGTCGGTCTTCGAAACCGTGGCCGCGGCCGGGTGGAGGAATCGGATCGTGTACGCGAGCTCGTCGTCGATCTACGGCGAGCAACCCGCGGGAGCGATGCCGGAGGCCGCACGCCCGAACCCAATCTCGCCGTACGGGATGACCAAGCTCGCCGGCGAGCACCTCGCGCGGGCGTACGCCGAGGCGTACCAGCTCCCGATCGTCTCGGCCCGCTTCTTCACAGTCTACGGCCCGCGCCAGCGACCGGACATGGCGTTCCATCGGTTCTTCGGGGCCGCGATGGCCCGACGGCCCATCGAGGTGTTCGGCACGGGTCGCCAGCTACGCGACTTCACCTACGTCTCCGACATCGTCGATGGTGTCGTCCGCGCGGCGGAGTCGAACACCGCGGAGCCCGTCCTGAACCTCGGACGGGGGTCGCCTGTGCGACTGTCCGAGGCGGTCCGCGGGATCGCCGAGGTCACGGGTCGAAAGCTCAAGATCGTACGACGCGCCCTGCCGGCCGGAGACCCCAGCGCCACGTGGGCCGACACGCGACTCGCGCGCCGAGAGATCGGCTACCGTCCTCGCGTACGCCTCCCGGAGGGCCTCGGACGGCAGTGGGAATGGCAAAAACGGCTCCGGGGGGGCAGTTCCCCGTGAGCGCCCCGGCTCTTCCGAGCTTCAGAAACCCTCATCCCACCCAGCCTCGTAGCCCGTCCGCCAACTTGGGCCGAGTTCCGGGCCCCCGGGGAGAATGGCCTCGATGAGCGTGAGCGGTCAACCGGTTGCTGCGGGCGGCCCTCAGCCGTGGGCGGAGTCGGCTCGGAGCAGCCCTTCGGGAATCCCAGGCGCCGGGGCCGCGGCAGGGGCCTACCCGACCTCGCCGATGCTGACGCTCGGCTCGTTGTTCCTCAGTCTCATCGGGTTCCTCGGCGTGGCCCTCGTCCTCTACGAGTACAAGTTCCAGGGAGTGACCGTCAGCTGGGACGGCTTCCCGACCCGCGTGCTGTTCGTGGTCTCGCTCGCGTTGGCGGCCGCACCGTTCTTCGTGACCGTGATCCGACGCGTGCCGTTGCCGGCGCTGATCCTCCCGGTCTTCCTCATCATGATGATCTACCCGCTCTTCAGTCCGTTCGGGTTGCCCTATTCCCGGGACCCGGTCTACAACTTCCAGTTCTCCCAGGCGATCCTCAGCTCCGGCTCCTGGAGCCCGACCCATGGAGTGACGGGCCAGGCGGTCACGTATAGCTACTATCCCGGAGGCGCGATCTTCAACGCCCTCGTTCCGCAGCTCACCGGCCTGACGTTGTTCCAGACCTTCAACTGGTCGTACGAGCTGTTCCGGTTGCTCGTGGTACCCCTCGCCGTCTTCGCCCTCACGGCGCGACTGTTCAGCGCGCGGGCCGCCCCCCTCGCGGTGCTGCTCTACATCAGCATCCCCTCGATCGAGCTCAACATCCCGACCCAGCAGGATTTCGCGGTCACCTGGTTCTTGCTCGCGGTCACGGTACTGGCGTTCCTGGTCACGTCGTCGGCCGCCGATTCACTCTTCCTGCGACTGATGGTGATCGCTGCCTCGGTCATGGTCGTCCTGAGCCACCACATCTCCACCTACTTCCTGCTCGCCTTCGTCGTGGGGATCGCCGCCCTTCCGTGGATCCTCAAGCGGAAGGACCCGTACCCGAACCTGCGGGCCCCGGTGGTGGCGCTCCGAACGATCGCGATCGTCCTCATCTGGGTGGCACTCGTGACCCTGCCGGTCATCCAGAACCAGTCGACGATCTTCCTGGCAAACGCGCAAGCGGTCTTCCATCCGGGCGTCGCCTCCGCGGCGGCGACGGTCGTCCCGGGGAGCTCGTTCCCGACCTATCAGCTGATCTGGATCGGGTTCGCGATCGCCGCGCTCGCGATCGCCGGTCTCATGGTGCTCGTCGAGAAGTACCGGGAGGACGATTCGGCGTTCGTTTCGTTCGCCTTGATCACTTCGTTCCTCATCGCGATCATCTCGATCCCGTTCGTGTCCACCGGCTTCAACTTCCTGGCCCTGCGGGAGCTCGAGTTCATCGGGGTCATCCTCGCGCCCGCCGCCGCGTGGTACCTCGTTGAGCGGGTCGCCTACGGTCACCTCTTACCCTCCGCCCGGCGGCCCTCCGCCCCCGCTGCACGTCCGAACGCAATCCCGGCCGTAGCCCGTCATCACAAGGCCTGGCCGGTCGCCCTCGCGGGGATCCTGGTCCTGGTCATCGTGACGGGCGGGTACCTCGTCCCGCTGAGTACCCGCGACCAGTTCGCGAGCCCGCAGGGAGTCCTCGTCGACTCCCCGAACTACATCAACCCCAACGCGATGGCGGCGGTCAATTGGGCGAGCGCGTACGTAAGCCGCGACCACGCGATCTGGGGCGACGAGCTCGCGTACACCGTGTACGGAGGCTTCGGTCACTTCAAGACCGTGTACGATTCCTATCCGTTGTTCGAGGGACCCACGTTCAGCCAGGACGCGGTCAACCGGCTCCACCGGGGCGACCTCGTGGTGGTCGATTATTACATGACGCAGCCCCACCTGTTGCCGGTGTTCCCCGGGCCGCTCTCCGACCAGCCCCCCGGCTTCGTTCCGGCGGCGTATCTCGACAAGTTCTCGAACCCGACGTACTTCGCGCCGCTCTACCAGAACTCGATCTTCACGCTCTACGAGGTCGTCAACGTCCCCGCGGCCGGGTCGTCGTAGGTCCCAGCCCACGAACGGCGGGCCTAGAACCCGTAGATTCCGTCCACGACCAGGATCACGAGCACCGCGAAGAGAAGGATCATGGCGGCGTCGAGGACGTTCGCGGCGCGATCGGAGAACCTCCCCGGGTAGAGCTCGCGTACCAGCAGGAGCACGAGGGCCACCACGCCCACGCACCCGGTCACGATTCGGAAATCGGTCACGAACGATCGTCCCTCACTTGATCGACAGGTCCCAGGCGGCCTGTCGCAGCACCTGACCGCCCTGGCTCTCGAGCAAGAAAGTGAGCGCGTAGTTCCCGAACGTGGTGAACTGGAAGTGGACACGGACGGTGAGCGACTCCCCGGGGGTCATGCTGAGCGCGTCCGTGGATCGCACCCCGGGTCCAAGAGAGATCGGAGCGCCGGGCGAGGTCCACGTCGTGTTCGTGTACGAAGGCGTGGTGTTCTGCAGCGCCGACTCGAGGACGAGCGAGAGCGTTTGCGTGGTGCCGTTGTTCCCGACCGTGACCCAGACGCTGAGGTTCTCCCCGGTGCTCCCGTTCATCGGGAGGTTCAGGTTCGTCCCGCCGGGTCCCGTGATCCCGAAGGTGATGTCGGAGGTCTGGCTGGGGGCGACGCTGGCGAAGTAGATGATCACGACCAGGATGAACACGATCGCGACCAGGAGCCCGTACGCGAGCGCCCGCTGTTCCGGAGAATGGCCCGGGAACAGGAACTCTTCCTTCACCCACGGGCGGAACCGGGCGGGGGGAGTCGGCCCGGTGTTGGCCGGCCAGAGGAACGCCGCGAGAAAGAGGAGGACGAGGGAGAAGAGGGCGAACACCTGGTTCGGGAGTCCCTTGCCCAGGACCAGCAGGATCAGCCCCACGCCCACGTTGAGGGCGACGCTCAGGCCGACGACCAGCGCGAAGGTGAGGCTGAACACCCACCGCGGCTTGGGACCCAGGAGGATGGCGGCCAGCGCGTACCCCGGGGCCAGGAAGAGCGTAAAGAGTCCGAGGGGGGTCTCGAGCCAGTAGCTCGGGACGAGGAACGTCACCACGACGTAGGCGAGCGCGAGAACGAGGAACGCCAAGAGGACGTTCCGTCGGAAGAACCGGGGCAGGACAGGTCCTGGTGCCGCTGGTCCCGGACCCATGGCAGGATTCGTTGAACCGACCTATTACCTAAAGCTTGCGCGGCCGCGGTCGTCGGTCCCGGTTCCTCCCGAGGGACGAGAAATCGGGACGGTCGGGCCGCTCCTCCTTCCTCTATAGGGTCTTATGGAAGGACCACCCGTGCCGGCCGACGATGCGGGTCTGTTTTCTCGCGCCCGAGCTATTGCCGAACCAGGGCGGGGTCGGCACCTACTCGGTCGAGCTGTTGCGCGAGATGGCCGGGAAGGTCGATCTCACCGTCCTGACCCCGCTCCGGGCGCGCGGGTCCGAGCGGTATGACCGGGCCCGGATCGAGCAGTACTTTGACCACCGCCTGACGGCGCTCCCGATATCGGAGGCCCACGACACCTTCCTCTACAACTTCGCCTTCCAGCGGGCCGTGCGGCGCACGCTCCGGTCGCTCGCGCGCGCGGAGCGGTTCGATCTGATCCACTCGCAGCATGCGCACATGCCCGACCTCCTCGCGCGGAGCTCGTCGAGGGACCCGCCCACGGTCCGCACGATCCACACGACGATCGAAGGGCAGCGGGAGGGGATCCGCATCGCCCGTCAGGTCGGGGCGGGGATGGAGTCCTCCGAGCGGTGGCAGATCGCCCTCGCCCCCGTGCTCCAGACCGCGGAATGGACGGTCCTCCGTCGGCCCAGGGACCGGTACATCGCCGTGTCGGAATGGATGGCCCGGCATCTCGAGTCCCGAGGGATCGGGCCCGGACGTATCCTGGTGATCCACTGCGGAGGGGACCCGGACCGCTTCTCCCCCGGCCTTCGAGACCCTACCCTGCTCCGTTCGAACCCCGAAGCCCGGGTCGTGCTCTTCCCGGGTCGGCCCACGATCGTGAAGGGGGCCGCCGTCCTCGCGCGGGCCATCCCTGAGATCCTGCGGCGTTTTCCCCAAGCCGAGTTCGCCTTCACCGGCGGCGGAGCGGAGGAGTTCCTCCGACTGCTCCCCCTCGGGCCTTCCGTCCGCGAGAAGATCCGGTTCCTGGGCTACGTCCCCTACGGCGACCTTCCACGGATCTTCGCCTCCGCGGACCTCGTGGTCGCCCCCACCTACTACGAGAACTTCCCGATCCGGATCCTCGAGGCGATGTCCTCAGGGGTCCCCGTCGTCGCCTCCGCGGTCGGGGGGATCGGCGAGGCGGTACTTCCGGGACGGACCGGGTCGCTGGTGCCCGCCGGGGATGCGGAGCGGCTCGCCGAAGCGGTCGTCGCGCTGCTGGGGAACGATGCGGAGCGGGCCCGGCTGGGGGCCGCCGCTCGATCGCTAGTGGTCGAGCAGTTCACGTGGCGCAAGGCCGCGGAGTCGACCCTCGCGCTGTACCGCAACATCGCCGGGTGACCCCCACGACGCTTCGCGCCGTTGGGTCAGTGGCGGGCGTTGACAGATGCGCGGGCGAACTGAGACGGTAGAGGGGTATCAGACCGGGACGGGAGCTGCGATACTCGGAACGGTCTTTATGCGAGGCTTCGTCGCCCCTTCAGCAACTTCCGATGCACGGAACTCCCGCTCTTCAGCAGACAAGCCCTAATATACCGTCGGGGGCACCGGACGCCCGAGGGGATCGGGATCGTCCCATGGCTCCGCCGCGCGGCACTTCCGCACTCGAGACCCGGCCCGTCCCGGATACGCCGGAGACGGCTCAGCGCTTTCGCGGCGCCACCGCGGTAGTCATTCTGCCCACCCTCAACGAGGAGCACGGCCTCGCGAGCACGCTCGCCCAGCTTCCACTCGCCCGGTTCGCCGATCCGAACTTCCGGATCGAGCCTCTCGTCATCGACGGCGGTTCGACCGACGGTACGCTCGAAGTGGCGCGCAAGTGGGGCGTGCCCATCCTCCACCAGACCGGCCGCGGCAAGGGGACCGCCGTGCTCGAAGCGATCGACTGGGTCTACCGTCTCGGTGTGCCCTACGTCGTCGTGCTCGATGCAGACGCCACCTACCCGCCCGATCGCATCCTGCCGACCCTCGACCTCTTGCGGGGGGACGCGGACCTCGTGATCGGGGTCCGACGCCCGGTCTGGGGGGCGCCGCGGGACGGCCGGGACCTGATCCACCGGCTCGGGAACATGGTCTTCAGCTACACGGCGAGCCTGTGCACCCGGCGAACGATCCTCGACCTGTGCAGCGGTTTCTGGGGCGTTTCGACGGAGCGCTTCCACAGCCTCGAGATCGGGTCCGCGCGGTTCGCGGTCGAGGCGGAGCTCGTCCTCAAGGCGATCCGACGGGGCTTCCGGGTCCTTCAGATTCCCGTGGACTATCGGGAGCGCATCGGGGTCGCCAAGCTCCGCGCCGTCCGGGACGGCTCTCGCATTCTGCTCGCGATCGTGAGGTTCGCCCGTCCTTCCCCGGCTCCGACGACCCGCTCGCCCGAGACCCAGCCCTGGCAGCATCAGTTGCTGTCGATCGGAGTGATCGCCGACGCCCCTCAGGCGGTCATCCGGCGGTCGCTCGCGCAGACGGACCAGGCCGACGAGATCGCCGGGGTACTGCGTCGCGCGCTCCCGAGCGCGATCGTTCGGGTCAGTGCCGCGGGGCTGGTCCCGGCCGAGGAACGAGACAGCGCGCCCGCCGTGGACGCCCCCGCACCGGCCGAGCCGTTTGTGATCTCGCTGCCCCTGGCGGGATCGACCGACCTCTCCGCGTCGTCGGTCACCGTCACCCTGCGTTCCCAGCGTCGTCAGCTCACCATCGCCATCGAGGAGAACGCGACCCCGACCCTGCCCGAGGACACATCGTGGGCTCGATCCGCGGCGGTCCTCGCGCGACCCCGGGCCGACCGGCCGATCATCCGCTTCCCGTCCCTCGAGGTCCTCACGTCGCGGATCAACTACGACGCGATCGCTCAGCAGCGAACGTTCCTGGCGGTGAACGGATTCCGGACCGTTGAGGCGCACAAGACGCACCCGCACGGATCGGAAGTTCCCGCGGACGGAGCCTGATCGGATCCCGCACCTCCTGCGTGGGAACCGGACCCGAAGGATAGCGGTGCGAGCCCTATGACGCGAATCGACTCGGGGAACTACGCTTCCCGCGGGCCGGCGGGATCCGCC
>Ga0187772_10000671_pt1 | contig 15417 bp, 13 predicted proteins | sample 0116_SJ02_MP15_2_FD_133137 | JGI IMG/M metagenome (GOLD analysis project Ga0187772, IMG submission 133137) | Tropical peat soil microbial communities from peatlands in Department of Meta, Colombia - 0116_SJ02_MP15_20_MG | ecosystem: Environmental > Terrestrial > Soil > Wetlands > Peat | place... | reverse complement strand
GGCGTTCATGCTGGTCGTCGGCGTATCATTGCTGCAAGGCTGGACAATTGTGGCCTACGTTTTCGAGGCGGGACTCGTCGCGGCGTTTTCGATGCTGCTTTTCGGGAAATTCTGCCTCGGCGCTTACATCTACCATTTGCTGCGCGGCGAATTCGCGTTCGCCAACGCGACGCTGCCCTGGGCTCGGCATTCGAACTGAATCCGCCGCGATGAGTTCCGAATCGAAACACCAAGCGCCGGAATGGCCCTGGCCGGATTGTCTCGATGCTGTGATCGCGGCGCCTCGCCATCACAAGCTCATGTTCGAAAATGAGCGGGTGCGAATTCTCGAGGTTCGGATTCCGCCGGGCGACCTGGTGCCTGTCCATACGCACCGGTGGCCCAGCGCCATCTACGTGGCCAAGCAGAGCGACTTCCTGCGGCGCGACGGCGAGGGCAACCTGCTCTTCGACAGCCGCACCGTCGGACCGCCTCCGACCGAGCCGCTCGTGCAATGGGTGCCGCCACTGCCGCCGCACTCGGTCGAAAATATTGGGACCGCCGAGATTCTTCTGATCTCGACCGAATTGAAGGAGCCCCGTTGAGCCAATCGCTGACCATCGCGTCACGGTTACCTAGCCGTCGCAAGCCAATGCAAAGACATAGCTTATGATGGGGCGACGGTGTTCTCCGCCTCTCAATCATGGGCACGCATCGGGCCGTGGCGACCAGTTTGGCGTTCGCCTTGCAATCGCCTGCGTTGTCTATTGCGAAGCAGGCGGCACTGTGGTCGTTGCGAGGCCGCGAGGCTATTGCTATAAGTAATAGGCTGCCCTAACCCTGAGGAAATTGTGCCGTTTATTAACTTTCCCGCGCGGGAGATTAACTGCAAGCTTGTGTACTACGGGCCTGGCCTTGGCGGCAAAACCGCCAACTTGCAGTGGATCTACGACCATACGGGCACGGGTCAAAAAGGGAAAATGGTCTCGCTTGCGACCGAGACCGACCGAACGCTCTTTTTCGATTTCCTTCCTCTTGATCTGGGCACAGTTCGCGGCTTCAAGACACGATTCCACCTCTATACGGTTCCCGGCCAGGTGTTTTACGAGGCGAGCCGCCGGTTGATCCTGAAGGGTGCGGACGGGGTGGTGTTCGTTGCGGATTCGCAAGAAGAGCGGCTCGACGCCAACATCGAAACGCTGGAAAACCTGCGCGAACATCTGAAGGACCACAATCTGGACTTCGCAACGATCCCGTATGTCCTACAGGTCAACAAGCGCGACCTGCCCAACATACTTCCCGTCGCAGAACTGCAGAAGCAAATCGGCGTCAAAGGCGAGCCGACGCTCGAGGCCGTCGCCATCACCGGTCAGGGCGTCTTCGAAACGCTCAAGGAAGTCGCAAAGCTCGTTCTGAACGAACTCAAGAAAAATTCATAGAAGACGCTGCGCAGACACGCAAGCGTCAGCCGCGCTTACTTCTTCGGGCGCGATTCCGGCGGCACAATGCCGTTCGCTCGATAATAGGCGACGAGCAAACCGTAGTGCTCGGCGGAATGTTCGGTAACGTCGAGCCACGGCTCGACCGTCTTGGTGAATGAATCGTCCGGGAGAGCTTTGATGGACGCCGCGGAGTCGTCGATCGCTTTCTCCAGCATCGCAACCACATCGGCCTTCGTCTTGTAGTTCTTTGGATCGAGCTCGGTCCATCGCACGCTTTCGCCACGGCCCTTCTTCGCCGCGTAGACGATTCCGGATGCCACGTGCACGATGACCTCGCTGAAGGATCGCATCTCCGGCCTCAGACGAAAGTCGTACTTGTCTTCCGGGAAATCCTTGGCCATGTCCAGAATCTTTCGATTGATGTCGAAGAAATCATCTCTGACATCTTTTGCGGGCCCACTCGACGGCGTTTGACCGAGAGCAGCGGACGTCGTCGTAAGCGCCATCGACGCGACGACCAGGAGCAGTGCAATCCTTCGAAGATTCACGGGAGCCTCCTTGGCGGCAGAAGTCAGGCTGGCTTATAGACGGCCTGCGCCTGCGAATGTGAGCCAGCGCGGCCGGAATTGGGGGAGCGTTCGGGCGCAAATAAAAACGGGAGGCAAGAGCCATTGGCTCCCACCTCCCGGGGTGGGTGGGGTTTGTTGCCGCACACCCAGCAGGAATTTTGGAGTTCCCGCGCCTGGGTGAGACGGCAAACCGGCGTTCAGCCGGTGCCACGTATGCCCCATCCTTACCACCGACACCAGGGGGTGTCAACATCAATCGTGACGGATCGCGGAGGGCAGATTAGGAATCCGCTGGTCGAGAGTTTCCCGGACCGCCCGCGCCAAAGCGCGCGAAGCGTATGGCTTCTGCAGCACGGGCCAGCCTTCCCGCCGGACCTTCTGAATCGGCTCAAGATCGGGGCTGTAGCCGGTGACGAAGATAGCGGGCAGATCAGGCCGGAACTGGCGGATCCGTTCAAAGACCTCGGGGCCGGTAAGCTTCGGCAGCATGACGTCGAGCAGGGCAAGCCGCACCTGGTCGCGAAACCCGAGAAATTCCTGCACCGCCTGTTCGCCGTCCGAAGCAAGCACGACGGAATAGCCGAGATTCGTTAGGGTTTCGACTGCGAGTTGGCGCAGGCCCTCGTGATCCTCGGCCAAGAGAATGGTTTCCGAGCCGCCTTGAACGGGGGCTTCGTCTTCCGCCCGCTCTACCACTGGGGCTGCTTCCGTGCTGACCGGGAAATAAGCGCGGAATGTGCTGCCCTCTCCCGCCTCGCTTTGAACCTGGAGGAATCCACCGTGCTGGCGCACGATGCCGTAAACCGTGGCGAGACCGAGTCCGGTTCCTTTGCCAAGTTCTTTGGTGGTAAAGAACGGTTCGAAGATGCGGTCGAGCGTGGCCGTGTCCATTCCCGTTCCCGTGTCCCTGACCAGCAATGCGACGTAGTTGCCGGGATGCGCGAGCGGTTGCAGCGCGCAAAAGCGTTCGTCGAGGTGAACATTGGAAGTCTCGATGAAGAGAGAGCCGCCAGCGGGCATTGCATCCCGCGCATTGATGCAGAGATTCATGAGCACCTGTTCGATTTGCGTGGGGTCGGCGCGGACCAGCGCGACATCGGGCGCCAGATCGGCTTTGATCTCGATATTGCTGCCAATCACTTTTTCGAGCAGGCTGACGGTTTCGATCACGCTTTGATTCAAGTCGACGTTGCGCGGCTCGAGAATCTGGCGTCGGGCGAATGCGAGCAACTGACGCGTGAGAGCGGCGGCGCGCTCACCCTGCTGACGCACCTTCTGAAAATGGCGATGCAGGCGCGAACCTAATTCGGTCTCTTCAATGCCGAGGTCGGCCCAGCCGAGGATCGCGCCGATCATGTTGTTGAAGTCGTGGGCCACGCCGCCGGCGAGCTGGCCGATCGCCTCGAATTTCTGCGCCTGTACCAGCTGCTTTTCGAGGGTTTTGCGCTCGGTGATGTCCTCGACCATCACCTCGGCGCATTCCGACTTGCCGTCCGGAGTCGGCATTTTTCGGCCCACCATCTGAACCGTGATAACTTTGCCGTCCTTCCGCTTCCAATCGACCGTCGCGCTCGCCCGCTCGTTCTTCATGTACTCGGCGACAACGGAGTCGTGTTCCGATCCTTCGCAGTAGAGGAATTTCGTGAAGCCGACTCCCATCAATTCAGCCGTCGAGGCGTAGCCGAGCATTTTCGCGAGGGCCGGATTCACGTCGAGGAGCCTTCCAGAGGGTTCCTCAGCCCAAAAGATTCCGTATGTCAAATGCTGTACGAGGCCGCGATAGCGCGCCTCGCTTTGGCGAAGAGCTTCGAGCGCGGCGGTTTCTGCCTCGCGCAGCGCACGCTCTTCTCTTGCCCGAGCGAGAGCGGTCGGCAGCCGGGCTGGCTGGTCTTTTAGGACGTAGTCCGTGACCCCGAGCTTGATGCACTCGACGGCGCGCTCGTCGCCCAAAGTTCCCGTAAGGAGAATAACGGGAACCTCCGGGCGCACCTCCCTGACGATGGCCAGCGCGTCCATGCCGGTCCAGCCGCGCATGTTGTAATCAGAGAGCACGACGTCGACCCGATCGTGGCGAAGCTTTCTCGTGAATTCGTCACGCTCGGTGGCGGTATCCGCTTCGAAGGGGATCCCAGACTTTCTCAAGCCGCGAATGCAAAGGTCGAGGTCGTTGGTGTCGTCATCGACGATCAGCAGCCGCAGAGGCTCCTGAGAGTTCGACGGCGGTTTGGCGTTTGTAGAATCCATGTGCGATCGACCTTATTGATTGGCAAAAGCGGACCTGGGTGGATTGCTATTCACGATCAGCCAGTACATCCCGAGCTGCCGTACCACATCCTGGAATTCGGCGAAATTCACGGGCTTCTGGATGTAGCTGTTGACGCCGAGGCGATAGCTGTGCACGAGATCTTGCTCCTCCTTCGAAGACGTCAGCACAATGATTGGCAGCGCTTTGGTTCGCGGATCGCTTTTGATCGCCTGCAATACCTGCAGGCCATCGACCTTGGGGAGCTTCAAGTCCAGAAGAACCAGGCGCGGGCCGCTGTCGATCCGGCGGGCGGCGAACGCGTTGCGGCAAAAGATAAAATCCAGCGCTTCCTCGCCATCGCAGACGAGCTGCATTTTGTTGGCGAGCTTGCTCTTTTTGAGAGCGTGCAGCGTGAGCTCCGCGTCTGCGGGGTTGTCCTCCACCAGCAGGATTTCGACGGCATCAGAATCGGAACCATTCATGACGTTTCTCCTTTATGGATTTTCGATCAGCGCGCTTTGAGGCTGGGGTTCGAGAGTGAACGTGAATGTAGCCCCGTGGCCGGGCTCGGATTCCGCCCATACGTTGCCGCCGTGGCGGCGGATGATTCGCCGCACCGTGGCAAGGCCCACGCCGGTCCCTTCGAATTCGTCCTGTTTGTGGAGGCGCTGGAACACTCCGAAGAGCTTGCCGCCGTATTTCGGGTCGAAGCCGACGCCGTTGTCGCGGACGAAAATGGCTTCGGTGCCCTTCGCTTGCCGTGCGCCAATCTCAATCACGGCCGGTTTGCGGCCCCTAGTGAACTTGAGGGCGTTGGACAGCAGGTTCAAAAACACCTGCTTGGCGAGGCCCGGATCACATTCGACTTCGGGGAGCAGCTCGATCGACCACTCAATCTCGCGGCCTTCAGCCTCATGCGCGAGCTCTTCGATCGCGCGACGCACGATTTCGCCGAGAGAGACTTTCTCGCGAACCATCGGCGTGCGCCCGATGCGCGCAAGATTGAGCAGATCGTCCACCAGGCGGCCCATTTCGTTCGCGGCTTTGATAACGCGGTCGAGGTAGTGTTTGCCTTCGTCGGAGAGATTTGCGGAGTACTCGTCTCTCAGAATTCGAGTGAAGCCGTCGATGTGGCGAAGCGGGGCGCGCAGGTCGTGGGATACCGAGTAGCTAAACGATTCCAGCTCCTCGTTGACGACACTGAGCTGTGCTATGCGGTGCTCCAGCTCGGCATTGAGTTTCCTGATTTTCTCATCGGCATGGCGCCGCTCCGAGACATCGCGGATCGAACTCGAAACCAGCGTGCCCTCCTCCGCATTGAGAGGGCCGAGACTGATTTCGACGGGGAATTCGCTGCCATCCTTGCGTATGCCGTATAGCTCCAGGCCGGCCCCCATCGATCTTGTCCGCGGCGATTGCGAGTAGGCGCGGCGATGGTGCGAATGAGCCTTGCGGAATCGCGCCGGGATCAGCATCTCGATCGGCTGGCCGATGAGTTCGCCCCGGAAGAAGCCAAATAACTTTTCCGTTTGCGCGTTGATGAGTTGGATGATGCCGTTTTCGTCGACGATCACGATGGCATCGGGAGCCGTTTCGAGCAGGTTGCGAAACTTGTTTTCCTCTCGTAGGCGCTGCGTGATGTCGCGGTTGCTTTCCAAAATAGCCTCGGGATTGCCGGCCGGGTCCCGGCGCAAGGCCCAGCGGCTCTGGACTGTCACGCGCTTTCCGTCGCGGCGCCGGTGGACGATTTCGCCTTCCCAGAAACCGGTTTCGTAAACATCGTTTTCGACTTCTGTGAGCGGCTTCGGGAAATCCGTATGGAGGAGCTCGTGCGGGACCTTGCCTTCGGCTTCGTGTCTCCTCCAGCCATAAAGCAATTCAGCCGCGCGATTCCAGTAGACGATCTTGCCTGCCACATTGCGGACGAATATCGCGTCGTGCGTGAGGTCGAGAAGCTCCGCGATCTCGCGGAATTTCGCTTCGCGGGACCGGAGATCGAGCTCGATATCGCGCCGCTCGCGAATCTCGTGCTCCAGCCGTGCATTCGCCTGGGCCCATTGCGAAAAACTCGGCAAATCGAGCGCATTCGGGATCAGACGGCCAAGCAAGATGGCGGTCGGAACCGAGGCCGCGGCGGTAATCGCCTTGACGATTCCGGCCAGCCAGTAGTTCGCATGCCACAAATTCCAGACCTCCATCAGATGAGTCGAGCCGCACGCGACGATGAAGACCCCAAACAGGACGAACATCCAACTGAACGGCAAATCGCGACGCTTGCGGACGAACCAAATCAAGCTCACAGGGATCGCAAAGTAGGCGAGGGCAATCAGCGAATCCGAGATCACGTGCAGCCAGACCAGCGGCATGTTCCACAGGTAGCAGTAGCCGTGAGGCATGAAGCTGCCGCTAGCCAGCAGTTCCGCCGAAAATCCCATGGCCGACCTCCCGCGCGAATTTGCATCCCGGCGCCGAACGAAAACGCAAGAGATGCACGGCCGGCAAGAGCGAGAGGAATTCGTGCTGGCCCGATTTGCTGCGAAGACCCGGCAGGCCTGATTAGAGCGCCCGGACGGGATTCTTGGAAGGGAACTCTATTCTGATCGATTTCAAGGCAAGGTCAAGCGCGGGGAAACCGTCGTATGCCACAAAGTGAACGGGCGCACGGAGCCGCGGTGGCGTCAATTGCCGGACGACGGCTGAGACGTGTGGGTCGAAAGATACTGGCTGAGGCCCGCGGTAAGCTGCTGCAGACCTGCTTGAACGTTATGATCGAGCGCCTGCACGACGTCGGCAACCGCGACTTTCTTGCCGCTGGCCTGCACGGGTTCGTCGTGATTGTAGGAACTGTTCCAGACCACCGTGCCGGCCGCAGGATCGAAGAGTTCGAGCTCCAGAGAAAATCTGGCGGCTATGTTGGGCTTGTTGTCGATTTCGTCGAGCGCGTCGAGATGGCCGCGCACGATGTAGTCTCCCCGTGCGGCGCTGCCGATTCGCGAGACGGCGCGATACTGGCCGCTATTGCGAAGGGTTGCGACGAGCTGATCCTGAATCAAATCGACCGGAGGCTCGGACCAGCGCTCGAACTCGTAGGCTCCCAGCTGGACCTCGCTTGTACCGTAGACGAAACGGTCATCGCGGTAAAGATGCGAAGCGGTGATGCGTCCGACGATCAAGCGCACCGGGATCTGGGCTTGGCTCGTTGGTGAGGCCTGGGGCGCGTCCAATACGTAATATTTGGTGGGCGGCGTCGCCGCGCAAGCCGACAAAATGGCCGCCAGCAGAGTTACAACCGCGATTTCGCATGTTCGGCGCATCGATTTCTTCGCCTCGTGATTCGATCCGGGATTCTCGGCTGTTGTACGTAGCATGATTCCAACATTCCCCTACTTCGGAGGCGGATCGCCTGGATTGCGCGGTTTGCCTCCGGTCGCGCGCAGCAGAGTATAGGGCCGCGTCTTGACCGTATCCGTGAACTCGTTGAGATTTTCGGTCGCGCGCCGCAGGCTATCGAAAATCTCGTCGAGATTTTCGGAGTTCGAGCCCAACGTGCGATCGAGCTGGTCGGTCAAATCCTGCGCCGAAGCGAGCACGCGCTGCATTTCGGCGATCGACTTCTTGAGATCAGGACGGTCCTCGGAAATCGTCGCGTCGAGATGCGTGAGCGTATCCTGGGCCTGCGCGGAAGTTTTCCGGAAATCGTCGATCAGCGGTCCAAGTTTGCCGCTCGATTCATTGAGATGGGCGAGCGTTCCGTGGATGTTCGAGCGGTCCTCGTCGAGCATACCGTTAAGGTTCGCGAGACTTCCCGAGATGTTCGCGCGATTCTTGTCATTGAGGAGATCGTTCACGCGGTCGAGCGTCACCTGCAACTGGTCCGTGCGGTCCTTCAAATTCGCGATCAAATCATTGGCGGACGGGCCGAGCTGGCCGACGAGAGCGGCAATGTCGGAAAAGCTCGTGTAATCGATCGATTTCAGCGTGGCACCGGGAGCAGCCCTCGGCGCGGCGTTGGTGCCCGGACGAATCCCGAGGAAATTGTCGCCGAGAGGGCTGAGGCTGGTGATTTCGGCCTGACTGTCCGTCTTCACCGGGACGTCGGGCTTGACCGCGAACTCCAGGACCATCCGGGTGCTGTCATGCGGATCGCTGGTGACTTTGGTCACGTGGCCGATCGCCGGACCACCGGCGTAGCGGACCTGAGATCCGGGTTCGAGTCCGCCGGCATTCTTGAAGTAGGTGCGATAGGTGACGTCGCCGCTGTTGATGCGGCCGGACATCATGAAAATCGTGACGATGATCAGGACGACGACCACGATTACAAATAGTCCGACCAGCGCTTGTTCTTTCTTCGCGTCCATTTGCGTTCTTTGGTCTTCGCCCCAGCCCGCCCCCAGAACATGCGGCGGGAGCGCTCAAAGTGCCGGGGAGTATATCACGGCGAACGCCCCTCGCCAGTTCATTGACGCTCGGGCGGAATCTCTCCCGTCAGCATTTGCAGATAGTCGATTTCGGCAGTCAATTCCTTCTCGGGCACCCGGTCGAGGAACTGCCGCACACGCGGCTGATCGCTGGCCTGAAGCTCGGCCGGAGTTCCGTTGGCAACGATCTGGCCCTTGATCAGCAGGATCATGCGGTCGGCGATCAGAAACGCGCTGGCCAGCTCGTGCGTGACGACAAGAATCGTGATGTGAAACGCCTGCTTCAGCTTTAGGATCAGGTCGTCGATGCCCGCTGCAATGATCGGGTCGAGGCCTGCCGACGGCTCGTCAAAAAACAGGATCTCGGGATCCATAGCCAGAGCCCGCGCTATGGCCGCGCGCTTCTTCATTCCGCCGCTCAATTGCGCAGGCATGTAATTTTCAAACCCCGAGAGGCCGACCTGGTTGAGCTTCAGACGCACCATGATGTCGATGGTCGATTCGTCGAGCTGCGTGTGCTCGCGCAGCGGAAGCGCAACGTTTTCAGCGACGGTCATTGAGCCGAAAAGCGCGCCGCTCTGAAAAGACATCCCCATCTTCTTGCGCAGCTCGTCGCGCGCGGACTCCGGCATGCAGGCAAAATCCTTGCCGTGAATCCAGATGCTTCCGCCACTGGGATTTTCGAGGCCAACGAGCGTGCGCAAGAGCGTGCTCTTGCCGGAGCCGGAACCGCCGAGGATCACAAGTGTCTGGCCCGCGGGCGCGTCGAAGTTGATGCCATGCAGGATTTCGCGGTCTCCGTATCTCACGCGCAAATCGCGCACCGAGATTGCGGCCGAGTCGCGATCGGCCGGGGGGCCGCTTCTTGGTATCAGTTCTTCCGCCATTTTGCCGAGCTCGCCTCCGTGTTATCGCGGCGCCGTAATGTAAAAGATCGATGTGAAAACCAGGTCCATCACAATGCAAAGAAAAATCGATTTGACGACAGCCGCCGTGGTCGATTTACCCACCTGCTCGGAGCCGAGACCGGTCGTGAAGCCTTCCTGGCAGCCCACGGCCGTAATCACAACCGCGAACATCACGCTCTTCACGAGGCCGATGAAGATGTCCCGGCGGACCATCGCCTCGATCGTGGCCTGAAAATACGTGTGCCAGGTGAACCCCGCGCTCATGACTCCAAACACACCACCGCCGACGACGCCCATGAAGTCCGACCACGTCGTCAGACAGGGCATCATGAGGAGCATCGCCACCAGCTTGGGTGCGACCAGGAAATGCACGGGTTCGAGCGCCATCGTTTCCAGCGCGTCGATTTCCTCATTCACTTTCATCGTGCCGATTTCTGCGGCGAATGCCGATCCCGAGCGTCCGATAACGACGACGGCGGTCATCAACGGGCCGAGTTCGCGGGTCATGGAGAGGGCCACGGTACCCGCAACGAGGTGAAGAGCGCCCAAACGACGAAGTTCGTATGCGGCTTGCAGAGCGAGAATCAATCCGACAAAAAAGGAAATCAGAGAGACCACGGGGATGGCTTGCACACCGACCGTCATTGCCTGGTGGATGGCGCGGCCGTACCGCACCTTTCTCCCGCGGAAGGGATCGATGAAAACGGCGCGAGCGGCTCCGGCCGTGAGGTGAATGAGCTGGCCCACATAGGCCAGACTGTCGATTGTGGCTTCGCCGATTTCTTGCGTGAATGGCATTGTCGAGCCTGAAGGGGTTGCGCCCAATCGATCAGGCAGTTGCGGTTTCGTCCGCGGCGGACTCAGCTGGTTGCAGCGCCGCCTTTGCCGCGCAGGGCGTCTTCCTCGGTATCGTATACCTCGAACACTTTGATCAGCCGCGTCAATTCCAGAACTTCGCGCGTGGTCTTGCTCAGTCCGTAGAGCGCAAATCCACTTTTGAGATCGCGCGAGAGCTTCAACCCCTCGACCAGCGAAGCCACGCCGGCGCTATCGATGTACTTCACTTTTTCCAGATTCACGATCAGACGTGGCACACGCTTCGCCTTCAAGAGATCGAGGAGCATCTTTCGGATCGTGGGCGAGTTGTAAAGCGTGATGTCGCCGATCACATCGAGAATCGTGGCGGTTTCAATCTGCCGTGTGGATAGTTCCATGGATTGTCCCGGCTAAGGGTGACCAGTGTTTTTGCCAGAGTTTCCGCCGCGATGCAACCATTTTTGCCGCGACGCCGGGTGGCGAACGGACCCCTTGGACAGGCGGAGCCCAGTACGTTGGGTCCGTGCCGCCGGTCCTACTTGCGGTGATCGAGAGGAATGTAACTGCGCAAGTCGTAGCCGAGGTAGACCTGCCGAGGCCGGGAGATTTTCTGCTCTGCGTCGAGGAGCATTTCCTCCCACTGCGCGATCCAGCCGGAAGTGCGCGGGATCGCGAACAGCACCGGGAACATGGTGACGGGGAAGCCCATGGCCTGATAGATCAGGCCTGTGTAGAAATCCACGTTGGGATAGAGACGGCGCGTCACGAAATATTCGTCTTCGAGCGCAATCCGCTCGCATTCGAGCGCAATATCGATCAGCGGGTTGCGGCCCATCACGTCGAAGACTTCGTAGGCGATTCGCTTCACGATGCGTGCGCGCGGGTCGTAATTCTTGTAAACGCGGTGACCGAATCCCATCAGCAGTTTTTCGCCGGCTTTCACGCGCTTGATGTAAGCGGCCACGTTGTTGACCGTGCCTATTTCGAGCAACATCCGCAAAACCTGCTCGTTCGCGCCGCCGTGCAGCGGACCGTAGAGCGCCGCAGTGGCTGCGGCGGTGGCGGAATAGGGATCCACGTGCGAGCTGCCTACGCCGCGCATAGCCGTGGACGAGCAGTTCTGCTCGTGGTCGGCGTGCAGGATGAACAAAATGTCGAGGGCGCGCTCAAGCGTCGGGTTCGGACGATATTGCAGCTCCGTGGTGCGGAACAGCATGTTCAGAAAATTGCCGGAATAGCTCAGGTCGTTGTCGGGATAGACGTATGGCATTCCGAGGCTGTGCCGGTACGCAAACGCAGCGAGCGTGGGCATTTTCCCGATGAGGCGATAGGTCTGCTTGCGGCGCGATTCGGGATTGAAGATGTCCTTCGCATCTGGGTAGAAGGTTGATAGCGCGGCGACCGTCGAAATCAGCATGCCCATCGGGTGGGCGTCGTAGTGAAAGCCGTCCAGGAATTTCTTGATGCTTTCGTGGATGAACGTGTGGTGCGTGATGTGGTACGTCCAGTCCTTCAACTGCGATTGCGTGGGCAATTCGCCGTAGAGGATCAGATACGCCGTTTCCGGATACGTGCTCTTGTCCGCGAGCTCCTCGATCGAATATCCGCGGTAGCGAAGAATTCCCTTGTCGCCATCGATGAATGTGATCTTGCTGATGCACGACGCGGTATTGGAAAACGCCGGATCGTAATTCATCATCCCGAAATCCGACTCGTGAATCTTGATCTGGCGCAAATCCATCGCCCGAATCGTGTCGTGCTTGATGGGAATCTCGTACTGCCGGCCGTTGCGATTGTCGATAATTGTCAGCGTGTCGCGGCGCGTCTCGCCGGCTGCGGAAGCTGACTTGGTGGGATTTGTTCCCTGGCCTTTTTCGGCGGTTGTGCTCAATGTCGCTACCTCAGCATACGCCCGACACTGTACACCAAATTGCGCTGCGCGCACACGTTTTACGTCGATGCTCGCGCAGTTTTTTTCGTTACTGCCGTACGGTGGCGTACAGTGTTGCTAGAGGCTGCCGATTGGTACGAGACTGTGAATCCGGACCCGTACGGGCTGGCCGCATGCCCACTCTCTCATCGAGGAGACGATTTAAGGGTGGTATGGCTTCTGGTCGGCAGATTGGATTGAGGCAGGTCCGGCGCGTTCGCGAGTTCGGAGCGGTTACGGCCGTTTCGTTTGGCGCGGTAGAGAGCTTCGTCAGCCTTTTGTATCAGTTCCTGAGACTCGAGCGGCACGTCCGCGCCTCCCAGGCAGGCACCGCAACTCGTGGTGACGTGGACAGGGCCAGCCTCCGTCTTGAACGGAGTCGAGCCGATTGCGGCGCGGATCCTTTCGGCGAGCGCCAGCATGCCCTCCTCGTCACAAGACGGAGCCACAATAAGAAACTCTTCGCCGCCAAATCGGCCTACGGTGTCGTATGGGCGGACTGAGTTGGTGATGCGGTGAGCGGTTTCCCTCAGCACCGCGTCGCCTGCCAAATGGCCGTACGTATCATTGACGCGCTTGAAGTGATCGAGATCGATCATGATCACGCCAAACGATCCGCCCTCGCGTTCCTGTCGTGACGATTCCCGATGGATCGCTTCGACGATGACGCTGTGATTCCAGATGTTCGTAAGGGGATCGTGCGTCGCCTGGAAGCGCAGCCTTTCCCTCGCTTCGATCAAATGAGTTTGCAAATCGAGGATTCGCTGGCCGACGTGAAGCCGCGCGCGCAGCTCCTGCGAATCAAACGGCTTCGTCAAATAGTCGTCCGCGCCCGACTCGAGTCCGCGGAAAACGTCCTCTTTCTGCGTGCGTGCCGTGAGCAGAAGAACGTAGGTGTAGGGCCGGTCGGTACGCTGGCGGATGCGCCGGCACAGTTGAGGACCTTCGATACCCGGCATCATCCAATCGAGTATCGCCAGGCGCGGTGCATCATCGCTTTCCAAAACTTGAGCGGCCTCGGTGCCATCGGTGGCGGAGATGACTTCAAATCCCCACTTGGCGAGAAACGCCTGAAGGACGCGGCGGGATACCGGATCATCCTCGGCGATAAGGATTCTGTTTCGGGACTGCTCTTCTTGCGCCATGGCCTCACTTCACCTTCGGGAAGGGATTCATCGGGTTACCTTGCGGAATTGCGCCTCGAGTTCGGGCTGAAGCCGGTCGAACTCCGCTCGCACGCGTTCCATCAGACTGCTGCAGTTTGCGGAATCGCGATTGTTCGCCGCTTTTTCCAGCTCGAAGGCGGCGCGTGACAGGCGGCAGGCGCCGATACTCGCCGCAGCGCCCTTGATCGTGTGCGCGAGAGCCGCGACCGACCGTGCGTCGCAAACCTCGTAAGCGGATGCGAGAGCGGAAAGGTTTCGAGGGCATTCTTCGGCAAACAGCCGCAGCAGCTCGTCAAGGAGCGGGCGATCGCCGGCCACACGATCAAGGGCGGCATCAATATCGAGAGCGCAAACGACCGGTTCGGGTGGGTGCGCCGGAGAGGCGGTCTGTCCGGTCGACGCCCGCTCCATCGCTTCGAGCAATTCGCCGATGCGAATCGGCTTGGCCACGTATTCGTCCGCGCCGGCGACGAGGCAACGCTCGCGGTCTCCTTTCATCGCGTGCGCCGTGAGTGCGACGATCGGGATGTGTGCGCCAGTGACCCTTTCGTTCGCTCGAATGGCGCGAATCGCCTCGAAGCCGTCCATCACGGGCATTTGGACGTCCATCAGAATCGTATCGAAGGACTCGCGGTCGAGGATCTCCAGTGCCTCTTTGCCGTTTTCAGCAGGAGTGACCGTGTAGGAGTGCTTTTGGAGAAGTACGGTGGCGAGCCGCCGATTCACCGCATTGTCCTCGACCAGCAGCACCCTCCTTCCCTCGTTTCCTCCCTTGGCGACGTCGGGCCTCGACTCAGGGATCTCCTTCTGTGTACCGGGGGTAAAAAGAGCATTCATGATCGCGTCCAGTAGTTCGGAAGGCTGGGCAGGTTTGGTCAGATAGGCGGATATGGATAGTTCGCTGCAGCGGGTTGCTTCGCCGGGCAGTCCGGCCGAACTGAGCATGACAATGGGAACATCCGCGATAGCGGCCGTGCCGCGGATTTTTCGAGCGAGGGCGCATCCATCCATTCCCGGCATGCGCATGTCGGAAATCACCAGGCGGAACGGCCGATTCTCCAAATGGGCGGCGAGTAGCGCGGCAAATGCCGTAGCGCCGCCTTCCGCCACTTCGGGTCGCATTCCCCATCGGGAGAGCTGCTCGAACAAAATCCGGCGGTTTGTTTCGTTGTCGTCCACCACAAGCACGGGCAGGTTGCTTACCAGGCCTGGGTCGGCTGCAGGTGCCGGTTGATCCGGCCGATCGGCAAGTCCGAAACGAACAGTGAAGTGAAAGGTGCTGCCGCGTCCCTCCTGGCTTTCCACCCAGATTCGCCCACCCATCAGTTCGACCAGTCGCGACGTGATTGCGAGTCCGAGTCCCGTGCCGCCGAATTTGCGCGAGGCGGAACTGTCGGCCTGTGTGAACGCCTCAAAGATGAGCTGCTGTTTGTCCTTGGGGATGCCGATGCCCGTATCGCGCACCTGGAAATGCAAGGTGAGGCCGCTATCGTCCTCCGTCTCCTTCTCGACGCTGACCACAATCTCGCCGCGCTCGGTAAATTTCACGGAATTGCCGACGAGATTCACGAGCACTTGGCGCAACCGCCCGATGTCGCCCCGGAGAGTGTGTGGGATTCCAGGACCGACGCGCCAAGCGAGCTCCAGGCCCTTTTGGTGGGCGCGGAACGCCAGGGCTTTCAACACCTCTCCCAAGCCTTGCTGGAGAGGAAAGTCGACCATTTCAACTTCGAGCTTGCCCGCCTCAATTTTTGAAAAATCGAGAACGTCGTTGATCACACTCATGAGCGACTGTGCCGAGGCCTTGACCATGTCGAGGTATTCGCGCTGCTCGGGCGTAAGAATCGTGTCGAGGGTCAGCTCGGTCATGCCGATGATTCCGTTCATCGGCGTACGAATTTCGTGGCTCATGTTCGCCAGGAACTCGCTCTTGGCCCGGCTGGC
>Ga0187772_10000669_pt1 | contig 15433 bp, 13 predicted proteins | sample 0116_SJ02_MP15_2_FD_133137 | JGI IMG/M metagenome (GOLD analysis project Ga0187772, IMG submission 133137) | Tropical peat soil microbial communities from peatlands in Department of Meta, Colombia - 0116_SJ02_MP15_20_MG | ecosystem: Environmental > Terrestrial > Soil > Wetlands > Peat | place... | reverse complement strand
TATCTTCTTCTTCAAACGCTGTCATGATCATTATCGGGAGTTCAGGATATTGCATTGAAATCTTACTCGTAAGAGTAATTCCATCCATGTTGGGCATTCTTATATCTGTTACGACAGCATCGATTTTATTTCCCTTCATTTTATCCAGAGCATCAACTCCATCAATCGCTGCGACACATGAATGTCCCAGCTTGGATAGAAAAGTTGCGATTAAGTTTCTTAATGACTCTTGATCATCCACCACAAGAATTGTATATTTGGAGGGTTTCATTTTCCTATCTTCTACCATGAGAGAGTACTCCATCCTAATGCACGATCCAATTTTACTCGGCCTTGAGTAAAAAAGTCAACACAAGCCAGGAACGATTGAATTCTTAACTTTGGTATTAGTCTTGGCATTTGAGAAGGCGTAAGGGCGTAAGCTTCGGAAAAAGATTGGGCTTTAAGGATTACCGAGTGAAATGTTCGATGGCCTAGCCATATTTGAAAATCACGCTCTCAGGAAGAAAGCGATGAGATAAACTCGAGACCTGTAAAGGAAGTGGAATTATAGATAGCGGACTTTTTCTACAAAAGAGGAAACTACATATACCCTGATGTTGTTGCTTTTTGGATCTGCTGGAAAGATAAAAAAGCCTTGTCGCTTAGGATCGTAGCCCAAGGTTGACCCGACCAACACTTCACCGTCTATAAAAGTCACTTCCACTTTTTGGCCAGAAGGCGTTTCTCCTTCAACATACTTCCTCCGCTCTTTATACAGGGAGTCCCCGGTGAAATCCAGAACCATGAAAATAGCTTTCAGGTCTTCCATAGATACTTCGATTGGCCTGCCAGAGCGGTTATCAACTGGAATAAGATGAAAAAGTTTCTTGGTCGGAAAAAAATCTTGAGTGAAACCTTTGATTAACCTACCATCCCTATATCGTACAACAACTTTAACCTTTTCCATCTCACCTAAATCCCTAATAAAGTTAAGAACATAGACTCGGGAGAATCTCCTCAAATTCAAATCGTCCCCCGAGAAGAAGGTTTAGTTTCCAACGATCCTCATCCAATATCTGGATCAATTCTAATCCATGCTGATATCCTTCCCAGTGCTGGTTTCCTTTCCAATCTTCTTTACAATAAGGTTCCTTCCGCACAATCTTTGCCACCACTTTGAAGTTAGCCAATTCAAACCCCATAGCATACAGGACAGTAATATTTAATTCCCTACCAACAGGGATGTCACTGACTGTTTCGATGAGAAAACCTCCCTCGCTTGCATTAACAACAATTGCTCCACGTAAACAGGAGCCCCCCCATATCCCGATATTCAATGGGCAAATCAATAACAACGCGGGGATGACTTCTTTTCTCTCTATTGTCAAAAGGCCCTTCCATTATCTCCTCCTACCCTCAGGTTTTCTATTACTAAATTCGTGCCTTGTTTCATAGAGCTATCGGTTCATACTAAACCTTTTTTCTTCTTTCAATAGCAAACCTCAGAGCAATAATAGTCTCCGGTTTTTTCCATTGGTTTCTACCATCATCCCATGGTTTCTATGAAGAATTTCTTTTTTTTCCCGTTTCTGGGCATACATCAAGGCATCCGCCTGAGAAAGGAGTTCATCTATCGGAATAGGATGGTCAGGATCAAATTGAGCAGTTCCCAAACTAACCGATAGGATGCGTTGGGACCTCCGGGCGTTATAATCTTTCACATTTTCGTGCAAACGAGTTATCAGTGTCTCACTGTTTTCATCAGTGGATTCTAATAGTACTACAAATTCATCTCCTCCAATCCGAGCAATAATATCCGACTCACGAAAGGTCTTTTTAAGGATGTTGGCAAGATCTATTAATGCCTGGTCTCCTTCATTATGTCCATGGTGGTCGTTAATCCATTTTAAGTCATCCATATCGATGAAAAGGAGCAATGGCCTTTTCTTTGTCCGAACGGCTACCTTTAAACACTGCTCTGTCAGAACAAAGAATCTTCGCCGATTACACAAACCTGTAAGCTCATCAGTGAGGGAAAGAGCTAGCAACGCCTCCTCCCCTTTACGGTCATGCATCATCTTATCAAAACGGAGGATAAATTCATCGATGAAAAAGGGCTTTTTTATGAATTCCCGAGCTCCTGCAGCAATTGCTGACCCAGCAGAATGCTCATCCGCCTGCCCAGTCATGATCATGACGGGAAACTTAGGATATAATTTTAACAATTCCTTAGTAAGAGTAATCCCATCCATAAGAGGCATGACAATGTCTATTACCGCTGAATCAAAGGAATCTTTTTTGAGTTTTTCTAAAGCTTCTATTCCATCCTTTGCCGTTTCGCAGCTATGGCCGTATTTGGATAACAAAGAAGATACAAGATTTCTTACCGTTTCCCGGTCATCGACGATTAAAACCCTATAAGAATCCATTTTTTTCTCTCACTCTGTTCTTACAACCAATGTTGAAGGATGGTCACGCCTCTCGATGAAATCTATTTCCTTCAGGCAAGATATGTTGCTCAGAATTTGCCCCAGTTTCAAATAATCTTCTTTTGAGATCTGAATGAACTTTAGTCCATATTGATGCCCTTCCGAGTCCCCCCGACTGCAGATATCTTTCCAGACGATCTCCGCTTCTGCTTTGAAGTTTGCCAACTTAAACTTTTTCGGAAACAAGACTTCAATATCTATTCTTGTGCCAACAGGTATCTCCCTTAAAGTTTGTATCAGAAGACCGGATTCACTTGCATCAATGGTCAACCCAGGGTAGACACCTTCATTCTCACGCGCCTGAAAATGAAGAGGTAAACTGACCATGGTCCTTGGATGTTTCCGTTTTTCTTTGTTATTAGACGAAGTCTTCATATCACTTTTTCTAACCATTTCGTGAGGAAGTGGCCAGTTTCATCATATCTTGTCTTGTATCACTTGGTATCATCGGACTTGATTTTTTCCAGATTCCTGGTCTGAAGGATTGCCATGTCCGTTGCTTTTTTAACTTCCAGATTTTCAGGATCAAATGTAAGGATATTTCTCCAGATAGAAATGGCTTGACTTAGATTTCCAGATCGATACTGTTCGAGACCATCCTCAAACAGGATCTTTCGGCAGTTTTCGATCCCTGCATCCAATAACCCGGCATCGTAAGAAAGGAACCGTTTAAGGTTGCTGAGGGAGGAGTAGTTTTTCAAGAGAATTCTGTAAGTCCTTCCCGCAGGGGCGAAATCTTTACCTTTAAAGTCAAGGTCTGCTTGCCCTTTGATTGACTCCAAGAGGCTTACATAGCGATTGCGCACCATTATATCCCATGGGTATTGTTGGATGAGACCTCTGTAGATATCGATCCCCATCTGGAAATCGCCGCTTTTCAGAAAGGATTGGGCTTGCTTCTCCGCCGGAAGTATTCGGCTCATCTTAAGTCTAGTATCTAAAAAGGTTTTTTTAAACGAAAGCAGGTTGGCAAAGTCGCTGAACCGGGGAAAGTTCTTCAACAGCAGGTCATAGGTGATTTGGGCCTTAACAAAATTCTCTCTATCAAAGGCCTCGTCCCCCTGGGTCTTCATAGATTCGATGGCCTCGATGTAGTTTTTCAGCATCTCAGAATCTTTTGGATATTTCTTGTAAGCCAATTGGTATGTATCCAAGGCCTTCTGAAAATCGCCTGACGTAAGTTTCTGGTAACCTTCATCGATGGCACTCTTCACCTGTGTTCTTTTCACCCATCCGCATGAGGAAAGTAAAAAAAGTAGGAGGACTAAAAGGAAGATCAATACGCTGCGAAAACAGGTCATCAATTCACCTATACGAGATAGGAGTCTAACTGCAAGAAGCAGCTATTATAATGAAAGTAAACATGCAATACAGCCATGACCCCAAATCCGTCTTGTGAATATTAGGGGTGTTTGTCAGAATCTTTATCCAGCACCTCTCTCACTTTTCTTGCCAGCCCCTCCATTGTAAAAGGTTTTTGGATGTAATTTACTCCTTTTTCCAGAACTTCCTGACGGACAATATCATTATCGGTATGGCCTGACATATATAGAATCTTTATCTCAGGATAGAGAGGTTTCAAAAGGTTGGCTAACTCAGAACCGCTTATTCCAGGCATTACGATATCGGCCAACATTAGTTGGATTGGACTTTTACGCCTTTCACAAGCGACTAAGGCATCATCCCCATTAAAAGTTTCTAAGATCCTGTATCCCTGCTTCTCAAGAATTTTCCCAGCCAATTTTCGGACCTCCTCCTCATCCTCCACTATTAGAATCGTCTCGTTCCCACGAGGAAGTTCTTCCTTCAAGACCTCTTTCCTTATCTCCTCCAGAGGCTCATTCACTCTGGGAAGATAAATATTGAATGTGGTGCCTTTCCCTTGTGCGCTATAAACCCAGACGTGTCCTTCGCTCTGTTTCACAATCCCATAGGTTGTTGACAAACCCAATCCCGTCCCTTTACCCTGCTCCTTAGTTGTAAAGAAAGGTTCAAAGATCCGCTCTCTGACCTCTGGGGTCATTCCCACCCCTGTGTCACTCACCGAAAACATGACATAGTGACCATGTTTCACGTCAACATGACTACGAGCATAGGATTCCTCCAACTCCACATTGGCCGTCTCGATAGTGAGTTTCCCCCCGGAGGGCATTGCATCCTTGGCATTGACTGCAAGGTTCATGATCACCTGTTCGATCTGCCCTACATCTGCCCTTACCCTTCCAAGATCCTCTGCCAGCTGGATGACCATTTCGATGTCCTCACCAATGACGCGGCGGAGCATCCTTTCCAGATCTCTCAAAAGAGTGTTCAGATCAAGTACCTTCATCTCCATAACCTGGCGACGACCGAAGGCCAGAAGCTGTCGCGTCAGACTGGCTGCACGTTCCGCAGCATTCTGTATCTCATCTATATTCACTCTCAAAGGGTCACCTTCTTTGAGTTCGAAGCTGGAGAGTTGGCTGTAGCCTTTGATGACGGTAAGGAGATTGTTGAAATCATGGGCAATTCCACCCGCTAAGCGACCGATGGCCTCCATTTTCTGCGAGTGGCGAAGCTGCTCTTGAAGAACTGCCTTCTCCTCCCCCACTCGCCTGATCTCGGTAATGTCCTCACAGGCCATCAAATTTTCTCCTGTTTCTAATTGGACAGGGATAAAATTGATGATCTTTTCCGCTCCACCTTTACAGGTTACAGTGAAAGTCCTGGGCCTTTTTGCTCCTGAGCTGAAACCTTCTAGGTCATTCATCCAGGTTGAAATGACATGGTGTCGATAGGTAGGATCGGGATATGCCTTCCTAAACCAGGTTTTTCCATTAGGAACATCGTTTAAATCATAACCAAACAATTCTCTAAATTTGGGATTGATGTATTTAAAAATACCATCTTTATCGATCATCACCATGCCGAAGGGGGCATTGTCCGACAGCGTTTGCAGTTGTCGAGTATATTTGGAAACTTCTCCCTGCTGTTCCATAATGGTTCGGCTCATTTTGTTAAAACTTTCTGTCAATTTTCCAAGTTCGTCCCTAGAAAAAACCCGAAGAGATCTGCCCCATTTCCCGTGTTCAAGTTCCTCCACACCTGAGGCAAGTTCGTGGATAGACCTAGTGATGAGAATCGAGATTCCAATAACACCAACCACCGCCACCAGGAGAGTAGAAGCAAACAGCCAGAAGATTCGTTCGCGGGCAAAACTCTGAGCTTTCAGGAGAACCGACTGATTCACTCCCACAAAGACGCCACCCAGCGATTTACCCTTAAAGAGAATAGGAGTATAAATCTCGAAAATCCTATCATTGGAAAGAGGGATTTCTCTTACGACGGTTCCATCTCGGTCATTTTTGAGTATACGGCCCTCAGCCTCTTTCAGAACTTCCCCTCTCTTTTTAATGTCGCTATGGGCAAGGATTTTCATTTTCCCATCAACAATGGCCATGTATTCGACATCGCTATTTGAGCTCTTCCCTTTGAAGACGATGTGATCCATACCCAATGAATCGCCAGAGGCAAGACCGTATGCTGCTACAGCAGCGGCACTTTTGCTCGACGTCTCGGCCCTTTTAACAATCTCGTTGAGAATTGTTTTGTTAAGAATTTTGACTGTGACAATGGAAAAGGCAAAGGTAGTGAAAATGAGAAGCAGAATGACAAATAGGGTAAGTTTAAGCCTGATGCTTCGGAACATAGCAAAACCTCAAGATATATTATCGTAAACCAGTATTTGAGCAAGACTAATGCCAAGGAATAGTCATATCTTTTCTTAATAAGATTCAATATGTTAGCGAATGTTCGCTTTTTCCTATGGCCAAATTTCGTCGACAACGGAAAATTATTGCACAGGTATATTCCTCCCTTATAATCCGTTTCAATGGCGACGGGACACTACTCTCTTCGGACCCTAATTGCTCATCCAATGAGTGCATGACGAGGAGGTGCACCGGATGCGCAAGCCTCGCGTAGTAATCGTAGATTCAGGGTCTCACCCGATGAGTCAGTCCTCTCAACGAGTTTAAGCGGCCGCTTGTCGCTGAGAACACTTCTCCAGCAGCGAGGAAGGGAGGGTCAGGGAGCCAAATTCACGGTCTTTCGTAAGAATAAATCCCCCGATTTGCTACATGGCCAACCTTTGGGTAGCGATGTAAGCGTTTGGGTATTATGAATATTCGGGCCCCGGTTTCCTGTGCACAGTCAGTCTATATTTTCTCCCTGGCGGCATCGACATCTTGAGCTGAGGATTACTGATTGACCTTCCCCCGAATTGATGGACACGCCTGAAAATTTGAAATCGTGTATCGCATGTGAATAGATGGAAATCAAATCTTCACTTTTTTGAGGTGTCGAAAGCAGAATCTTCGTCTCAGGATGAACCCAACACCAGACCTCAACGCGTACCACTGAGCCTTCGTTCCAATTCTTTAATCCATATCCTCTCTGTCCGGCTCGCCAGTTTCTTAGGTGTCCCAGCTCTAACGCCCAACCATTTCGGCATCGCACTAACATGCGGTTCGTCCTCATTCCACTCCGTGTTCCCAACCCGTTGAATCTTTCCGAATAGGGTGCTACGATTCGTGTATCGATTCGTGTGTTAGGTGGGGGGTTTTTACTCTCGGATGTGTTTATTTCCTCCGATTTTTCCATAGGCCATTCGAGGGCAGATGTGCATTGGGACTAATACTTAGCGAGAGAGCTGCTTGGCATGGGTTCGCGGAATCACCGGACAATGGATAAGCACGATGAAAAAACCGAGATTTTGGAAGACGCCTTCAGTTCGTTCAGCCTGAATCCTTTCTGTTCCCGCCGGCAATTCTTGAAAGTGAGCGGCATTTCAATCATCGGCATATCTACGCTTGGTCCGGTTCTCGCAAGGGGGGCAACAAAGCCCCTGATTATTATGGAAAAGGCCCAGGGTATCGTGATCGCCGACCCGATAACGTGCGTCGGATGCGGCCGATGCGAACTGGCCTGCACCGAGTTTAATGATGGCAAAGCCGCGCCGACACTTTCAAGGATTAAAGTTGACCGGAACCTCAACTTCGGGCCCAAGGATGTATTCGCCTTCCGAGAGGGGCAAGGTAATTGGGGCAACGGCCTGGTCGTGCAGGACATCTGTATGCAGTGTCCGCACCCCGTACCTTGTGCCGATGCCTGTCCAGAGGATGCTATTATAATTTCCCCTAAGGGTAATGTGCGGGTGGTGGATCCAAAAAGGTGCAATGGTTGCAAGATTTGTCTGAAGGCTTGTCCTTGGGAGATGATCTCGTTCGATTCGGATTCTCGCAAAGCTACCAAGTGCTTCCTCTGCAATGGGAAACCGAAATGCGTTGAGGCGTGCCCTGCTGAATCCCTCAGTTACGTGGCCTGGCGTGACCTGACAAACAAAATGACCCCCCGCATCGCGACCACCGCTGTAATTCCGCCGAGAAAAGAATTGGCGTGCCAGGAGTGCCACCTGCCCGGTGCACAGAAGAATCTTAGGCGGGGTCTCCTCAGCCTGTTTTGGGATCAGGCGAAGGGAGGAAAACCTATTTCCATGCGAAATATCGGGTTCAAGTGGATCGATGTGGTCGGTGTGGTTTTGATACCTCTCGTACTGATTTTCGTAATCGTCCACGCCGGGCTGCGGACTGTGGTGAAACGATGAAAAGCATCCATCTCCATCCCCTGCCTCTGAGAATATGGCATTGGACGAACGCCTTCATAGTTATCCTCCTCCTCATTACCGGCATCGAGCTCCGTATACCAGGGGTGGCAGCCGTGCAACCCAATAGTCCTGCTCTCCATGTCCACAGGTACACAGGCTGGTTGATGACAATTTCTTTTCTCTTCTGGCTTGTTTATAGCCTTGTATGCGGCAATCTGAGCCGGCACTACGCGATCAGAAAGGGGGACCTCAAGGAGACCTACAGGCAGGTGATTTTTTATCTCTTCTCCGTTTTCAGAGGGGAGGAGAACCCTTTCCGAGCGTCACCGGACAAGAGATTCAATCCTCTGCAAAAGCTTGCTTATGGAGCCATCATGTGCGTTTTCACCCCACTCATAGTTACCACTGGCTTCTTCTTCAGCGATATACTCCTCTTTCGCAAATATATTCTGTTTTTGAACGCCATGAAGGTACTCGATGCCACCCATGTGATTGTCGCCTATGTGTTTGCTCTCTACTTCATTGTCCACATCTATATGGCGACCCTCGGCCGAAAAGCTTTTTCCCATATAAAGGCAATGATCGTTGGCTATGAGGAAGAGCCTGAGGAATCCGCGGTAATGGTGAGCTATAGGGAAGGGCCTAGCGAACCTGATACGAGCACGGCTATGAGATCGCCGGAGAAAGGGGCAACTTGCCAGGAATATGACACAGAAAAGGAAGGAGCCAATGCCGATGGCTAAATTCGGAGGATGGGCAGGAACGGTCCTTCATGTTGATCTATCGACTGGACGTATTTGGGCTGAGGATACCGTGGAGAAGTATAAGGACTACTTGGGTGGCACGGGGATCGGTTACAAGATTATGTGGGAGGAGGTCCCGGCAGGCACAAAGCCGTACGATCCTGATAACAGGATTATCTTCGCTGTGGGACCGCTGGCAGGGACAGGTGCCCCTTGTAACGGCCGAACGGCAATCACAACCCTCTGGCCGACCTGTTGGCCAGTACCTCTCGTAGCGAGCGGGCATATGGGCGGGCAGTTTGCTGCTAAACTGAAATATGCAGGGTACGACGCCGTCGTTATCAACGGGAAGGCTGACCGGCCAGTATGGTTGTCCATCGTAGACAAACATGTGGAGATTCAAGATGCCCGCCATCTCTGGGGAAAAGGCATTCGCTGGACGACGACAGCGATCTCTCAGGTGATGGGACCCGAGACAGTTGTGGCCGCCATCGGTCAGGCGGGTGAAAACCTGGTACCGATGTCAGTGGTGATGAACTCCGTTTCCCACTCTGCCGGGGGAATCGGTTCGGTGATGGGATCCAAAAACCTCAAGGCGATTGGGGTGGTTGGTACCGGCTGTGTTCGGATTGCAGGCAACAAAGACGAGTGGGAGAGGCTGATCAAGTACCACCTCTCACTCCTGGGGGCGAACAATCAGCACGTCGTGCCGAGCTCGCCTCAACCGTGGGCAGAGTTTTATCACCCTAGCACCCGCTGGAAGGCCTCCAAGGGGCTTGCCTGGGGGGCCGCTCCTCGTCCAATAGAAACAGGAACGTGCGAACCCCACAACCTGAACCGGATCGCGTACCGAACGAACAATGCCGCCTTCTACATGGGTGATATTGCGTGGCAGTACACCGCACGAGGAAATGGCTGTTCAGGTTGCCCCATTAGGTGCCACACAATGGTCAAGGTCCCATCCATAGCCGTAAAATATGACATCCCTGAAGTAGGGCAAAACACGTGCGGCGGTCTCAATTTCGGCCGCTCCTTCTTTAAAACATTCCCGGATGGTCCAAGGGGCATGACAAACATGGAGGCCTGTATGGTCGGCATGCACCTGGCAGATGACCTTGGCATCTGGTGCAACTATAGCCAGTTACAACGCGACTTCCAGAAACTTTACTATGAGGGCATTATCAAGAACAAGGTGGGAGAGAAAGAGTTCAAGAGTTACCCGTGGGACAAGTATGAGAGGGGAGACCCATCTTTTCTGTTCGAGCTGCTTCCGAGGATCGCCTCCAAAGAGGGTGAACTGGGGACCGTTCTTGGTCTCGGGACAGGCTATCTTTTGGAACGCTGGTCAATGCCGGAAGAGGCATGGAGAAAGGATCGAGAACTCGCCTACTGGAAAATGGGCCATCCCAAACACCACTCAACAGAAGATGCGGGCCAATGCGGACTCCTTATCAATTTGCAGTACAACCGTGATCCCCAGTGTCACTCCCACGTCAATTTCGTACGGAACGGTCTGCCATTGTCGGTTCAGAAAGCATTGGCAACCGAGATCTGGGGTTCACCCGATGCCGTCGATGCAGTAGGAGCGTACACACCGATGCACCCATCTAAAGCAAAAATGGCCAAGTGGTCGCTGCTTCGGAAGGAACTCCATGACTCCCTCTCCCTTTGCAACTGGATGGGGCCTTGGGTAGCTTCACCGCTCAGCGAGCGTGGTTACCGTGGAGATGATTCCATCGAGTCGATGCTTTACAGCCTTGCGACCGGAAATAAGAAAGATCGGCAGGAACTGGACCAGGTGGCTGAACGCATCTTTGTCTTGCATCGGGCTCTTACGATCCGTGATATGGGCACAAAGGAGATGCGCGCCAAGCATGATACCATTCCTGAATGGGTATACACAGATCCATCTGGGAAGGCTCCTTTGACGAAAGGTACGACATGTATGGACAGAAACGATGTGAAAGTCGCCCTCGACACATTTTACGATGAGATGGGTTGGGACAGGGGAACAGGAAGCCCGACACCCCAGGCATACCGCAAAGTCGGTCTTGCTAAGGTCGCTGAAGAGCTGAGTAAACGGAAACTATTGCCCTAACTCAATGGAAAATGGAATGCTGAGTGTGGATTGAAGAAGCATCCAGGCCGGATAACCATGAAGGTAAGAATATGGATGAGACAAACATTGTGAAGGAAGAAGAGGCCGCTGGCCAGGCGATAACCACTATGATTCGTCAGAGCAGCGAGGCGGGCCAACTCATTTCAGAGTTCGAGATTCTTCGTCGTGTGGCCGATCAACATCTTGTGATCTCGCGCGCCCCTGATCCGGCAGAAGACGCAAGCATCCTCAAGAAAATAGTTGAGAAGAGCGAGGATTTGCATGAGCTTGCTGCCCAGGATGGTTCCTGGTGCTATTACTCCTCAAACTTTATGACCGGGGTTTACGCAATGATACTGCTCCAAAAGCAGGGTGACCCTCTGCGGCTCATTGCGGAGAGTGTTCGACAAAGCTCCGAACTCTACCCACAACCTATACCCTTGGATATTTTCACCCAGCCACCCTTCGACTTTACCCTTCACGAAGTCCTGAGCTATCTGGAACAGATGGGCACAGAAAAGGAATATCGTGATATCCTTCAGACCACAACGTCAGCGTCCAGGGTGTTCCTTTATTCAGCCCTTTACCTTGAGCCCGAACATGCTTCTATGCTTGCGGAATGGCTCGACGTAGGCCAGTTTGACAATCCCTAAGCTCATTTGGCTGGCCGTTAGTTGCTCACTTCAATGGCCCCCCGAAAAAGTGGAACCTTATAAGCATTGTGCTTGAGCGGTTGAGCATTTTTTTACCGCAGCCTCTGCCGCCTTTGAAATGGCATCGTTGTCTAATCGTATTCCTGTGACGGCTTCTTCCACCTCCCTGGACCGCCAAGGAATAGGGTGCCGCACCGCTGAGGACCACGCTCGCCTTCTCCACACGGTCACCCTTGAATTGCAACGCGAGAGCCACTCCTGCCTAAGCGAAATCCCATGATAGGCAGCCTTTGCAAGAGCTGGGTAACGTTTTTGGATGATCTTGTCATTGGCCACTTCGGTGATGGTCGTGACCGCTCCAATACCCAACCCACCTTCCTTTGTTACCCGTATCCCCTCAAAGTCCTTGAAGTGGTTGATACATTCTCGATCTGTATCTTCTCTATTGGAACTCCTAACTCCTCAGAAACCACCATTGCCATGACGGTCTTAGTACCCGTGCCGATGTCACTGGCACCCATATTGAGATTGACACTGCCGTCGGAGAAGAGCTTGACGATTACGGTTGAAGGTGGCCCTCCGCCTTCTGCAAACCAGAGACAGCTTGCCATTCCAACCCCGCGTTGTCTTGCTTACCCTGAAGTATTCCCCATCTTCTCATTAGCATCTTAATCACCTCTCTCAACGACAAAACGGGGGGTTCTCTCCACAAGTAACCTCGTGAGGGCTTCCTCCTGGACGACTCGGGACATGAAGAGCTCCTCAAAGGGAACGATTTGTTTGGGCTTAAGGATTGTCATGTTTCACCGAACATCACCTCGTGCAAGGGATGCAAGAATCCCGCAAAAACAGAGAACCGTTAAGAAGGTAAATGCCATCCTTACGCATCTCAGGAAAAGCGGATAGTATTCAGATGTAATTTGAACCTTTCCAATATATATCGAGAATATCAGAATAGTAATGCCCATACTTAATACCATTCCCAGCATTCGCATTGTTCCAATTGTTCCCGAAGCCACTCCATAAAGCCTATTTTCGACAGAGCTCATCACGGCATTTGTATTAGGAGACGAAAAGAGTGCAAAACCAAACCCAAGAAGAACTAAACTCCCAACGATAAACCACAAGGTTGTTTTTTCATCTAAAAAAATGAAAAGAAAAAGTCCCACGGCTGTCAACGCCATCCCTATTGAAGCAACTATTCGTGGCTCAATCCTGTCCGAAAGCTTACCAGCATAAGGCGAAAAAAAAGCCTGGACAATGGGTTGGGATACCAAAACTAAGCCAGCATTCTCAGGGGTGAGCTTTCTTATGTACTGTAAGTAAAGACTTAAGAGGAAAGTTACAGCAAAGGTTGCACTATAATTAATCAACGCTGCCAAGTTGGAGAAAGCAAAGACCCTGTTATTTCTAAAGAGGTTTATGTCCAGAACAGGGCTTTCTGTCTTTGTCTCCCATTTAACAAATGCTAAAATGCCTAAAGCCCCAGGGAGAATCAGCCAAACGCCCCGCATCGTCGATAATTGAGAAAAACCATACATGATTAACAAAAGGGTGATGCTGTAAATGATGGAGCCAAGGAGATCAAATTTCTCTTCCTTTGCCTCGTGCCCTTCTCCTTTTAATTTCCAGAAAATGAGAAAGATGATAATTAATCCCAGAAATACATTTACAAGAAAAATACTTCTCCAATTAAGATGATGCGTTAAAAATCCGCCTAAAAATGGCCCAGCAGAATACCCTATATAGACTGCGGCCAAATTTATTCCCAAAACTCTACCCAGCTCCCTGGAAGGAAACACAGAGGTTAGAAGGGCAGCTCCAACACAATAAGTCGCTGATGCCCCAATTCCCTGCAACATTCGAAAGCAAATCAGCATAGTCGCAGACTTTGAAACAGCAGAACCAACGGAGGCAAGGGTAAATATCAGAACGCCATAAAGGAAGATTCTTTTTCTTCCATAGATATCTGCTATCTTTCCAAAAGGAACAAGAAACATAGCTGACGTCAAAAGGTATGCGGTCGTCACCCAACTGAGTAAAATGGCATCCATCAAAAATTCTTTCTCGATGGAAGGGAGGGCAATATTGACAGAAGATATTCCAAAGGGTGAGAGGAATGCAGCTAATGTGGTAACGAGTAAAACAAATTTTTTCGTTCCGGCATGGTCAACGGTTATCGCATCCGCCATAGTTACTCTGAATAAGGAGCTTCTGAATTTTGGCAAGTAACCCCAGATAACCCAAGGTGATCTTCTTGTCAAATTTGTATGAAGAGATTAGAGATTTCGCTTCCCAAGCCATTGAGAATAGTCAGGGGAGATTGCCACTGTTAGCCTCCACAGAATCACTGTGGAAGTTATCCTTTATCGCAGCCAAAATATTTCAGTAGGCCAACGATATAGTTTCCCCATGTTGGAGCCAATTTATCAACTTCATAAGCAAGCAGAGTTATTTCGCTACAGTGAAATTTTTTGTGCAACTCTTCCAACTTTTGATACTTAAATGGCCATGTTCTTTTTCCTAACTGATTAACCACATAAAAACTTTTTTCCTTTTCATCAATTTCAAATATTCGCAATTTGGTCAGGCCGTCCGCTGCCCAAAATCCAATTTCCTTGTCCTTCATCTCCTTCAATTTTTCCCAACTAAAAGAGCACTTCGGAAAAATCTCTACTATTTCCAACATAACTCCCTCTTGTTTTCTCCTGCCTTCCTGTTAACTTTCTACCTTCCTCTCCCTCATAAACCTCCGAATGCCCATCATGCTCATACCAATTCTTCGTATAAGCTGAAGCCAATTTCTTATCGCTGGCCACCAGCAGATTCTCCGCATTGTGTTCCTCAGCAGCCTTCGTGAAATTGAAGGATCCGATCATCACGGCCTCCCCGTCAATAATCATCACTTTATTGTGCGCTATGGCGTGTTAGGCGTCTATTTTGACAGGTATCCCTTTCCCGTGTCTATTATGAAATTCCTTTTTCTCAAGTGGCGGGAGGGGATGGTAAACTTAAAATGACCTCTCGGACACTCACAGTGTATAGCAGACCTGCAAGGTACTTTAACGGTCATTTTGCCGATATCGCTTTTCAAGGTGTAGATTCCTGCAAAAACAGAAAATGAACTGGCCGCGCATCCCAAAATTAATAACCATCCATTCCAGATGTCGGATGGGATGTTACTTATAGATTCGATACTCGGTTTCAGAAAAATAAGAGAAAACAAGAAAATTCTGAATGAAATTAACCAGATACCGTACTTTACTTGCTTATTACGTTAGAAGGCTTCAGTATCGATCGTAGTGTATTAAATTAGAGGCAGGGTGTCAATGAGAATTGGAAGGCTATTCCTAGTCTTTACCTTACTCTCTACTGTCTTTTTATGCCAAGGGGCGGACCAATAAAAAGAAATGGAAGCAAGGAATGCCTCCTACTCCAGAGACCCTCCCTTTCCTCAAATGAAAACCACCCTGAATCAGTTTATTGAGTTATAGATGCTCGGCTCTGACACCGCCACCGGGTTTGTGAGGAAGGCGTTGTAGGAGTGCCGGAGCGAGCGATCGAGTGGAGGAAGGAGACGAATGACGGAATAGTGGCCGTTATACTGGGCAAGAAACTACTCCGCCTAAGTTTTGAAAGAATAGATTAGAAAGGCTGGAATAGGTAAAAATGGCTCTTCTCTTAAATTTCTAAACACTTCAGAATAATGGGCGCGACGCTGGGGATAATGCTGGGGATGAAATTAAAGGAAGAAGTTAGAGAGAGCTATATGTTAATGGAACTGCCTGATTTTATTAATGGCGTCCCCAAGGGGATTTGAACCC
>Ga0187772_10000668_pt1 | contig 15438 bp, 13 predicted proteins | sample 0116_SJ02_MP15_2_FD_133137 | JGI IMG/M metagenome (GOLD analysis project Ga0187772, IMG submission 133137) | Tropical peat soil microbial communities from peatlands in Department of Meta, Colombia - 0116_SJ02_MP15_20_MG | ecosystem: Environmental > Terrestrial > Soil > Wetlands > Peat | place... | reverse complement strand
GGTGCATTCGACGGGTCGATGCAACACCATCTGATGTGAATCTGCTCTGAAAAGGTGGTGTTGCTATGAGATCAGGGAGGTTGGGGCTTTGTGCGTTTGCGCGGCAGGTTCAATGGAAGGGGTGAAGCTATTCAATCAATTGAGGCGGTATTGCGCACCGACGGAAACCTGGTTATACCCCTGTGGAGTTGGCTCGAGCTTGCGGCGGTGGGTGTGCCCATGCCTGGGCTAGTACGTAACTCCGGTTTCGCCGTTATCAGTTACTATTGAAAGCGTTGAGTATCCAACCCCAGGAAATGCCCTCCGCACATCTTTTGGGTGGTTCACATCTGCTTTTGAAGGATGGTATTCTCTACCGCGAAATCGAAAGTACGTGCGCTGGGATTTCCCAAGGCTCTATGAGTGTCATATGAAAACGCTGGCCAAAACGATTCCGGGATACTCCTACGGTGGCGCGGATGTCCATCCCTCGCCAGTTTCAATCCAAGACCTCGAGCGGCTAAAAATCAGCGCCGGATTTACCGACGAAGACGCCCGCTACCTTGAACTCGCCGGTGAAGTGCTCTGCGATCAAACCGACAAAATTGTCGCTCACTGGCGCAGCGGCATCATCGCCAACATTCCGAATCTCGCCCGTCACTCTCGTTCGCCGGAGGGAGATCCAATCCCCCAGTATCTGGCGAACAGCAATTTGCGCTTCCGACAATGGATTCTGGACACTTGTCTTCGCCCGTACGATCAGGACTGGATCAACTATCAGCAGGAGATCGCCCTGCGCCACACCTCCGCGAAGAAAAACAAAGTTGATGATGTCCGCTCGACTCCCCACGTGCCGCTACGTGATGTTCTCGCATTTATCGCTGTGATGAACGAGACCATCAAACCCTACCTCGCCGCAAAAGGGCATGCTGCCGAAGAAGTGGACAAAATGCACCGCGCGTGGTGTAAGTCCATGCAACTCCAGATGGCTCTCTGGATCGGACCTTACGTAACCCAGGGAGAATTGCCGAAACAGTGGTGATCTGGTCGAATTGCACAATTTTGGTGCAAAGCTGCCATTCTTCCTATTGTTCAACCACGGTGATTGTCGGGGCAGTGCTGGTGTTGTTGATGAACACCAGCTTGTTGCCTGAAATCAGGATCACCGTCGTGCCGCTGCCGACGTTTCCGACGCCGTTCGCCGGGAAAGTGTAGGTGAGATCTAGACTCTGGTTCTGCATCAAACCAGCGGAACTGGATTGATCGGAAGTCCCAACATCGTTTCCATTTCCGTCCGCAGTTAGCGCACCTGACTCCATCGTGACTGTGCTTGCGGCGGGGTTTTCGATACCGAACATATACGTTCCGGAAAACGATGTGTTGCTGAACGGGCCCGTGGCTTGCGGTTCGAGAATTCCGAAAGTCACGCTAGGGTCGGTGCCAATAAGGAGACCGTGTGATCGACCCGTGTGCAGCTGGCGAGCTCGCTATCATTAACTATCTCCTACCGGGTCAGCCCCATGACAAGGCAGCGGGATACCCATGCTTGCTCGGGCGCAGATTCGCAGAAAATAGACAATTTTCCTGCTGACGAAGGAAGCGTGATCGGGTATAGTCGCCAGACCCTCGACACCATATGGGTATCGAGGCGGCAATAGACGCGATTTGTTGTTGACCTGTATTGTCCGCCCTGAAAAGCCGCGCTTTCGATTCGTTTGAGTAGACGCAAAGGATTTTGCGATGCGTTGCCTCTCCTTCCGAGCTACGGGCTTTTTGCTGTTCCTCGCACTGGCGTGGCTAGTTCCGTTTGCACTGGCAAACGGCGCAAAAGCCGGCGCGGACAAAGACAAATCGGCAAACCAGTCCAAGAAATACGTTTGGCCGACCGATCCGTCCCTCTACGTCGGGGCCGACACCTGCAAGACCTGCCATGAAGATATCTACAACGATTGGGCGGCCACGCCTCATTTTGTCACTACGATGGAAGGCAAGCTCGAGGCGAACAAAGGACCGGAATGGCACGGATGCGAAGCGTGCCACGGGCCCGGCAAAGAGCATGTGGACGGCGGCGGAGACAAGACGAAGATTTTCACGTTTCAGGATTCTTCTCCCGCCGAGACCAGCGACCGCTGCTTGCGTTGCCACCAGATGTCCGCGGAGCACAGCAATTTCGACCGCTCCGCGCACCTGGCCAGCGGCGTAGGCTGCATCGAATGCCATTCACCACACCACGCGAAGGAAAGCGAATTTCTTTTGAAGGAAAAAGCGCCGCGGCTCTGTTACGGCTGCCACCAGGACATCCGAGCGCAATTCGCGCGGCCATTTCACCATCGCGTGAACGAAGGGCTGATTCAGTGTAATGACTGCCACAGTCCGCACGGAACCTTCCGGCCAAAGCAATTGCGCACCAACGCTTCGGGCGACGCGGTCTGCCTGAATTGCCACTCGGAAAAACAGGGGCCGTTCGTGTACCAGCATGAAGCGCTGATGGAAGGATGCGTGGTCTGCCACTCGCCGCATGGCTCCACGAATCAGCGCATGCTGCAGCAGAACCAGGTCAATCTGCTTTGCCTGAGCTGCCATTCGCTTCCGGCAGATGCTGGAGGGCCTCCGGGAACGCCGAGCTTCCACAACCAGGCCGTGAAATACCAGTCCTGCACGCTGTGCCACACCGCCATCCACGGATCGAACACCAGCAGCGTGTTCTTCACACCATGAGCAGGAGAATGACGATGAAGAACACAAAACCACACGACCTGCTGAAAGAGATTGTACGCACGGCTCTGGCGACGCTCTTCCTGGTTGGCTGCTTCGCGCGGACGGTCATTGCGCAACAGATCGATGACGAGCAAAAAGGCATTGAGCAGGGAAACTACAATATTAAGCAGTCGGTCGAGTTTGGATACCGCTTCAACGATGTCTCCGGCAACCTGGAAACCTACAACACTCTGGTCGACCTGCAGGCCGGGCCAAGGTTGCTGAACTTCACCACGGAGATGAGCTCTCTCGACCATCGCGGGACCTTCTTTGACCGCTTTTACTTCAGCAATTTTGGTTACGGAGGGGATCCCAACGTCGTCACGGTCCTGCGAGTCAGCAAGAACAAGTGGTACGCGTTCGACGGGATGTTCCGGCATGACGAAAATTTCTTTGACTACTCGCCCCTTGCGAATCCCTTTAATCCGGCGACGCCCGTCGCGAACGCGCCGGCGAACTTCAACCCCATCTTCAACGCGCCGTCAAACGTGCTCGGCACTCCGGTGATCGCCACGTCGCCGCACTACTACAATACGAGGCGGAACATACAGCATTACGGCGTCACCTTTTTGCAGGATTCCAAGATTCGTTTTCGCTTCGGTTACGACCTGAATACAAATAAGGGCCCCTCATACACGACGATTCACGAAGGGACAGAACAGTATCTCCTGCAGGACTTGTCCGCCAGCCTGCAGCAATACCGCCTAGGCGTGGACTTCCGATTCCTGCCCAAAACGAATATCAGCTATGACGAGATCTGGAGCTATTACAAAACCGATCCCGGGCAGACGGACATAAATCAGCAATTCAGCGTAGGTCCCGGCTTTCCTCCGGTGGACCTCGGCGTGTCCTTTAACGGGCCACCGTGCAATCCCGCATTCCAACCGACGGGAGTCGTCAATCCAGCTTGCAACTCTTTTTACAGTTATTACATGCACCGGCAAACGCGGAACAACGCCCCCACGGAGCAGGTCAGCTTTGAATCGAGCTACTTCCCCTCGGTGCAGCTCTCCGGCAAGTTTACGTACACCGGCAGCGACATGAATGTTTACAACTACACGCAGAGCTTTGCCGGGCTTGTATCGCGCAGCTACCAATCGAACTTTTCCGAGACCGGACCAATCGAGGGGCGTCACGTCACTTCCTATGCCGACTTCGGCGCCACTTGGAAAATCTCGCCGATGATCAGCATCGTGGACGAATTTCACTATGGCAACTGGCGCGAACCAGGACAGTTCCTTGGCACGGACTGCAACTTCTTCAGCAACAGCTTGATTGTTGTGCCAAAGTTCTTCACCCCAACCGCCACCGTGCCCGCGACTTGTATGCCCCCGGCTAATGCCGTGCCCGGCACGCCCACGCATTCCACGAGCTCGGCCCCGGATATCCTGATCAATTTCGACAGCAATTTCCTGAAGCAGCAGATCACCAGCAACCTGGTCGAGGCGCAAATCCAGATCGCCCCGAAAGCAGGAGCCTATTTCGGCTATCGCTACACGCATCGCGTCATTGCCGACGATTTCTTCAACACCCAGGACGCCATCTATTTCCCAAACAATGCGCTGAGAGGGAATTGCGCCCTGTCGGGAGGGGTCTTGCCGGCCGGCTGCACGCAGAACCCCGATGGTTCGGTGACTTTTCAAACTCCGAGTCCCACCTTTTCACCGGCCAGCCCGAGCGATTTCAATTACAACAGCGCGGTCCTGGGTTTCTGGATCAAGCCCACAATCAAGCTGACCTTGAATGTGGATGCCGACATAACCAGTGCGGACAACACGTTCACGCGCATCGTTCCCTTGCAGTCGCAGGAAGTGCGATTCAAGGCGCGCTATAAGGCAACCAACTGGGCGTCCCTGACGGCTTATTTTCTGACTACAAACGGCCAGAACCCGGTGCTCACCGTGAACGGCTCACAGCACAACTGGAACGCCGGCTTCAGCGCCTCCATTACGCCTTCGGACAAATACGCCCTCGACCTGGGCTACAACTACAACGACATCTTCTCTCAACTCTTCATCTGCTTTACAAGCACGCTGGCGCAGCCAGGCCTTCCCACCTGTCCGGGGATTACGTCTCTCGTGCAGCAGCTATCCACTTACACAAGCAACGTGAACAACGGATTCGTGGATTTTCAATGGACCCCGATTCACCGGGTCGCAGTAGGGTTTGGCGCGAACATTTCCACTGCTACTGGATCGGAACTAAACCTGAATCCCCTGAGCCCAATTGCAACTCTTCCGACCGGCGCGTTGAACTCCTCCTGGTACCAGCCCTATGCTTCCGTTGCTTATCGGTTTGCGAAGGGCTGGACGGGACGCGCCGTATGGAACTACTACGGATACCACGAGGATTCCGACGGTTCTTACCTCGACCTGTTCGCGCCCCGCAACTTCCACAGCAACGCGGTGGTGTTGTCGCTTCGATACGCATTCTGAAGTTTTTGCGGGCTTTTGTTTTCGAGAAGAATCGGCCCACTATTTGTGAGCCGCCTGAGCGGTTTGCCGTTCCTCGCGCGTCATCACGCAACGAAAACCGAGGTGATTGGTCCCCGTGCTGACTTCGCCTTTGCCGCGCGTTCCCACGATGTAGCGGGAACAGTACTGATCCGTGCATAGAAAAGAGCCGCCTCGATGAACTTTCTTGGATTGATCCGGCTCTGCCGGATCGAAGGGATGCTCAGGCCCTTGCGGATTTCGAGCGACACTACCAAGCGACGCCAGCTCCTTGTAGTAGTCGGGGCGATACCAGTCGCTGGTCCATTGCCAGACGTCCCCGGCCATATCGTACAGACCGTAGCCATTCGGCGGGTAATGCGCAACCGGGGAGATACCGGCGAATCCGTCTGCGCCGGTGTCGGTGTTCGGGAAATGTCCCTGATGCGTGTTGGCCATCCACTTTCCGTTGGGCCGGAACGCGTCTCCCCAAACATACGGCTTGCCGCTTAAGCCGCCGCGAGCGGCAAACTCCCACTCGGCTTCGGTGGGCAGACGCTTTCCCGCCCACTTCGCGTAGGCCTCCGCGTCTTCATAGGCGACTTGGACAACCGGATAATTCGGTCTGCTCTTGATGCTGCTTGCCGGGCCCGTCGGGTGGCGCCAGTTGGCTCCCTTCACGTAAGACCACCATTGCAAATGGTCGTTCAGGGGAACCGGATGATCCGGTGGCGAGAAGACGACGCTCCCTGCTACGAGGTTCTCGGGCGGAGCGCCGGGAAAGTCTTCGGCGCGCGGGGTTCGCTCCGCTACAGTCACGTAACCCGTAGCTTTCACAAATTCGGCGAACTCCGCATTGGTCACGTCCGTTTTGTCCATGTAAAACCCGTCTAGGTAAACGCGATGGACTGGCCGCGAATCCTCGGTGGCTTGCATGCCGACGATGCCATCGCTCGGAGAATCCGCCGCGCCCATGGAGAATTCCCCGCCCGGAATCCAGGCCATTCCGGCCGGGGCGGCACCGGGAGCGGGGGCCGTGTTTTCTTTCGTCGGTTGAAAACCCGCGTTCGCGGGGTTGCTATCCGCGCTCATGGAGTTGGATGTGGTCTTTGCCGTATCGCCTGGCGCGGTGCTTGAGGCGGAAGTTTCCCGGACCGAGGCCTCCGGCTGCTGATGACAACCGACGGAGAGCAGAAGGACGGCGAACGGAAAGGCCCAAAGGCGAGACGCGAAACGAAAACCTGCTCGGTTGCTGACCGGCTTCTGCATATTGCTCCTGTCTGGGCGGAAAGTTTTGTTTCAATCTCGCGAATTGTCAACCGGCATTGGTGTGTCTCCGTCAACGCCGCGGCTGACGGTGAGGCCAGTTTATCCCGGTTCTGGGGTAAGCGAAGCTATGAATTCATTTTGTGACCGGAACTATCCGATGAGCACGTGCGTACCTTATGGCGTTGGGGGTGTGTGCATGAAAGACTTGGCCGGCAACCTTCGCTATGCGCTTCGGCAGTTCCGACTGTCTCCAGTATTTACCGCCACCGCGGTTCTCACCCTGGCACTGGGAATTGGCGGGACGACCGCAATCTTCTCGTTGATTCACGCTGTGATGTTGAAATCCCTGCCGGTTACCGACCCGAGCACGCTGTATCGCGTCGGGGAAGGCGATGACTGTTGCGTGGAAGGCGGACCTCAAGATACCTGGGGCATGTTTTCCTTTCCCTTATTCGAACGGCTGAAGCAGGAGACGCCGGAATTCGAGGAGGTGACGACGTTTCAAGCCGGGCGCGGCCGGATGAGCGTAAGACGCATGGGCACGGAGAACGCGGCGAGGCCATTGAACTCGGAATATGTCGACGGCCATTATTTTTCGACGCTCGGTGTGGGTGCGTTCTATGGACGAGTGCTAACGCCAGAGGATGACAAACCCGCGGCTCCGCCAGTGCTTGTGCTCAGCCATCGTGCCTGGCAGGCGACGTATGGCGCAGACCCATCGATTGTCGGCTCCACGTTCGTGGTGGAAGGGCATCCGTTCACGGTGATTGGAGTCGCGCCTCCGAGATTTTTCGGCGAAACCCTGGAGAGCGACCCTCCGGACATCTGGGTTCCCGTGCAGCAGGAGCCCATGCTAAGTGCCGAGGGCAGCCTGTTGCGTCAACCCGTAGGCGCATGGCTTCGGATGATTGGGCGGCTGCGCCGTGGCGAGACAACGGAGGGAATGTCTCCCCGGCTGACGGGGGTTCTGCGTCAGTGGATGCAATACGATTCTGGCTACCCGGCAAACTGGATGCCGGACGTCATCCGCCAGCTGCCCAAGCAGCAGCTGAGCGTGATCCCAGCGGGAGCGGGAGTCGCGGTGATGAAGGAGGAGTACGGCCAGAGCTTGAAGATCCTGCTCACCGTGTGCGGGCTGGTGCTGCTGATCGCGTGTTCGAACGTGGCGAACTTGTTGCTGGCTCGAGGCGTGACGCGCCGAGGCCACACAGCGGTGCGCATGGCCGTGGGCGCCACGTCGATGCAGATCGTATCGCAGGCTCTGCTAGAGAGTGTCTTGCTTGCGATCGGAGGCGCGTCGGTCGGGCTGGCGGTGGCAGTGGCGGCGGAGCGATTGTTGCTGGCGCTGGCATTCCACAGCGCCCACTTCCTGCCCATCAACGCTACCCCTTCCTTCGCGGTACTCGGATTTGCCTTTGTCCTCGCGCTTATCACGGGGATTCTGTTCGGCACGGCGCCGGCGTGGTTCGCCACGCGCACCGATCCTGCGGAAGCGTTGCACGGAACGGGGCGAGGGACAAGGGATCGTTCTTCGTTGGCTCGTAAGACTCTCCTGATTGTGCAGGCGACACTTTCGGTTGTGCTGGTTGCGGGCGCGACGATGCTGGGGCGGAGCCTGAACAAGCTGGAGCACCAGGATTTTGGCTATCAGTTGCAAGGCCGGGTTGTGGTGGAAATGAACTATCCGCCGGCGGCGTACACCCAACCACAGTTGGAGGCGATGTACCGCCGCCTCGAAGAAGAGCTGACGCACATCCCGGGAGTACAGGGCGCGGGCCTGGCACTGTATAACCCGCTCACGAATAACTGGGGTGAAATCGTGTTTGTCTCCGGACATCCACCGGCCAAGTTGGAGGGAGAAAGCGGCTCCTCGTGGGACCGCGTGAGCCCGAATTATCTTCAGAATTTCGGCGTTACCGTCTTGCGCGGACGAGCGTTCACCACCGCAGACAATGAAACCACCGCGCCCGTTGCCATCGTCAACGAAGCCTTCGTGAAGCGTTTCTTCAAGCCGGGCGAAGACCCACTCGAACAGCATTTCGGCCTGGACTACCCGGAAAATGCCGGGAACCTCCGAATTGTGGGGATTGTGCGCGATGCCAAGTTTGCCGGTTTTGCGCTGGATAAGCCGGCGCGTCCCATGTTCTACGTCCCGCTGGCCCAATCCGTGGATTACCCCCAAGAAATGATGAAGAGGATAGAGCTGCGCACACATTTTATCGGTGGGATCATGCTGAAGACCAACTTGCGAACGGCGGAACTGGAGCCACTGCTCACGCAGAAACTGGCGGAGGTGGATCCGAACCTCACATTCAACAGCATCCGCACCATGCAGCAGCAGGTGGAGCTTTCGTTCGATCAGGAGCGCGCGGTGGCGAGCCTCGCCGCGCTGTTCGGCATTGTGGCGCTGTTGCTGGCCGCGGTGGGACTGTACGGCGTCACGGCATATTCCGTGGCCCAAAAGACCAATGAAATCGGGATCCGCATGGCGCTCGGCGCCGACCGTGCCAATGTGGTCCGATTGGTGCTGGCTGGGGCGTTTACGCGGGTGGTGATCGGATTGATTCTCGGATTGCCGCTCGCGGTTGCCGCCGGAAAACTGATCTCGGCTCAGTTGTACGGCGTGTCCTGGTGGGATCCACCGGCATTGACGGTCGCGACTTGCGCGCTCACGCTGTGTTCCTTTGTGGCAGCCATGATTCCCGCGAATCGGGCCGCTTCCATTTCGCCCATGAATGCGTTGCGAATGGAATGAGGGCGGAAGAGTTGTGGAGAAGCGCCTGAACGAAACTTTGGTAGCTGAAGCCGCCGCTCCCCCCGGATTAAACTCCCAGCTTCCACGAAAACGTTGCGCTTGACGTGGCTGGTGCGGAGGACTAGTCTCTCGCCAATTTCATCGAGAGTGGTCATGAGCAGTTCCTACCGAAGGGTTCAGGGCCCTGTTCGAGTCCGTACGGAGAGGTGCGCCTGCCGGTTTCCTGCGCGGTTTTTCCCTTTTCTGCTGCTGTGCCTGATACCTGCCTGCCGCGTGTGTGGGCAAGACGTTGGGAGTCAGGAAAAGGAGTACATGGGCAACGGGTCGGTGATCACCGTGATGGTGCACGACGCTTCGGGAGAATCCTTTTCGTCCTCGGCGGTTGTGAAATTGCTCCGCGGGATAACGCCGAGCGGGCAACGAGATACCACGCGAGGCGTGGCCGAGTTTGTGGTGACTAGCTTCGGGGATTTCACCGTCGTCGTTTCGGCGCCGGGATATGCCGAGGCGCAAAAGGATGTTGCGGTCGACATCGCGGGAAGAACGCAGGTCGATGTATACCTGCGGCGAACTTCTCCACCTGGGAATTCAGCGGCTCCCGGCCGGCCGGTGCTAACGCCGAAAGCGAAAGAGGCACTCGAAAAGGGGCTGCGCGCTTTGAAAGAGAACAAACTAGGAGAGGCGGAGAAGTACATCGGCGAAGCAGTGCGGTTGGCCCCAGGCAATCCGGACGTGCTGTACGTTCAGGGAGTGCTGAGCCTGAAGCAGCGGAACTGGGGGCAGGCGCAAACCTCGCTCGAAAAGGCTACGCAGATCGACCCCAATTCCGCACCGGCCTTTGCGGCATTGGGCATGGCGCTTTGCGATCAGGGAAGGTATGACGCCGCCATCGCTCCTCTGACGAAATCGCTGCAACTGGATCCGGCCGGCACGTGGGAAACGCGCTGGGCGCTGGCGAAGTCGTATTACCACCTCCAGCAATATGACGAGGCGCTGAAACTGTCACAGGAGTCGCTGGAGAAATCGAACGGGAACGCCCCGGAGATTGCGCTGCTGGTGGCGCAAGCCTTGACAGCAGTGGGGCGTTATGAAGAGGCGGCGCGAGTCCTCCGTGAATTCCTTCGAGACCACGGGGATCGTTCGGACGCGGCCACCGCGCACCGCTGGCTCGATGGGCTAACGGCCAGCGGAAACATCCGGTCGAACTAACCTTCAGGCAGAAAAGGGAAACGGAGCGGGCCGTTTGCGACCCACTCCGTTGGATATTTCGTTGGCCGAGACCTGTCTTAGAGAGGCGTGCCGCTGCCGTTGCCGGAGCAAGCGGCCGTAAGGTTGTACTGAATCACACCAGACTGGTCCGAACAGAAATAACGCTGACCGCTTTGCCCAGGGACAACCGGCTGCGCCGAGGAGGTATAAGTAACCGCAGGCGTGCCCGACGTTCCGCCCAGGTTAAAACTATAGCCGCTCTTCACGCCGGTGGAGAGCGTCGTATCGATCAAACAAGCACCATTCGAAACAGCAGTGGAAGCGCAGGCCGATGCCGACGTTCCGCCCAGGTCGCTTATATTCGGCGTGAAACCAATCGTGGGATAGTTCGTGCTGTATGTCACTTCCGCTGTGTTGATCGTGCGGAGCGAACCCACGGCCGAGGATTCGTTCGCCGCCATCTTCGAGCGCATTAGGTTTGGAATCGCGATGGCCGCAATGATAAGAATGATCGCCACAACGATCAGCAACTCGATAAGTGAAAAGCCCTTCTGCTTCTTCATGCAATCTCCTTGAGAAAGTGTGTCTGCCAGCGGATACAGGTGATAGAGCAAAGGCCGTGCCAATCGACTAACCGATTGACAAGAGGAAAGTTAGCGAAAATCAGCACTTTTTTGACGTCCATCCCACTAAATCGATTAGCTCCGACAGGGTTGTCCGCGATTCTGAGGAAGAACAGGTTTTGCAATGAGTTAAGTACAGGTTCAGGCCGGCTAGAAGTACTCCCCCCGACTTCCCTCTTTGGGAACAACTTTCAAAGTTAACTCGTTAACTACGAACCAAGTTAGCGGCTTCCTTATATTCTATTTTCCTTCGCTGGCGCGCTTGGCGGTCGCGTCGGCCATGATTTTTTCGATTTCGACGGCAGAGCGCGGGAGACGCTGGCTGAGAAGTTCGTAGCCGGTATCGGTGATGAGCACGTCGTCTTCGATGCGCACCCCGAGATTTTCCTCGGGGATGTAAATTCCTGGCTCGATGGTGATGACCATTCCGGGAGCGAAAGGCCTGCAAAGATCCGCGGGAGGATCGTGGACGTTGAGGCCAATATTGTGTCCCAAACCGTGGATGAAGTACTGGCCGAGCGGCTTGCCGTGCTGGTCCTTTCCGTGAGAATTAATGTAGTCGTACGCTAATTTGTAAACGCTCTTGTCGCCCTTGCGGCACATGTCCATGCCGGGTTTGAGTGCCTGCATCGCGGCGCTCTGGGCGCCCAGCACGATGTCGTAGATTTCTCGCTGGCGGGCCGTGAACTTTCCATTCGCGGGAATTGTGCGCGTGATATCCGCGGCATAACCGGAATATTGTGCGCCCACGTCCGTCACGACGATGTCGCCGTCTTCGATCTTGCGGGAGAGTTTGTCGTAATGCAGCGCGGTGGAATTCGGTCCCGCGCCGACGATGGGGGCGTAAGCTTCCTCCTCCGAACCGCCCATGGCGTGGACCTCTACCATTTTCGCGGCGATCTGATACTCCCAAAGGCCGGGGCGCATCATTTTCATGGCTTCGAGCTGCGCGTCCAGCGAAAGGTCGATAGCCTGACGCAGCAGCGCCAGTTCGGTGGGCGACTTGATCAAACGCAATTCGGCGATGTATCCGCGGATATCCTTGACGGCGACTTCCGGCGCGGCCTGCTTCAGCCAATCGACGGTTTCTTTTTCGTGGGGATATCCGCCCAGCTCTTTTTGATAAGGAAGAACGGTGTAAAAGGTGGGATAGACGCGGGCAAGTTTCTCGACAGTGGCACGCAGCTCCGGCATCGGCTTGATTTCGGAAAAGCCAGTGCGTAGTTGAATGCCGGGGTCACCGGGGGACATGCGCACGCCATTCCACTTCTCCTTGCGGGTGTCCTTGGGCGGAAGAAAAAAGATTTCTCGCGTGGACCACTCGTCATTCTTGGCGCGGTGTCCTTCCGCGGGAAGAAGAATCAAAGCCGCTTCTTCCTCGTTGTGACCCGTCAAGTAATAGAAATTCTCTTCCTGAGCGAAAACGTAGGTCTGCGCTTCCTCTTCCTTGCCTGTATATCCCAGGAGGACGATGGGGCCATCGATGTTGGAGGCGAGCTTGGCGCGCCGGGCGGCGTAGGCGGAGTTCGGTTCGCGTTCACGGCGCTGTTGCGCGATGGCGGGAAGAAGGAAGAAAACAAACAGCGCGAGCAAAGTGAACAGCCCGCAAGCCAGACCACGAGAGACACTTCGACGACGAGACAGACCTGTACTCACGCGACCACTCATGCAGTCACCTCTAGGGCTCCCTGGAACTGAGGAGCAAAGGCGTAAGTGTAACGCAAGCCAAGGAGCCGCTGCCAGCGGCCGGAGGGCACTCCTATGGAGAAGTCGTAACTCAGTTAGGAACGAGTTAATAGTGGGGAGGAAGGAATTCAGCCAAAAATCCATCGACGGAGAATGCCCGGCATTAGGATGGAAGAAATTACCGATCCAATCCACGGGAGGGCGTATGGAACGGGAGAGGCGCCGCACACCGCGATACATCTTTATCGCGAGCGCGGAATTGTACGAAGAACAGACCGATGTCCGGGTGGCGTCGCGGGTCAGCGAACTGAGCAAGCACGGCTGCTATCTGGACATGATGAACCCCTTTCCGACCGGCACGCTCATTCTTGTGAAGATCTTTGCCGGCGACCTGACGTTTCAATCCAAGGCAAGGGTCGTCTATTTCACGCCGAATGTGGGAGCGGGAGTAACCTTTATGGATGTGGAGCCGAAATACCAGTACATCCTGGACCGCTGGCTGGAAGAAGCAGCAAAGGGATAGGAATAGGACGGCTCGTTGTGCTAGCTTGCGGAATACCGGCACCGCCCGCTATTTCAGTTCGACCTCGACGATCTGGCCCTCCGTGGCTCCTTCATTTGTCAGCGAGTGTGTGACCTTCGCATCCACCCAGTGAAAATCGCCCACACCCACCTCGTGTGAGAACGACTGGCCGTCGGGGGCGGTCATTTTCAACGGCATTTTTGTCACCGCGACAATGAGATAGGGCCTCGTATGGGTGTGCATGGGCGAAGTGGCTCCCGGCGCGAGGATCCACTTATAGAGGCGGGCACTGGGATTCTCCAGGGCTACCGGACCGGCCTCCGATGTGGAGGCCTGCGGAGGCCGCTGGAGAAATTCGACATCGAGAACCTCAAAGGTGCCCGGACCGAAATTGTGAACACGATGAATCGTCGGCGCGGCGCCAACCGCAGGGGCGGTAAGGTCACCTGGTTTAGTAGGCATGGAGGGTCCCTCCGGCGCATTCAGATTCTGCTGCGAGATGTTCGAATTCGAAAGCTCAATGGCAGCGCGATCGTGCGCGTGAATGTGATAGAGCGTGCGCCCACCTTCCGGGATTACCACGCGCATGACCAGCACGTAGTCATTCTTGAGCACGACTGAGTGGTGAGGCTCCTCCTCCACGGGTACCGGCGTCTCCTCGAAAGACCTCGACTTCTGCGCGGCGAGGAGGGCAATGGCGGAAAAAAGCAGGGAAAGGAACAGAAAGAGCTTCATGGAGCACTCCCCGTGCCGGGATGGCGGGCTCCATCCTATAACAGGCTTCGTTCCCGCTGAAGTGAAATGGAATCAAGTGTGAAGGCAGGTGCGCGCCCGAGCGCGAAAAATTCCGAAACGCAAAACTCCGGAATGACATCTATGCTTATGGAATCCAGCCAGGCCATCAAGCGGGACAGGTCTGTACAGGAGGTTCTAGAACATGAACATCGGCAGGCGTGTGGCACGCATTTCAGGTCAGTTGTTGCGACCGACCCTGGCTTTTTTGCTGTCTTTTGCGCTCCTGGTGGCGACCTCGCCAGTGATCACAGCGGACCCGCAAGACGCACCGGCCCCGGCGCAAGGCCAGCAAGGACCTCAGGGGCCGCAGTATGTGCCGCAGACGCCCGAGCAGTTGCAGCAGTTGGTAGCGCCCATCGCGCTTTACGCGGATTCGCTTGTTGCGCAAATCCTGGCAGCGGCCACTTTTCCTGAGCAGGTTGTGGAAGCAGACCGGTGGGTGCAAAGCCATCCCGATCTTAAGGGAGACGCATTGGCGCAGGAGGTCGACAAGATGTCTTGGGACCCCAGCGTGAAAGCGTTGACGGCCTTTCCTTCCGTGCTGGGAAACATGGACAAAAACCTCTCCTGGACTTCGACACTCGGCGACGCCTACTACAACCAGCAGCAGGACGTGATGGATGCCGTCCAGGTGATGCGGCAAAAAGCGGAAAATGCTGGAAATTTGAAAACGACTGAGCAGCAAACGGTGACTTCGCAAGGATCAACCATCATTATTCAGCCTGCCAATCCGCAGGTCGTGTATGTGCCGGCGTATGATCCGTGGATTGTGTACGGGCCGCCGATCGTGGCATGGCCTGGTTGGTATCCCTATCCGGGAATCTGGTTCGGTGGACCTTTTCTCTCGTTCGGAGTGGGATTTGGGATCGGGTTCTTTGCCGGGTTTGGATGGGGTTGGCATAACTGGGGCTGTGACTGGCATGGCCACGCAGTCATCTACAACCACACGACGTACATTTCCCGGAGCACGACGTTTTACAACCGCAATGTTTACTATCGCGGCGGACACGGCGGCCCCAATGCGCCGAGCCGGGGAGCTTTCCACGCGCCTTATAACCGTCCGGGTGGAACGAGCAGGCCGTTCGAAGGAAATACACGCGCGGCGCGAGGCTACGCCGACCCACACGCTTCGGTCTCTCCGTCCCACACACAAACCGGGATGCACTCGGGTGCTTTCAGCGGTTACGACCATGGCGGTGAGTCAAGAAGCTATTCCGCGCGCGGTAGCGCGAGCTGGGGCGGAGGAGGCTTTCACGGCGGAGGCGGCGGATTCCACGGTGGCGGCGGTCACCGTTGATTTGGAGAGAGGAGCAGTTCGTGGCGATGAGGAAAAGGGAGGAAAGCAATATGCGGAATCGGAAAGGGAACTTCGCCAGTTTTGATTGCGCCAATGCATTGTGCTTTGCCGTG
>Ga0187772_10000667_pt1 | contig 15441 bp, 14 predicted proteins | sample 0116_SJ02_MP15_2_FD_133137 | JGI IMG/M metagenome (GOLD analysis project Ga0187772, IMG submission 133137) | Tropical peat soil microbial communities from peatlands in Department of Meta, Colombia - 0116_SJ02_MP15_20_MG | ecosystem: Environmental > Terrestrial > Soil > Wetlands > Peat | place... | reverse complement strand
GGAATGCGGCGCATCCAGAAATTGTCGACGCGCACCTTGCGCCATCCGCTGACGATGTCATAGCCGGCGGCGATTTTTTCCAGGAACAGCGGGATGTCGGCAGGATCGTGCTGCAGGTCGCCATCCATGGCGATGATGTATTCGCCGCGCGCGTGGTCGAAACCGGCAGCGAGCCCCGCGGTTTGGCCGAAGTTGCGACGAAGCTTGACGACGGTCACGCGGCTGTCGACAGCGGCGATCTCGCGCAGCGTCGCGAAGGTGTGATCGCTCGATCCGTCATCGACGAGAACGATTTCGAAGCTCTCGCCGCTCGCCTCCATGACTGCCTTGAGACGATCATAGAGATCGGTGACGTTTTCCTGCTCGTTATGGAGCGGGACCACGATCGAGTACTTGGGCACGATCTTTTTATTATGCCTGAACATCTGTGTCGGTTGCCAGTCGGGAGTTGAACGGCAGGTTACAAAATTAAGAAAATGTGAAAGTTTCAAGGTTCAAGGTTACAAATCTGGCCCGGGCTGGCCCACGCCTGAAAAACTCGGAAGTCTGCATCCCTCCCGAAAGTCTGCGGCCCTCCAGCAGTCTGCAAACTCCTCCAATCTGTCGAGAATCCTGTAATACCGCCAGCATGCGGTGATGAAACTTTTCCTTCTCCCCCTCTTTCTGATGGTGTTCGGATTCCTCGGCACAGCATTATCCCAGGTAACAATCACAACGACCAGCATTCCGAATGGCACCGTCGACACCGCCTATTCGGCAGTGATCGCGGCCAACGGCGGTTGCACACCTTACACGTGGACCATCGCCTCCGGAAAGCTGCCGGCCGGTGTGATCAAAACGGTATCGTCCGGCACGAAGACGCTTGCCCTCACCGGGGACCCATCGACGGCCGGCACTTATTCCTTCACCCTCGCCGTGACCGGCTGCTACAAGGCGGTTTCGAAAAAGGCGTACCAGCTCGTGATCCAAGGCGGCGCCAACCACGTGGTCGATCTTAGCTGGAAGGCTTCAACCTCGAGCGACGTGGTGGGCTACAACGTCTATCGCGCTCCCCTCGGGGGCTCGTGGGCGAAGCTGAATGCGAGTGCGATCGCGTCAACTGCCTATACCGACTCCACCGTCGCCAACGGCAGCACGTACTGGTACGCGGCGACTGCCGTGGCCGCGGATGGCATGGAGAGCGCCAAGACCGCGGCACTCAAAGCGGCGATCCCTTAGATCTCCGGCGATTCTCCGCCCCCGGCGTACAATGGGAGCCTCACCGTTGAAACATGCTCCTGACGCCGGGAGCGGGGGTGCCACCATGAGGTTTGGGGCTCTGACTCTGGTTCTTTCTGCCGGCCTATTTTCATTTGTGCGGGCACAGGCGCCAGCAGCCGGAAATGTCAGCAGCCCATCCGACCGCAGCATTACGCTAGATGTGACAGTGACTGACAAATCAGGCAAACCGGTTCCCGATTTGCAGGAGGAGGATTTCACTCTCCTGGACGACAAACATCCGCAGAAGATTTCGTCGTTTCAGGCGAACGCTGCCAACAGCCGGACGGAGGATCCGCCACTGCAGGTGATTCTGCTAATCGATGCCGTGAACACTTCTCTGCGCGGAATGGGTGACCTGCGATTGCAGGTGGAGAAATTTCTAAAGCAGGACGGGGGCCGGCTTTCCCTGCCTACATCGCTGGTAGTCATGACCGACACGTCGCAAGGGCAGACGGCGGCCACGCGTGACGGAAATGTTCTGACCCAGACGCTAGACTCCAAACAGACGGGCGTGCGTGAGATCGGCAGATCCGGGGGTTTCTATGGCGGGGAGGACCGCGTAGGAGTTTCACTCAACACTCTGGCGATGCTGGCGACAAAAGAGGCTTCGCAACCGGGCAGGAAATTGCTGGTATGGCTGAGCCCGGGATGGCCGCTGCTTTCGGGGCCAAACGTCGAACTGACTACCAAGGACGAAGAAGGGATATTCGCTGAGGTCGTCAGATTATCGACGGCGCTGCGCGACGCTCGCATCACGCTATATGCCGTCGATCCTCTGGGTATGGAGGATGCCGGCAGCTTCCAAACGTTCTACTATCAGAGCTTCCTCGGCGGGGTAACGTCGGCGAGCAAGGCACAGAACGGCAATCTTGCGCTGCAAGTTCTAGCTGTGCAGAGCGGAGGAGTGGTTTTGAATTCCAGCAACGACACGGCCGGTGCGATTGCCAACTGCTTGGCCGACGCCAGAGCGTTTTACACGCTTACCTTTGGCGCGCCGCGAGCCGAACATCCCAACGAGTATCACAGCCTGCAGGTCAAGATCGGCAAGCCCAAACTCAAGGTCAGGACGCGGACGGGCTACTACGCGCAACCGTAAGAACCCGATTTAGCGCGTCAGGGAACCGTTACTTGCACTGCCGCTGACTTCGTGCTCTCCGTGCCTGACAGATCGACGGCGGTGGCGGCGTAATAGTACGTCGTGCCGTTAGCGACGGTCGAATCGCTGTACAGCGTGGAAGCGACCAGGCCGGCGACATTCATCTTTTGCCAATTCACTCCATCCGGACCGCGGTACATGTTGTAGCCCGCGACATCGGTCGAAGTGGAGGCATTCCAACTCAAATCCACAACATGATTGGCCTCCGGCTGGATGGTCACGTTGTACGAGACTTTCGAGACCGCCTTGTAGAACCCCATCACCTGCACCAGGAAGGTGTAGGTGCCGGCGGCCGTTGGCGTACCGGCGAAACTCAGGTTTTGCGTGTTGCCGACCACAGTGAAGGTCACTCCCGGCGGCAGGGATCCGGTGACGGTCCAGGTGTAAGGTGTGGCGCCCTGGACGGCGACGACAGTCGCCACGTAGGCAGTGCCGACGGTTCCGTTGGGCAGCGTCGCAGTTGCAATTCTGACGGGTGAAGCGAACAGCATGGCTGAAGCGAGGAGGGTGAAGAGCAGCACAAATGAAATCCGCATAAACAAATGAACCTCTCAAACGAAAGTGCGTACTACCGCTCACTATCGGGAGAGGGTGGATGGGACTGCGTGGCGGGAATTACGGCCGCCTATGACGGCAATCACAAGGCGGCGCAAGTTGGTGCAAAGGTGGGTTCCGAATCGGGCAGATGAGCTGGAGACATGTACTTCCGATTGGCACGCGGTGCTGATTCTTTGAAGGGCTCGGGCGAGCCCTTTGCATCATGAATGTTTGCGACTGGCGCCCCCAAAACTTAGACCGCCAGTGTCACCCGGATCTCGAGAAGAACGAATACAGGATGGCGCGGCCGTTATTCCTGGCCCTTGAGTTTAAGTTTGGACTTATTTTCTTCCATGAAGGCCTTGATCTCGTTGGCGGCGCCGAGCAGGCGATTCCATTGCTCGTAGTAAAGCGTGACGGGGAAACGGCCCAATCCATAGACGCTAACCCCGCCTTTCTCGCCGACTTTGAAAATCAGGTCGCCGCTGCGCTTCTTGGTCTCGACTTCCTTTTCCAATTGAGCCAGCTTGGCTTTCAGTTCCTCATAGGTTGGTTCTGCCATGCGTTCCTCTCGGATTTCAGAAATTAGTGCTTCCGATCTCGAAAAATGGCGAGCTGATGGTTCACCGCCGCTTTTCATACCATAGTAACGTGCCAGCCATGGTGCGGTTTGCTGAATGTCAGGTAACCGTTGTAGTCTAAACGCAGTCTAACTTCAAAGCAGGAAAATTGATGCGCACGTGGTTGCGGTGGTCGGCGTGGATCTGCCTGTCCCTGATGCTGTGGACAGCGGCGGTGGAGTGTACCCACAATCACCCCAACCAGACCGAAGCCAGTTCCTGCTCGATTTGCGTAGCGGCGCACAGCGCTAACCCGACGCCGACTTCGGCGAACACGTCGCCGGTTTTTGCCGCGGTGGGAACGCAGCCGGAACGAGACGTCGCGCCTGCTGCGCAGCTGCATTTCTCCGACCTCGACGTTCGCGGCCCTCCTCTCGCCCTCTAGGGATCCCTGACAACGGCTTGCTTTGGCTAGCGCGCAAGCGCTGCCGGCCGGCCGGTTCCTATTTTCCAATTTTCAGGAGGGCTTCATGCCGAGTTTCTATCCGGCGCGGGTCGTCGCATTATCAGCTATCTTCTTATTATCTGTATCGTTGGCCGCGGCCGCCGCAGATCCACAATCGGTTGGCAATTCCACGACTCTTGAAGGAACAATCGTGGACGCGACCGGAGCCGTGGTGATCGGAGCCACCGTAAGGATCCACAATCCGGTGAGCGGCCTGGATCGTTCCACCGTGACCAACACGACCGGCGGGTTCACGTTCAACAACGTTCCGTTCAATCCCTATCACCTGACGGTAAGCGCGAAGGGCTTTTCTGCCTATGCGCAAGACGTGGAGCTACGGTCGGTCGTTCCCGTCACGCTGACCATTACGCTGCAAGCTGTCGTCGCAGCTACCACCATCACCGTGCATGAGGAGGCAGGCGATCTGGTCGAAACCGATCCTACGTTCCACAGTGACGTCGACAAAAGCACGCTCGACCGTTTGCCGATGCCGGAATCGGCGGGGGTCAGCGGGGCCGTGGTCGCCGCAACACCGGGAGTCTCAGCCGATTCGAACAACATGATGCACGGGCTCGGCGACCATGCCGAGAACACGATCGCGGTCGACAATCAGGCAAATTCGGATCAGACGAGCAAGACTTTTTCCAACCAGATTCCGTCGAATTCGATTGAGGCGATGGAGGTCATTGCGGGAGCTCCTCCGGCAGAATTCGGCGGAAAGACCAGCCTGGTGGTGAAAGTAAGCACGCGCTCAGGCCAGGGCGTAACGACGCCCACCGGTTCGGTCACGGCGTCCTATGGATCGTTCGGCACGACGAATACCTCGTTTGACGTGGCTTACGGCGGCCAGAACTGGGGGAATTTTCTGGCGATCAGCGGCAGCGACGGCGGCAAATATCTCGACACCCCCGAGTTTGCCGTGATGCATGACAAGGGAAACGTAGAGAATTTCTTCGACCGCATCGACTACCAGATCGCGAACGGCAACACAATGCACGTCGACCTGGCATGGACGCGCTCCTGGTTCCAGACACCGCAAACCTACGACAACCTCAATCTGGGAGCCGTGGATCCGTCGGGAAATCCGGTTCCGGCCATGGATCAGCGCTCGCAAATCAAGACTTTCAACATTGCCCCTTCGTGGACGCTCCTCATCAATCCGAAGACGGTCTACACGCTCGGCGCCTACGTGCGGCGCGATGCATACAACTACTATCCGAGCAATGATCCGTTCGCCGACTTCGGCCCGCGCAACCTGCAGCGCGAAACCATCGGCCAGGACCGCACATTGACCAATGCCGGCCTGCACACCGACCTGGCCTACGTGCGGGGCATCAACAACATGAAGGTCGGGGTCACGTATCAGCAGACGTTCTTGGATGAGAACGACAGCCTGGGGATTGTCGATCCCTTGCTGAACGCGCCGTGCGTGAATGCCAGCGGTATGCCAGTCATCGCCCCGGGCGTTCGGAGCCCGGGCAATTGCCCGGCTGGCTTGTTCCCTAACCAACCGCTGCCGTTTTCGCCAGCCGCAGGCGCGGCTCCATTTCCGTTTTTCAATCCGATTCTGTTGCCGGTGGATCTTACCCGTGGCGGAGGACTTTATTTTTTCAACGGCCACACCGACGTGAAAGAACTTGCCGCGTTCGCGCAGGACACGATCAGCGTGGGCAACTGGTCGTTCAATTTAGGCCTGCGCGGCGACGTCTACAACGGGTTGACCACGGCGTGGCAGGTAGAGCCACGGCTCGGCCTGGCTTACGACATCAAGGCGAGCAACACGGTGTTGCGTATGTCTTATGCGCGAACGCTGGAGACGCCATTTAACGAGAACCTGATTCTTTCGAATAACGGATGCCACTCCGCCGTCATTGCAGCGCTGGTTCCCTGCATACCGGCCGGTCTAAATCCCGGGTTTCGCAACGAATTCCATGCCGGATTCGAGCAGGCATTCGGGCGCTACCTGGTGTTTGACGGCGAGTACATCTGGAAGTACACGCACAATGCCTACGACTTCAGTGTGCTGGGCAACACGCCGATCACGTTTCCCATCGAGTGGCATAACTCGAAAATTCCCGGATATGCGGCGAGCGTGAAGATGCCGGAATTGCACGGGCTGACAGCGAGCCTGGTGTTCTCGAGCGTAGCCGCCCGGTTCTTCCCGCCGCAAGCCGGAGGGTTGGGCGTGACGGTCGGCCAGAACGGGCTTCCCTTCCGCATCGACCACGACGAGAAGTTCAACCAGTCGACCAACGTGCAATATCAGCCACTGAAGCGCGGCCCGTGGGTCGGGTTCAGCTGGCGATACGACAGCGGGCAGGTAGCGGGCGCGGCTCCGTGTTACGGAGTTGACTTCGGCAATGATTGCCCGGCTTCGACGACGCTAAACGGGCAGCCGGCGGTGATGATGTTCGGCAATGGAGCGCCCTTCACAGCCGACGAGGAATATGAGGCTGGCTTCTTCTGCAACGGCATCCACGCTACCCCGACGCTGGCACTGCCGGCGGTGTGTCCGGTATCGCAGTTCGGATCGACATTGATCAAGGTTCCGGCTCCCGGAGCCGAAAATGATGATCACAATCCGCCGCGCATAGCCCAGCGCAATCTGTTCGATGCGTCACTAGGTATGGACGACATCTTTCACGGAGACAGGCGGAAATGGGATTTCCGCGTGACCGTGGTCAATCTGATGAACAAAGCGGCGCTGTACAATTTCCTTTCCACTTTCAGCGGAACGCATTACGTTTCGCCGCGGACGATTACGGCCGAGGCAACGTTGCACTTCTGAGACCGGGCTGACAGTTGCCGTGAAGGCTGAGCGCTTGAATGCTACTTCTTGGTCGCCTTGCCATCCCAGAACGGCATCCAGGTCGCGCCCCCATCGGCTGAAACCTCGTACTTCGTGGCGTAGGACGTGGGCGAGGTAACTTTCAGCGTCAATCGCGATTGGATCGTCATGCCGCCGTAATTGTTCTCGCCGGTCCATGTCCAGGTGTCGCCGTTGAGCTTTCCGGTCCTGAGTTCGTGACGTCCCATGCTGTCAAATCTTTCTTCTGTGTACTCCTGTTTGTCAGCGTCATAGCCAAGAACGGCTAGGCCGGTTCCGGCGCCACCGATTTCTGCCGGAAGGGAGAAGTCTGCGTGGCTGACCAGGAAAAAGCCCCCTTTCATCCACTCGCCGGAAACCGTGTTGGTGAATTTCCCCCCAGCACCCCATGGTCCCGGTGCGATGGTGGCCTCGCTGGTCCAGTTCCCGGTGAAGTAATCGAGCTTCTTCAACTCCGGGGCGGGCGTGGGTGCACCCATCTGAGCAATGGCTGCGACGGATGTCAGGATCAGGATTAGAGGAAGAGCCATCGTCGTAGTTCGGTTCATGTTGTTCTCCTTCGTGCCTATGGCATGTGCTGGAATCATGCCGCCGGGAGGAACTTTGCAACAGTGGAGATCGTCACTTGCGGAAGGTGACAACTGTCAGAATCGCCAAATCGGGCCGGCCGCAGATTACCACGGTGTTTTCGCAGAAAGGGCGGCTCGCTAGTATCGTTGTTCCATTGAATTGCATCCAACAGGGAAACCGCCGGCCGAGGCATGGGGAACAAGTTGTAAAGGATTGTAAAAGCCGGCACATCCCGGGTGGGCGTCACCGCGGGGTTGATACAATCGAGAAACAGCCCTTCAATGCAAACGAATCTCGTCGCAGGGGAGAATGCTTGTTTATCCAATTTCGCGCAAGACTAGTGGCCTGCGTCATCTTCGCCTGCATTTTTGCATTGCCGGTCGTGGCTCAATCCGATTCGACGCCCGCGAAGGCGGACCCGGCAGCCCAAAATCCACCACAGACCGATGGGAATAGCCAGCCGGCGCCGGTCACACCTACTCAGACCGAAAAGGACAGTCAGAGCGCGGGCAAGGACCAGACGACGTCCGGCACATCGAATGACCGGCTCTTCTTTACGTTGCCCAACTTCCTGACGCTCGAGAATGCCAAGGAGGTTCCTCCTCTCACGACCAAGCAGAAATTCGCGGTGGTGACGCGCGGCTCATTCGATTACGTGCAGTATCCGTGGTACGCGTTCCTGTCGGGGATCAGCCAGGCAGAGGACAGCGAGCCGGGTTACGGGCAGGGCGCCGAAGGCTATGGCAAACGCTTCGGAGCCGCCTTTGCCGACGGCACGATCGAAAATTTCATGACGGGCGCGATCCTTCCTGCCATCTTGCGCGAGGATCCGCGCTACTTCCAGTCGGGCCAGGGCAGTTTCTGGCACCGTACGCTGTACGCGATCAGCCGGAATCTGATTACGCGCACCGATGCGGGAGGTCAGCAGTTCAACTATTCTGAAGTAGTCGGCGGCGCGATAGCGGCGGCAATCTCCACTTACACGTACCATCCCAAGAGTCATCTGTTCACCACCACGACCCCGGGCGTCCTCCGCTACACTCCCTCCGATCGGACGCTGTCGAACACTGCCAAAGTCTGGGGAACGCAGTACGGCTACGACACTCTTACGCTCGTGGTGAAGGAATTCTGGCCGGACATCCGGCGCAAGATACGGCACACCCCGAAACCCGATGGAACCCCACCTGACCCAAAAGGCTAAGAGCCTGCTCACACGTAGACTCAGTTTCGTGAAGGAGCATGAGGGTTGATCAAGGTGAGAGGAATTGCATGGCTGGGATTGCTGTTGTTGTTTTCGCCGCACTCCGGACTCGGAGAGAGCATCGCCCTAGCGGGTATGCTTCGCTTGTAGTTCCCGCTCTATCACCAGTTCGGGATGCATACGGCGGAAGGTCTCCGCTACGTGGCAGTTCCAGCAAACCGGCTGATGCGTCGAGAAAACTTCTGGGAGCTGTTCCGGACGGATCTGGTTCCATTCGACCGTCTTGAGATTCGGCGCCAGCAAAGCGGGGGCGTGATCGAGGTGATGCAGCGGTCCGATCTGTTTATGGCAGAACACGCACTTCTTCCCTTCATACCACTTGGCAACGATACTCCAAACCAGACAGTTTTCGGGTGAAATTTCGACCTGTTGCAGACATTCCTGGCCGCAGTTCTGCCGCTCGGGCCAGCGGGAACATTGTTGAAGGCGTAGGGTCGGTTCGCGTAGAAATGCCCCCAGAGCGGCCTCGGTAGCGTTCACATCGACCGCCTCAGTTTTCTTGGTCTCCGGGCAGGTGACGAGCCGTTTGCCGCGATAATCCAGATAGGCGCGTACGGCGGGGACGGCGCGGAATATGAATAGCCCGACGGTCAACAAGACAACAACAAGGGTGATCAGAGTAACGACGGACATAGTCACCTCCGGAACGCCGGTGTTCCACCCCCACCCGGTTCGCGGTGGCCAGGCATCCTTGGCGGACCCATCTTGCTGGGGACAGTGTGCGCAGGAATGTGGAAAATCTCGGTGTTTCGCGTCACGAGAAAACGTGACTGCGGTCACGACCGGACCAACGTGGCTCAGATGTCAGGTTCCTTGATCAACAATTACTGCACGAGAAACCTTAAACCTGCAGGTTATAGTCACGCGGCGCGAGCCAGCCGCTCTTTCACTCGATGGATGACGGTTGCGGGCAATTGCAGAACGCGGGTCTGTAAGGTTCGATGGGAGCGAACATGAATGGCGACGCCACCTTCGCTGGGAAACGGATCGGACAGCACTTCGAATTCCTCTCCGTAGATACGAATGATTTGCGATACGGCATAGCCAAAATGCTTGATCTGCGCACACACCTCGGCGGCTGGGAGACTGCCATGGGAGGTAGTCACAAAGTCCTCGATTCCGGGTAATAAGAGGTTTTTCGCCCACCACATTTCACCGGAAATGCCCATCCCGCGCCGTGACTGCGGTCACCGAGGAAACCTGAGCGTCATCACCCAGATAGAGGGGGATCAACAATGGCGGTCTCTGCTCCATGGCGTGAGCATCGACGGAGCGAGCTTCAACTCACCACAGCCCGGGCAGCAGGCGGTAGCGGGTGCGGGCTGCGTAGGCTTCGTAACCGGCAAGTTCCCGGCGGAGCGTGCGATCCTCCATCGCGGTGCGGGCGATCATGAGGCAGGCCACGATTCCGCTCAACACCAGCGCCCACACCGATCCCCATATGAGCGGATTGGCGAAATACATCAGAATGGCGCCTACGTACATGGGGTGACGAACCAGCCGATACGGACCCGACGTGATGACAGTCTGGCCGCGATCGGTCTGGAGGCGGACGCTGGTCTCGGCAAAAGGATTCACGACCAGTACCCACGCAATGAGGCTCAAAGAAAGAGCTAACAGGGCAGCTCCGATGTAGACGAAGGCAAAGGGCAGCGAAGACCAGTGATAGCGGCCGGCATCCAACCCGCCTACGGCGGGATGTATCAGGATGAGCGGCACATAGAACGCGAGGAATATCTTGTCAAAGCGCTTGGTGTCTTTCCGGCGCCAGTTCGTTCGCGCGTTCATCACTGCCGGATTGTAGTGATCGACAATGAATCGGAGCGCCGTCAATCCGACGACACACAAAGCAATCCAAATCCAGCCGCGAATCCAATCCAGCCGGCCGGCGGCGAGCAAAAGAGAACCAGTGAACCAGATAAACGTCACCAGTTGCTGCAGCAGAGATTTGCAGGAGCGAGGAGGACTCTGAGGAGTGGCAGATTCGGCCGCCGATTCGATCTCAAGGACCGGTTGCTCAGGCATGGTTCCCTCCGCGATAGCAAGCGGCGGCGAAGGCCGATCAGCGCCCGATTGAATCGCGATGGCTGCCGTCAACTGTGCTGATGCGCCGGGTGATGGGCACGGAGCTGCATCTTCACCGCGACCGAGAGCCGGCGAATTCCTTCGCGAATCAGATCGGGCTGGGAATACGAGAAGTTCAGGCGCATGTGGCGGCCGCCTTCATGCCCGTTGTTGGCATAAAAGCTGTCGCCGGGAACGAACGCCACGTTTTCCGCCAGTGCCGCGCGGAACAAGGCCTCCGAGTCTGTGCCCTCGGGCATCGTGACCCACAGGAACAGTCCGCCCTTGGGATGCGTCCATGTCACTTCGGGCGGGAAAAATTCGTGCAGCGCCTGCAGCATGGCATCGCGCCGCTCGCGATAGACCTGGCGGATCAGCTTGACGTGCTGGTCGAGGAAGCCGTCGCGCGCGACCTCATAGGCGACGAACTGGTTGAAGGTTGAAGTGTGCAGATCGGCGGCCTGCTTCAACAGAACCATCTTGCTGATCACGTCTTCCGGCGCGACGATCCAGGCCAGGCGGATCCCGGGAGCCAGAGTCTTCGAAAATGTGCTCAGGTAGATGACGTTGCCAAGAGTGAATCCGTTGTCGCGGCGCAGGTTCTCGCGGTCGAGCACGACCAGCGGAGCGACGTGCTCGCCCTCGTAGCGCAGTTGCCCGTAGGGATCGTCTTCCACAATGGGGATGCCGTATTTGTCGGCTAGCAGGATGAGCTGGTGGCGCCGGCCTTCGGACAAGGTCACGCCCGCGGGATTCTGGAAGTTGGGCAAGACATACATGAATTTCGGTCCGGTGCGGAGACTCGGATCGAGCTGCTCGGTGAGCAGGCCATCATTGTCGACCGGAACGGAAACATATTGCGCGCCGTAGACATTGAACGCCTGCAGCGCTCCGAGATATGTCGGAGCCTCGACCAGAACGCGGTCTCCGCGATTGATCAGCAGCTTCCCGATCAGATCGAGAGCCTGCTGAGAGCCGGAGGTGATCAGCACATTTTCGGCATTGGCTGCGATGCCGTAGCGGGAGAGATTGCGCGCGATCATTTCACGCAGCGGCTGGTAGCCTTCCGTCGCGGCATACTGTAAGGCGTCGGCACCGTGTTCCGAGAGGACTTTGTGGCAGGCCTCTTCGAAGCGCTGGACCGGGAAAACGTCGGGAGCGGGAAGGCCTCCGGCGAAGGAGATGATTTCCGGGCGTTGCGTGACCTTCAGCAGTTCCCGGATAGCGGAACTCTTGAGTCCCAGCGTGCGCTGGGCGTAACGCGACTTCCAAAGTGTCGACATCGCGTCGATTCCTCCTGCCGCAACAACCGAACCTCGGGAGGCGAAAGCCCCCGCAAGCTTGGATGCCTGACGCGGCGCTAAAGCAAGCTGTCTCCTCTGCTGGCTTCCAGGACGCCGCTGCCCCAATAGTTCCGCTATTGCCACGCTAGCGCAAGCACTTCCCGACAGCCAGTTACGACCGGGCCACGCGCGCGGGACGCCGCCGCTTTAGTCCTGCCCGATCAACTCCGGCTCAACCGGGACATGCCCGTGAGGATGAGAATAGGTGTCGTTCTCCTGCGCATCGACCACGGCGATGGCCGCGACGTTGACGATCTGTTCCACCGTCGTCCCAAGCTGCAGAACATGCACCGGCTTGCTCATGCCCATCAGGATCGGGCCAATCGTTTCTCCGCCGCCGATCTTGGTCAACAGTTTGGTGGCAATGTTGGCCGAAGCCAGATCGGGGAAGATGAGCACGTTCGCTCCGCCCTTCAGTGCACAGAACGGATAGTGCTCCTCGATGATCTCCGGCGACAGGGCTTCGTCGGCCATGATTTCGCCGTCGATAATGAGCGTCGGATCGGCAAACTTGGTCAGCTCGACGGCTTTGCGCACTTTTGAGCAAATCGGGTGATCGACACTGCCGAAGCTAGAGAACGAGAGCATCGCCACACGCGGCGTGACGTCGAAACGGCGGGCCATGTGGGCTGTGCACAGCGCGATTTCGACCAGATCCTCGGCCGTCGGCTCGATATTAACGCTGGTGTCGGCGAGGAAGAAGACTTCGCCCTTGCGCGTGATGACGGCGTAGCAGCCGGAGACGCGATGCAGGCCTTCGCGCATACGCACGATTTGCAGCGCTGGCCGGATCGTATCGGAGAAATGCTGGGTTACGCCTGAAACCAGCGCATCGGCGTCGCCCATGTGCACCATCATCGAGCCGAAGACGTTGCGGTCATTGATGAGGCTCTGCGCCTCGGTCAGGGTCACGCCGCGGCGCTGGCGGAGCTGGAACAACTCCTGGACGTAAGTGTCTCGATGGTCCGATGTCGCTGGGTCGACGATTTGCATGCCCTCGAGATTCACTCCCAGCGAGTCTGCTTTCGCGCGAATCTTGGCCGCATCACCCAGCAGGATCGGCTTGGCGATGGCCTCCTCCACCAGGGCGTGGCAGGCGCGGAGGATCTTTTCGTTGTCGCCCTCGGGGAAGACAACTTGTTTGGGATTGGCCTGCGCTTTGTGAATCATGGTGCGCGAAACTTCATAGGCCTTGCCGAGGCGGCGTTCGAGCTGTCCGCGATACGTGGCAAGATCGACGGGCTGCTGGGCGACTCCGGTGCGCATCGCGGCTTCAGCCACGGCGGAAGCCTCCCACATCAGCACGCGCGGATCGAACGGCTTTGGGATCAGATACTCGCGGCCGAACTGCAGGCGCTCGACGCCATAGGCGCGGCAAACGGAATCGGGAACATCTTCTTTCGCGAGATTCGCCAGCGCCTTCGTAGCGGCCAGTTTCATCTCTTCGTTGATGGCGGTGGCCCGAACGTCGAGTGCGCCCCGGAAAATGAACGGGAAGCCGAGAACATTGTTGACCTGGTTGGGATAGTCGGAGCGGCCGGTGGCGATGATGACATCGCTGCGGCAGGCTTTGGCGTCCTCGTAGGTGATTTCCGGATCAGGATTGGCCATGGCAAAGACGATCGGATCCGATGCCATGGAGCGGACCATATCGGGCGTGAGCGCGCCTTTCGCCGAAAGTCCGGCGAAAACGTCGGCTCCCACCAGAGCTTCGGCAAGAGTTCGCAGCGGGGTGTCTTGCGCGAAACGCTCCTTGTAGCGATTCATGCCTTCCTTGCGGCCCTTGTAAATAATTCCTTTGGTGTCGCACAGGATGATGTTCTCGTGCTTCACGCCGAGGCGAACATAGTGTTCGGCGCACGCGATCGCGGCCGCCCCCGCTCCGTTGAAGACCACGCGGATTTTGCTGATGTCTTTGGCGACCAGTTCCACAGCGTTCAGCAGGGCCGCGCCAGAGATGATTGCCGTGCCATGCTGATCGTCGTGGAAGACAGGAATCTTCATCGTGTTGCGTAGTGTTTCCTCAATGTAGAAGCAGTCGGGAGCCTTGATGTCTTCCAGATTGATGCCGCCGAACGTGGGCTCCAGCAACTGGCAGAGCTTGATGAGCTCGTCGGGGTTGTGCGTGTTGACTTCGATATCGAAGACATCGACGTCGGCAAAGCGCTTGAAGAGCACAGCTTTACCTTCCATCACAGGCTTGCCCGCGAGCGCACCGATGTCGCCGAGGCCGAGCACTGCGGTTCCGTTGCTCAGCACAGCAACGAGATTGCCGCGGCCGGTGTATTTGAATGCATCTTGCGGATTCTTTTCGATCTCCAGGCAGGGCTCGGCGACGCCCGGCGTGTAGGCGAGGCTCAGGTCGCGCTGCGTGCGGCACGGTTTCGTCGGCGTAATTTCAATTTTCCCCGGGCGTGACCCATTGTGATAATCAAGGGCCTGCTGCTTGCTGACTGGCATGATCTCCTCCGTAACTTTCCGCGCCGGCTACACAACAGCCCTGGCGCACAAATTCAAATTCGCACCGTAAGCACCGGACACCGCGCCCGGCTGACCACCTCGGAAGCAAAGGGCCAGGGCAGGTGCGACGATAATCCGGCGGCGCGCGACTTCCGGACTCCCATGACGATCAGGTCGGCCTGGCGATCTTCCGTAGCAGCGAGAATGGCTTCAGCCGGATGCTCCCAACGAACCAGGAATTGCGGCGTGCACCAGTCTTTCGCCTCTTCAGGAATCAGATTCTCCAGGCGACGGACGGTCTCGATTTCAATTTCCGGCCGATGCTGCCAGGGAACCATCGGGCTGGCATTCAGGATGAGCAGGACGGCTTCGTTTTCTTCTGCCAGCGAGAGCGCGTAGTGCAGAGCAGGTTCCGGATCCTGCGCAAGGTCGACCGGGCACAGGATGCGGCTCAGTTTCCAGTCCGGCATGCGGCCCTTAGGGCCGACGGTCATGACGGGGCACGGTGCCGATCGATAGACCTTTTCCGCGCCCGAACCGAGCATCAGCTTGCTGACACCGCGACGGCCATGCGTTCCGAGCACAACCAGATCGACTTCGTGGTCGCGGATGATCGCCGGAACCACATCCGCGAGATCGCCACTGCGAATCAGCGTTCGATAGGGGATGTTGCCAACGCACTCATGCGCGAAGGATTCGAGCTTCCGGCGTGCATTGCCCCAGACCCGATCATCTTCCGCCGGAACACGGTCAAAGACCATCTGGTCGCGCGGCTCTGGCGGGATCACGTGCAGCAACTCGATGGCGGAGCTGTAAATCCTGGCAAGGGTGAGTGCGAAGGGCATGGCGGCATTGGCCGCCGGCGAGAAATCCGTGGTGAACAGGATGTTTTTCAGAG
>Ga0187772_10000666_pt1 | contig 15444 bp, 14 predicted proteins | sample 0116_SJ02_MP15_2_FD_133137 | JGI IMG/M metagenome (GOLD analysis project Ga0187772, IMG submission 133137) | Tropical peat soil microbial communities from peatlands in Department of Meta, Colombia - 0116_SJ02_MP15_20_MG | ecosystem: Environmental > Terrestrial > Soil > Wetlands > Peat | place... | reverse complement strand
TTCTCGCCGGCCGGCCCGGCCCCGATGACCACGACGTCGTAGGTATCCATGCCCGGCACCCTAACCCAGCTGATCCACGCCGTCCGGCAGAAGCGCCGCTCGGCTTCGTAATTCGTTCTTTGGCGTTGGAGCTGACATATACGCCGCTCCAGCGCCAAAGAAGCGCGCGTCCCTAGCGGGCGACGGGCTGAGTCTCGTGCGCGCCGGCTGACCGGGCGCCCGCCGGGTTGGCGGGAGCCCTTTCGTCAACTTGCTTACGCAGCGACGGGCTGCATTTCGAGCACCCCGAGCGCGATCGAGTCCTCGGCGCCGTTCCGGGCGGTGACCCGAGCGCCGTCGGCGATCCGTCCGTCGAGGATCGCGCGCGTCAGCTCGCGCTCGAGCGTGCGACGCAGGTGCCGCTTGAGTGGCCGGGCGCCGAACTCCGCGTCGAAGCCCTCGCGCGCCAGGCGCTCCACCAGGGCCGGCTCGACCTCGAGCTCGATGCCGCGCTCGTCGCGCAGCCGCTCGGCGATCCGGGCGCACAGCAGCTCGCCGATCTGGCGGACCTGCTCCTCGGTGAGCGCCTCGAACACCACGATCTCGTCGATCCGGTTCAGGAACTCGGGCAGGAAGGCCCGCTTGGCCGCCGCCAGTATCCGGTCGGCCGCCGGCTCGCCCGCGCCGCCGCCCGAGGTGAAGCCGATCGGCCGCTTGGCCTGGCCGGCGCCCAGGTTCGAGGTCATGACCACGACCGTGTTGGTGAAGTCGACCGTGCGACCCTCGCCGTCCGTCAGGCGGCCGTCATCGAGCACCTGGAGCAGGACGTTCCAGACCTCGGGGTGAGCCTTCTCGATCTCGTCGAGCAGGATCACCGAGTACGGCCGGCGCCTGACCGGCTCGGTCAGCTGACCGCCGTCCCCGTAGCCGACGTAGCCCGGCGGCGAGCCGATCAGCCGCGCCACCGTGTGCGGCTCGCGGTATTCCGACATGTCGATCCGCACGAGCGAGCGCTCGGTCGCGAACAGCCGCTCGGCGAGCGCCTTGACGAGCTCGGTCTTGCCGACCCCGGTCGGGCCCATGAACAGGAAGCTGCCCAGGGGCCGCCCCGGCTCGGCCAGGCCGGCGCGGGCGTGACGCACCGTCTCGGCGACGGCGCGGACCGCCTCGTCCTGCCCGATCACGCGCCGGTGCAGGTCGTCCTCGAGCGTCCCGAGCCGCTCGAGCTCATTGGCGACGAGCTGGCCGACCGGGATTCCCGTCCGAGCCGCGACGATGTCGGCGATCTCCTGCTCGGAGACGACGGTCGAGATCTCGCCCGAGTTGGCCTGCTCGGCCACCCTGCGCTCGAGCCGGTCGATCCGCTGCTTGATCTCGGCCGCGTCCTCGTAGGCCTCGGCGTCCACCGCGGCCTGCTTCTCGGCCTTGAGGCGATCGATCTCGGTCCTCAGGTGCTCGTACTCGCTGTCGGCGTTGCGCAGCCGCAGGCGCGCCGCGGCCTGGTCGACCAGGTCGATCGCCTTGTCCGGCAGGTGGTACTCGCTGATGTAGCGGTCCGACAGCCGGGCGGCCGCCTCGATCGCCTCGTCGGCGATCTGGATGCGGTGATGCTCCTCGTACTGGGGCCTCAGCCCGCGGAGGATCTCGACGGTGTCCGTGACCGAGGGCTCCTCGACCATCACCGGCGTGAACCGCCGGGCCAGGGCCGCGTCGCGCTCGATCTTGCGATACTCGGCGAGCGTCGTCGCGCCGATCATGCGCAGCTCGCCGCGCGCCAGCATCGGCTTGAGCATGTTGGCGGCGTCCATCGCGCCCTCGGCCGCGCCGGCGCCGAGCACCGTGTGCAGCTCATCGACGAACAGGATCACCCGCCCGTCGGACTTGGCGACCTCCTCGAGCAGGGCCTTCAGCCGCTGCTCGAACGCGCCCCGGAACTGGGTTCCGGCCACCATCCCGGCCAGGTCGAGCGCGACCACGCGCACGTTCCGGAGCGGCTCCGGGACGTCCTGCTCGGCGATCCGCAGGGCCAGGCCCTCCGCGATCGCGGTCTTGCCCACGCCGGCCTCGCCGATCAGCGCGGCGTTGTTCTTGCGCCGGCGGCTGAGCGCCTCGACGACGTGCTCGATCTCGAGTTCGCGGCCGATGACCGGGTCGATCCGCCCGTTGCGGGCCTCGGCCGTCAGGTCACGACCGAACTGGTCGAGCGCCGGGATCTGCGAGCGCCGGGTGTTCTGACGCTGGCGCACGGCCGGCGTCGCGCCGGGCCCGAGGGGTCCACCGAACCCGGGGCCGAGGGGCGCGCCACCGAGCTGCTGCTGGGTGATCGCGTCGCGCGCGCACTGCTCGCACAGCCCGCCGTGGCGCCGCTCCCCGCCGGCCACGAACATCACGTCCACGGCAGCCGAGCGCTCGCCACAAAGGTCGCACAGGCGCACGCTTTCGTTGTTCTGGTTCTCAAATTCCACGGTTGCGTCTTCCAATCTCTGAATTGCAGATCTAAGTCTGTATGACTGAGATTTTAGCGGCGCGAGGGGCCAATGTGGCGGCCATCGAGCGGACTGTGCGCGCGGGCGGAAGTGGGACCGATGAGGCCCGCGCGGGTTGGTCGTTCTCAGGTTAGCCGCGGTGCTCGATCAGGCTGCGACGGCCACTTCGGCGCTCGCGACGACGCCCTGGCAGCGTCGAAGGATCCGGGACACCTGCATCTGGGACACACCGATGCGCGACGCGATCTCGTCCTGCGTGAGTTCGCAGACGACGCGGAGCAGGAGCACGTTGCGATCGCGGGGGGTCAGGCGCAGGGCTGCTCTCGAGAACCCGGCCGAGGCCTCAACCCGCTCGTATTCGGCGTCTAACCGGCCGACGGTCTCGCGTACCGGCAGCTGACCATCCTCGGTGGCGTACGCCGCGTCCAGCGATGCGGGGCGATTGGCCCGGAGTACGCCTTGCGCTTCGGTTACCTCGGCGGGATCGAGCCCGGCGTGCGTCGCGACCACCGCCGTTGTTGCCTGCGAGCCGCACCGCGCCACGAGCTCGCTTTCCGCTCGAGCCACCCGCGCCGCGCGCTCCTTCATCCCCCGAGGCGCGTACACGCGCCACGTGGTGTCGCGGAAGTGCCGCATGATCTCTCCCAGGATCAGCGCCTTCGCGTACGCGACGAACGGCGTGCCTCGGGCCGGCTCGAATCGATCGACGGCTTTGATCAGGCCGATGCTGGCCGCCTGACAGAGATCCTCCATCGGTTCGCCCCGTCCCTCGAAGCGCCGCGCGAGCCGGCACGCGTACGGGAGGAACCCGACGATGATCGTCTCTCGCGCCCGCGTGTCGCCCGCCGAACAGCAGTCGAACAGCCCACGGATATCACGGTCGGTCCAGTCCCGCGCCGACGCGCGCCCACGCAAATCCGGCTTCATATGAACTTCCTCTCGGTCCTGCCTACGGGGTTAGCTGACGGGCTCGCGACCTCTCAGTCGCTACAGCCGGAACACCGGCTGATTCGCCCCAAACGAATTGGGTTCCCCGCCCGCCGCGTCTGCTGCGCGGTGGCTCGGCTATGTTCGCGGGCGACTATAACCCTGCTCGACGACGATCGCAAGGCGGATGCCGAGATTGAAACGTGACGCCCGCCCCGGTCCTCAGGCACGCTGAAAATGCCTGGTTTTACCTGGATTTTGGCCAGCCGGCCCGCCAGCGCCACCCGGGTCGCGCGAGACTAACGCGTCGAACGGGACCTTTGGTGGCTCGGCCTGGGGCTCAGAGGCGCAGCCCGGTCTTCGGTATCACCACGCTGACGCCGGGCGCGGTCAGCGTGAACGTGCCCGAGCGCTTGCTGGCGGGCGCGAGCGCGTTTAGGACTTTGTCTGTCAGCTGGAGTTCGAGCGTCCTGTTCAGTCCCGCGGGAAGGGTGGTGCGGACCGTCTTCAGGTCGAAGCTCCGCGTCTTCGCCCTGTGGTGTTTGCGGTTCTTTCCGAGCTGCTCGGTGACGGTCCCGCTCAGCGCGATGTTGGTCGCCTGGCTGCAGTTCGCGACCAGCGCCACCGTGCCGTAGGGAGCGGGCGCGGACTTCTGGTGCTTCCGGCGCTTGGGGTGATGGACCTTGATCCGGTGAGGGCGGAGGGTCAGCGTGCACTCGTTCAGGGGCGGCGCCGAGGCTCCCGGGGTCACGGGGTTGGCGATCGTGTAGGCCTCGACGGTGTGGTCGGTGGCGAGGAACAGCTTGCCGCCGGAGGCCGAGGGCGAGGCGAAGTGGACCGTCGCCGGCGTGGTCTGCTCGATCACGGCCTGGCCGGTCTGGAGGTTGAGGCCGTAGAGGGTGGAGCCGTCATTCGTGCCGGCGTCGGTCGCCCAGACCAGGTCGCCGGCGATCGTGGGCGGACCGTCGACGCTCGAGGTCACGTGCCAGCCGCCGACCGCGGCGAAGCTCGGCGCGGACGCGTTCAGGGCCAGCGCGCGTAGCCCGTCCGAGCAGGTCGCGTAGATGATCCCGTTCTCGTAAATCGCGCCGCCCCAGCTCCCGGCACAGACCTGGGCTTGATAGGCGGGCTTCGCACCCTCGTGGCCCAGGTTAGAGGCGTTCAGCAGGTAGCCGACGCCCTGCTTGCCGATCTGGAAGACGAGGTTGTTCGGGAGCAGGAGCGGCCCGCCCGAGCCGAGATCGAGGTCGCTCGAGTCGAGCGACTGCCAGTCGGAGGGGGCCCAATAGTCGAGCAGGTTGAGGCTTTGGTCGAGCTTCAGGACCGAATCCCCGTAGTCGTAGGTCGAGCCCGAGTTGCCGTTGCCGGTGGCGGTCCAGAGGTCGCCCGCGGAGTCGACGGCGGGGCCATTGCCCGAGCCCCAGATCGCGCCCTCGTCGAACCCCGCGCCCGCGTCGACCTCGAAGGTGTGCTCGGAGCCACCTGACTCGGAGACGCTCACGAGCCAGCCGTGGTAGGTGCTGCAGTCGCCGTCATTGCCGCCGAAGCCGATCACGATCTCGCCGTTGTCGAGGGCGAGCGCGGCGCGCTGGAGCTGGGCGGCCGGATCGTCCGCGGGCGGCTCCACGTCCACCGGGAAGCCGGCGACGGCGGCCCCGGTCGACGCGTTGAACGCGTACAGCTTGTGCTCGATCGTGCTCCCGCTGTAGGTGTCCGCCACCGCGAACACCTCGTTGTTCGCGGGGTCGATCACGGGGGTCGAGGTGATCCCGACGGTGGGCGAGATGTCTCCGCAGGGAAGCTTGCTCGAGGGGACGGGCGTGCCGGTGCTCGCCTGCCAGACGACCTGCCCGGTCGACTCGTTGAGCGCCACCACCTCGTCGCTCTCGGTGCCTACGATCACCAGGCCGTCGTGGACCAGCGGCTGGCCCCAGATGTCGCCCCCGAGGTTGGGCGAGGTCCAGGCCGACGCGAACGGCAGCGAACCCGTACTGCTCGTGTCGATGCCGGAGCGGGCGGCGTCGCCCCGATAGGTGGTCCAATCGGCGCTCGCCGCTGCCGGGAGGCAGGCGAGCAGCGTGATGGTCAGCGCGGCAAGGCGGCGGGCTCGGCGAATACGGATCGTTCTCATCGCCGGGGGTGTGTACCAGGACGGGCGGATGCGTGCCGCGATCCGACGGCGGCTTTGACTACCCTCTCGGCCTCGATGGATCAGTCATTGGCCCACAACTGGAAGGAACCGGGGTTCGCCGCCCAGTGGGACACGCTGGCCGATCAGGTCAACCCGGTGCGGCGAGAGCAGCTGGACCTGCTCCTCGCGCTGCTGCGGGCCCACAACCCCGCGACGGTGCTCGACGTGGGTGTCGGCTCGGGGCTGGTGGCCGAGATGGTCCTGGACACGCTGCCCGAGGCGCGGGTGATCGGCGTCGACGCTTCCCCGGCGATGCTTGCGCTGGCCGGCGATCGTCTGTCGCGCTTCTCCGGACGAGCCAGGCTGGTCGAGGCAGACCTGGAGGACGTGGTTCTGGCCGAGTGTCTCGACGGCCCCGTCGAGGCGGCAATCTCGGTCCAGACGCTCCACAACCTCGAGCCCGGGGCGCATCGCCGCGCGCTCGCCTCGATCGGGGACGCGGTGGCGCCGGGGGCGCTGTTCGTGAACGCTGACCGGTACGCCGTGCCTTTGGATTTGTTTGGGGTCTTCCGCGTCGTCTGGGATCGGGTCGGCGCGGACGAGGGGGCCACGCCGGAGGAACACACCGAGAAGCTCCAGGCGCAGGGAGACCGGCCGGTCTTTCTGGAGACCGAGTTGAGCTGGCTTCGGGAGAGCGGGTTCGAGGCGGTTTGCCTGCAGTGCCTCGGTAACCGGGCCGTCGTCTTGGGCCGGCGCCGGCGCTAGCGCGGGGCTACCCGGGCGAGGTCTCCCAGCGAATCTCTCCGTCTCGGATAACGCCCGTGGGCGCGAGCCCCACCGAGCGGGCGACCGCTATCGAGGCACCGTGACCCGGGTGGATGTGCGCGCGCAGGCGTGAGACCCCTTGTTCCTGCAGCCACGTCGCCATCAGTGCCGCGGCCTCCTTGGCGAAGCCGTGGCCTTGATGGGAGGTGCCGATGACCCAGGAGAGCTCCCCAACCTGCGCTGGCTTGACTCCCTTGACCGTGGCCTGCACGGTGCCGACGGCCCGGCCCGTGGAGCGCTCGCGCACCACCCAGTTCAGCCAGTGCTCCCGGCCGTCCGGCGAGCGGCCTTGGGACTGACGCTCAAAGCGGGCCCGCAGGTCTTCGACCACCAGCGGTTCTCCGCCGGTGAATCGATGTAGCGAGCGGTCGTCGAGGACCCGCGCCAGTTCGTCGGCGTGCTCTGGCCGTAGGGGCTCGAGCACGAGCCGTTCTGACTCGAGCCGGCAGGCGGTCAGGTGCGCGGCAGACTCCACGGCGGGGCAGCCTACGCCGTGGTGAGCGGGACCGTCGCTGGGTTGCTAGCGTCGGGCTGTGTCCGGGCGGTTCGCCGACGGCCAACTTGAGGAGTACGTCAGGCAGGCGTCGGGGCCGCTGGGCAGCCTCGACGTGGCGGCGATGCGCGAGGGGAGCGCCGAGCGCGCCCGCCTCCGTCCGCGCGGCCCCGAGATGCACGAGGCCCGGGATCTGCGGATCGGGTCGCTTCCGGCACGCCTTTACGGGCCGGACGCCGAGGCCGGTGCGGTCATCGTCTACTTCCACGGTGGCGGCTGGACGATCGGCAGCCTCGATTCCCACGATCGCGCGTGCCGGCGGATCGCCGCCGGCACCGGCGCGCAGGTGCTTGCCGTCGACTACCGCCTGGCGCCGGAGCATCCCTGGCCGGCGTCGGCCGATGACGCGGTTACCGCGGTCCGCTCGGTCGGTCAGTCTCCGCCGGAGTTGCCACTCGGTGGCGCGGTCATGGTTGCCGGCGACAGCGCCGGCGGCACGCTGGCGGCCCTGGTCTGCCTGCGCCTGCGTGACGGGCATCCCGAAGCGCACCCCGATCTGCAGGTCCTCATCTACGCCAACACCGATCTCACCGGCGACCCGCCGTCCATGCGCGAGAAGGCGGTCGGCTGGGGGTGGATGCCGAGGCCGTTCGCTTCTTCAACTCGCAATGGGTCCCCGACGAGCGCCAGTGGTCAAACCCGGGCGTGAGCCCGTTGCGCGCGCACGACCTGCGCGGGCTGCCCCCGGCGCTGATCGTGACCGCCGAGCACGACGTCCTGCGCGACGAAGGTGAGGCGTACGCCGAGCGCATGCTCGCGGACCTCCGTGCCCGCCTCGGCTCTCGATGAAGTGAGAGGATCGCGTCGTGACCAAGTTCGAAGGCTTCACGCCCGAGGTGCGGACGTGGTTTCAGGGTCTCGCTGCGGACAACAGCCGGGAGTACTTCGCCGCCCACCGGGACTTCTTCGAGCGCTCGATCCGCGGCCAGATGGAGGCGCTGCTGACCGAGCTCGCGGATACGTTCGGCGGCCAGGTCAAGATGTTTCGCCAGAACCGTGACGTGCGCTTCTCGCCGGACAAATCGCCGTACAAGACCCACACCTACGGGATCGTCCACGGCTCCGGGACGGCGGGCCAGGGTCTCTATGGGTCGATCTCCGCGGACGGCCTCGTAGCCGGCGGCGGGTACCACGTGATGGCCCGGGATCAGCTCGAGCGCTACCGCGAGCAAGTGGCGGGCGCCGAGCACGGGCCCGAGCTGGAGAAGCTTCTCAACCGGGCCGTGAAGGCTGGGCTGGACGTGTGGGGAGAGAGCGTCGCCACCGCCCCGCGGGGATATCCGAAGGATCACAAGCGGATCGAGCTCCTGCGGCGAAAGAGCCTCTTCCTCGGCGCGACGCTCAGCGTTTCCGGCGGCATCAGCCGCCGCGACGGACTTCGGTTCGTTGAGCGGACGTGGCGAGCGGCGGAGCCCGTGACGGGCTGGCTCGACGACCACGTCGGGGTGAGCAGCCTGCCCGTAGCTCGGCCGGCCCGCCGGCGCTGACCGCGGCGCGGCTCGCTGGTGCTACGGGCGGAGGACCAGGCGGCCCACGGTGCCGTCGTCCATGCGAGGCAGGCCGCCCGACTCGAGCACGCTGTGCGCTTCGGCGGTTTGGTCGAATGGGAGGACGCGGCCGACGCTGACCGAGAGCGGTCGCGATGGGTAGGTCGAGTTGATCCACTCGGCGGCCGCCGCGAGCTCGCCGGCGGTCATGCCGCTCATGATGAAACCGATCAGCTCGATCTCCCGGACGTACAGCTCCCAGAGATCGAGCTCCTCACAGCGGCGTCCGGCGATCAGCACGATCCGCCCGCGCGGGTTGAGATGCTTGATGGCGTCGGCAACCTCGGCCTGCCCGCTCGCGTCGACGAGGACGTCGAGGCCGTTAGTTGCCGTTCTGCGGCCGCTTCGGGCGCGTTTTCGGCGTCGGCGATCACCACGTGCGTGGCACCGAGCGCTCGTAGCCGGCTTTCGGCGCGATGTTCGCGTACCACCGCCACCACCTCAGCGCCGTGAGCAGCGGCGGCCTGGACCATGCACATCCCAACGGCGCCGTTGGCCCCGACCACAGCGACGCACTCGCCTGGCTGGAGGCGCGCGCGGGTGATGAGCGCTCCATGGGCGGTGGCGCCCGGGTGCACCGCCGCCACGAAGCTCACCGGATCCGCTTTCGGCGGCAATCGGTACAGCCGGTCCCGGTCGACCGCGACCAGCTCCGCGGTGGCGCCGGGCCTGCCGCCGTAGCCGGCCGAGTTCGTCCAGGCTCGCTCGCCGGGCTCGACGTCCTCGACCGCCGACCCGACGGCGGCCACTGTGCCGACGAGGTCGCGCCCGACCGCGAGCGGGAAGTTGACCTCCGTTCGCCACCGGCCGGCGCGCAGGAAGGCGTCCACGGAGTTGACCGCCACCGCGTCGACGCGGACCACCACCTGCTCCGACGACGGGACCGGATCGGGCAGCTCGCCGTACCGGATCGACTCCGCGTCGCCCAGGCCGTCGATGTATGCGGCTCTCACGTCAGCCACCTCCCCGCGTTCGTAGATGGCCCGCCGAAAGACTGTTCATTCGCCACTCATCGATCTGCTCGCGATGCTCGCTCAGACCCATGTCGGGATGGTCGTCATCCTGAGCATCGGAAGATTCTTAGGCTGCACGACGTTCGTTTCATCAGTTAGGGGCAGCTCCTCAGATCGAGGGGGCTGTGCCGTGTTCAGTCCCTGGATGGGCAGCTTTGCTCAGTTCAGGGAGCTCGGCAGAGAGTCGTCGTGCTACGTATTGCCATTATCGGTGTGGGGCCGTGGGGGCTGTGCGCGCTTGAGCGGGTGGTGACACTCGCCCGTCAGGACCTGCCACGAGGCATTGATGTCGCGGTTCACGTGGTCGAGCCCGGAACGCCGGGCTCAGGCGTCTACGACATAACCCAGCCGGACTACTTGCTTCTGAACAACCCCTGCGGGCAGCTCACCCTGTACCCGTTCGAGACGGAGTCGTATCAGCCCTCCTACGGGGTCAGCCTGTACGACTGGGTGGTGGCGAGGGGCTATCGGTGGGTCGGCGACCGGTGTGCGGTAGATCCGGCGGGCGAGCCGATCGAGCCCCATCACTTCCTGCCTCGCCGCCTGATGGGCGAGTACCTCCAATGGTTCTATCGCGCCCTCCTGGCGAACGCGCCACCGAATCTGCACGTCGTGCACCACCAAACGTCGGCCGTCGATTTGGTGGCCGGACGCAGCGGACGTGAGGAGGTGCGCCTGGCCGACGGCAGTGCGGTCGTTGTGGACCACGTGATAGTGACCACTGGTCACACGCCGAACCAGGACATGGGTGACCCACGCGCGATCCGACCCTACCCGGTTACGTCATACGTGGATCAGATTCCGGCCGGCACGAAGGTCGCCGTGTCAGGGATGGGGCTGGTGGCGGTTGACGTAGTGACGGCGCTGACCATTGGCCGGGGAGGCGAGTTCGTGGCCGACGGCGGCGGATTGCGCTATCGGCCTAGCGGCCGGGAGCCGAAGCTCCAGCTGTACAACCGGAGCGGTCTGCCGTTCACCGCCAAGCCCGTCAGCGGGTCGGAGCGGGTCACGGTGTACGAGCCGCTCATCTGCACCCCAGAGGCGGTCGGCGCATTGACCGGTCGGTCGGACGGCCGGAGGCGGCAGGTCGACGTACGCAGAGAATTGCTCCCTCTCCTGTTCGCGGAGATGCACGCGCGCTACTACTCGCAGATGGCCTTCCAGGTGGCCGGCTCCCGCGCCGCCGGCGGCGCGGTGCGTGAGCGGCTGCGTGCAGCGTGGCTCGAGGACGAGTTCAAAGACGAGCTGGCGCGGCTCGCTTCCCGCTTTGGCAGCTTCGATGCCGAGGCGCTGTTCTTCGGGGACCAACCGACCTACCACTCAAGCGATGACTACGAGCGGTTCGTCTACCAGTCGCTGACCGACGACCTTCGCGAGGCCGAGATTCCGGGCGGCCGGAGCCCGGTCAAGTCGGCCGCCTGGGTATTCAGGATCTTTCGCGACACGATTCGATCGGTGGTCGAGCTCGGCGGTCTCACGCTTGATTCCTACGTGGACTTCAATGCGGTCATCTGTAGTCGGAGTAACCGATTGGTCGCCGGCCCGCCGGCGTTGCGCTCCCGCCAGATGCTCGCGCTCATGGACGCCGGCGTGGTCCGTATGCCGTACGGTCCCGCGCCGGCTCGACAGTCGTCCGAGGGTGTGACCGGTCCTGACGCGACTCGAACGCGAATCTCCTCCACTGGGTTTGACCAGCCGTACGCCGACGACGCCGACCTCGTGATCCGTGGCCATCTCGAGGAGCCGCGGATCGCGAGCTCAGGCTCACAGCTGCTGACCAGCCTTTACAACCGCGGACGCGTCAACCAGTTCCGCTACGGCGCGGCCGTCGTGGGCAGCGTCAGCATGACTGCTGACCACCACCCGATCGACATCGAGGGACGCCTCCAGCTCAGCGTCTCGCTGTTCGGGGTGGTGACCGAAGGCATCCGCCACTTCACGGCCTACATCCCGTCGCTTCGCGGGCGGATGCGCGCATTCGAGGAAGTCGGCGCCTGCGTGAGTCAGCTCCTCGCCAACGCGTCGGTGAGCGAGCGCGTCGCGGCGTAACCGTTTGGACACCGTCCACTGCTCCTGGCGCTGAGGCGGCGAGTGTCCGCGCGTTACTCGGTCCAGCCGAAGCATCTCGGCTCAGCGCAGCCACTCGGCGACGCGCTCGTCGAACTTCGACGGCAGCGGTTGCTGATAGACCTCGAGCGTCAGCTTGGCGTCCTTGTGGCCGGCCTGCCCCATGGCGAACCGCTGGTGGCGCCCGGCCCAGGCGAGGTAGGTGAGGTAGGTGCGCCGGAACGTGTGCGGCGTGACACGCGGGGGAGCCCGGTCGACCTGCTCCGCCGACGCCGAGCCGGGCCGGGGAAGGGGCCGCCGGCCGCGTTCGCTCAGGAGCTCGTCGGCTCGAGCGATGACCGGAGCGAGCAAGCGGTTGCGGACGTTGTTGCGGTCGCGGCGCGTGCCAGCGGCAGTCGCCCAGATGAACTCTCCAGGGCGGGGATCGAGCCGGTCGCGCCAGTCGGTCAGGACGCGCAGCACAAACTGGTGCAGTTCGACGTCGCGTTCGCCGGCGGCGGTCTTGCTAGCCGGAATGTGCAGGGTCGCCTCCGAGGAGTGGAAGTCCCGCCAGCGGGCGGAGCACAGCTCGGACACGCGCGGGCCGGCGAGGCCGAGCACGACCACGGCGGACAGTCGCCCGTGGTTGGCGTAGCGGTCGCCGGTCGGGGGCGCGTCCAGCTCGCTTGCCGCGTCGAGCAGCGCCTGAAACTGATGGTCGCAGCCACGCACGTGAAGGATCGCGGCGCGGCAACGACCGCTTGAACGTCGGGTCCCTGAGGGCGAGGTTGTGGGCGTCGTTCGCGAGCGCGATGATGTCGCGCAGCCGAGCAAGACAACGGTTTATCTCGTTGTTGCACAGACCGCGTGAGCTGAGCGAGATGCGTCCGCTCGCCGCCGGATTCGGCGAGCGGACGCCGCCCGGCTCGCTGGCCGTAACGTTGCAGCACGTCCCACTCGGTCGGATCGAGCTGCCGGGCGAGCACGTCCGGGCTGGCGAGCACATCCGGCTCGAGCTCGGCCAGGACCGCGAGGCAGTTCGTGCAGGATCTCACGTTCGGCTCGCTTGGCGACCGTGAATTCGGTCACGAGCCGGCCGGTGATCGCATCGAGGCGCCGCGGCCGCGTTTGCTCGCGGTCCTCGTACGCGAAGAACGGCAATAGGTGCTTGGCGACCGGAGACGCGAACGCATTGCGGTGTTCGCGTTCTCGTAGCGCGCGAGCGCATCGAGGTACTCCCACGCGGCCGCCTGAAAACCCGCGACACCGCCCTCGCCCGTCGCGGGCGCGTCCATCTCCGGCCTCCGGGACTGACTCAGGTTGACGCCGCAGGCCCGCATCTCAGGTTGACGCCGCAGGCCCGCATGTCAATCAGGAGCCTGGTCCCGGCTGATTTCACCCCCCCGATCGGCAGGCCTGCTGTCGCGAGTCAGGACGGACCCCGTGGCCGCGCGGGCCGTGAATCACTCCGGATCCTTCCGCGCCGCAACGAAAAACCCCCGGCCCTGTCCCGCTCGACGTAGGACCGGGGGCTTCGCGCTCTTACACATCGGGGCCGAGCGATTTGTAAGGGGGGCTGGTGATGAGAGTTGCTCGACGCGGCGTCGCACGCCGTTGGTCGCTTGCTCCGTTGGTTGTGTGCGGATCGCTCATCGCCGCATCGGGCGCGAGTGCCGCGCGCCCGGGGACCGGGAGATATGCCGGCGGCGTTAGCAGGCCGCCATGGACGGCGTCGACCGGCGGACTCGGAGGACTGGCCGGCTACGGAACCCTCTCCAGCTTCGGCGCGCCGAACGGCACGGTCAGACGGGTCGAGCACCTCAGCTGACGCGGCTCAACTGACCGATAGCGCCCGCCCTCGAGCGATGCCCTTCGGCCAACAGCACGGGTCCCCTCGGTGATCCGCCGCGGTGTGGGCCGCCGGTCACCGTGAGCACACAGGGTGATCCTCGCTTACGGGATCGACCACCGCGAGTTCGACGTGATCGTCGGTGGGATCGAGCGGCGCGTGCAGTTCGACCCCGACGCGGCGAGTTGGCGGGCCCTCGCAGTCGTCGTGGATCGCGGGCCCGTTGGTCGCTTCACGCCGGCGGGCGGGTCGATCGGCGAGGGCGATGCTCGCCGGAGCCACTCGCCGAACAGCGGATCGACGCGCCGTCGTCGTCTCCGCCGAGGAATATCGGAGACTTCGACGGAGCGCACCGAGTCTGGTCGAGTTCATCCGCTCGGCTCCGGATTTCGATCTCCTCGATCTCCGCCGACCCAGCGAGCGAGGGCGGGATGTCGAGCTTTGAGCTTCCTTCTCGACACGAACGTCGTCTCGGAGATCCGTCGCGGCCGTGATCCCCGGGTTCGCCGGTGGGCGGACGCGATAGACGACGTCGAGCTCCACCTGAGCGTGATGACGCTCGGGGAGATCCGCATCGGCATCGATCGTCTGCGATCGCACGAGGCCGAACAAGCAGATGTGTTCGGGCGCTGGCTCGGCGAGCTGCGCAGTCGATTCGCGGGTCGGATCCTGCCGGTCGACGCGCGCGTGGCCGACCGATGGGGCCGACTGAATGCCCTCGCGAGCCGCAACACGGTCGACAGTCTCATCGCCGCGACCGCCCACGTCCACGACCTCACGGTCGTGACGCGCAATACCAAGGACTTCCGGGGTTGCGACGTCCCGCTGCTCAATCCGTGGGAGTGCGAGCCGCCCGACCGTTGACGATCTCAGCTCGTACGGCGCTCGAGCGCGTCTGGTCTCTGCCACAGCGATCGCGCTCGTCGACGAGTCCCGCAGCGAGAGGTCATCGAGCGTGAGCGGATGCTGCTCGCGGTCGCCGGTGAGCTCGACCGCCGGGCGAGGTCCGATCAGCGGATCGGCCGGCGCCCAGTGATCGCGGTGATGGCGAAGTCCAGGCTGCGGGTCGGGGAGGTCTGCGCGCTCCGGTGGCGCTCCGTCGACACGGCCCACCAGCGGCTCGTGATCGAGCAGGCCAAGACGGCCGCCGGTGTCCGCGAAGTCGATCTCAGTCTCGACCAGGTCGAGGAGCTGAATGCTTGGCGGGCTGATTGCAAGCCCGAAAGCGTCGACGAGTTCGTGTTCGCGACGGACAGCGGCCGCCCGCGAGACAAGGACAGCGTCCGTGAGCGGCTCCTCGTTCCGGTCGTCAACCGCGTAAACGAGATCCGCGTTGAGCGTGGCATCGCGCAGCTGCCGTAGATGACGCCGCATGCTCTTCGGCCCACATCCATCAGCCCGATGCTCGAGGCCGGAGCGCCGCTGCCGTACGTGATGGACCAGGTCGGCCATGCCGACGCGAAGACGACGCTGGAGTCTACGCGCAGGTGCAGAAGCGGGTCTCCCGCAAGAACGTTCATGCCGCGTTCGACGGTTACTGATCGGCGCGGACAGCGACATCGCCGCGGGCCGCCTCTGATCAGTCGTCAGCGGCGCGCCCTGCGAGCCAAGCTGCGTACGCGGCCTTGCTCTCGCGAGCGTTCAGCTCGATCCAGTCGTCGATCTCAGCCTGGCGCGCGTTGTAGTCGGCGAGGGCCGCGGTGACAAGGTCGACAGGTAGCTGGAGATAGGCGGCGGCTCTCGTTCGTCGCCGTCGTTTTCTCGCACCACCCAAATGGCCTCCCAAACGTCGACCCCGGTCCCGACGAGGTGGGGGCGGGGACCGGCCGGGCCGTCTGCGAGCGTGATGAGCGGGTGCTCGTTGGCCATGTTCCGCATGTTCGCACGGGATACCCACTACGTTCACTACAATGTAGCGATGGCCGCGAAGACCCAGCCTTTCTCCATCCGTCTCGGTGAGCAGGCGAACCTGCTCGTCGAGGATGAGGTCCGACGCTCAGGCCGGTCTCGCAGTGTCGTGGTGGAGGAGCTGGCGGAGGAGGCGGCCAAGACGCGGCTGCACCCGGGGGTGGCTTTCCGCGGGCGTCC
>Ga0187772_10000665_pt1 | contig 15445 bp, 10 predicted proteins | sample 0116_SJ02_MP15_2_FD_133137 | JGI IMG/M metagenome (GOLD analysis project Ga0187772, IMG submission 133137) | Tropical peat soil microbial communities from peatlands in Department of Meta, Colombia - 0116_SJ02_MP15_20_MG | ecosystem: Environmental > Terrestrial > Soil > Wetlands > Peat | place... | reverse complement strand
GCCCGCACGCAACATGTTTTCCTTGAGCGTGTTGCCAGCGCCAGCGCCAACCCAGATCCACTCGCCCTTTGCGCTCAGATTTTGGGTGATGCCGTATTCGACGCCGGCGCCGGCCGCCAAGCCGAGGTGAAGGTTGAGTGGTGAGCTACACGATGGGCTGTCGAAGGCTCCGCTGCCGCATACAAAAGTCGATGTTGTTATTTTCGACGTTTCATTTGTCACGCCCAACCCGCCAGTCGCATAGAAGAGCCAATTCTCTAACGCATAGCCCACACGGGCTCGGGCCGTGCTGATTGACGAAAGCGTCGAAGAGAGCGTCGCGGTTCCGATCCCGGCGCCATTGAAAGACATTGGACCAGTGCCTGAGCCATTGATGTTGGTCCAGTCGATGTCCGCCTCAAGGCCAATTACGGTATGGCCACTTTGAAGTTGAGCACCTAGCGTCACGCCACCCAAAAATCCATTGCCGTTGTAATTGAATGCCGAAAAGGTGTCGCCAAAGAGACTCCCCGGCGTTTGTTGACCGAAGCCGTATCCCGCGTTAACACCAAAATAAATACCGGTCCAACTATAGACCGGGATTGGCGCAACCACTGGCGCCACCTGGGCCGGCTCAAGCGGCAAATCGGCTGGGTACGCAAATCCGCAATTCATAAGCACCGAAGCTGCACTTGCAACCACTACGATTACCAGCCTGCTCATCATCATCACTACTCGCCCCAATCAGAGTTACTCACGGATGCTCTCAGCACACTAGATAAAGTCCATTTGCACAGATCATGCGCAATCTTGCAAGACGGCCTGATACGAGTCTTTGCTGGTCGACGACCGGCGGGGCGTAGGTAGGGTGTGCCATTGCGAAATCACCTTCTTGCCGGCGACATTGAGCACCGCTATTGCTACTGCTACGCGCTGTATTGGAAGCGATGCTCAATCGGGGCCATTGGCCGCGTTTAGCCGCAGCAGTAATGGGACTGGGCTCGCTTGCGCCGGCTGGGTAAGAGCGCGATTAGGATGAGGAAGTTCCGGCTGTACAAAACCTTGATCATCGCTGCGCTGCTCTGCCTCTCAGCCGCGGCGATAATGATGATGAGCTCATTACGGTTCGATCCGGATCCGAGCAGCGATGCAGACTTTATCTCGCGCGCGCAACAAAAGTCTGCACCCGGGATAAAAGTGAGCGCGAGTGCGCTTGGAGCGCGCGAGAGTCAGCGAAGCTTTGGAGAAAATCTCGCGAAATACGACATTCAACCGGTCTGGCTTTCGATCGAAAACGAAACGGACGATCAACTGATCTATCTTCCGATTGCAATGGACCCGGACTACTATTCCCCCTACGAAGTGTCCTACAGATTCCACGGCGCTTTCTCCTCTGCCGTAAACCGCGCGCGAGACAACCTCTTCCTCGAGCGTCAGATATCAAGCATTCTGCAACCTCACTCGCGGACGACAGGATTTATGTACGGCGTCCTCGATGCCGGTGTGAAATACGCGCACATCCTAGTCGCCGGAAAAGACCGCCAAGAAACATTTGATTTTGCGCTGCCAGTTCCGGGGCCCGCATTTGTCGGCACAGGCGTTCATGCCGATAGTATCTACCCCGGCCAGAAAATTGAGGATCTGGACCTCGAAGCGTTGCGGACTGTGCTCGCAAAGTATCCATGCTGCACGACCAATTCTGGTGCGACGCGCGATGGCGATCCTCTCAATCTGATTGTTATAGAAAGCAAAACCGATCCGATTGTTCCATTTATCGCCCGCGGGTGGCATCTGACTCGGAAGCTCGACGTCGCAAGTATGATTGAGACCGCTCGTGCTTTCATCTTTCGAGACGAGTATCTGACGTCGCCTGTCAGTCCACTCTACGTGTTTGGTCGCCGAGAGGACTTGGCGTTACAAAAAGCACGATCGACAATCAACGAGCGGATCCACGCGAGGCTATGGCTTACGCCATACACTTTCGACAGCCGTAGGGTGTGGATCGGGCAAGTGAGCCGCGACATCGGCGTCCGCTTGACCGATCAGACATGGAACCTGACCACGCACAAAATTGGTCCGGATGTAGATTTTGACCGCGGCTATCTTCTGCAAGACCTTTTGATGTCCGGTTTGGTGGAACGATACGGGTTTGTAGACGGCGTGGGCGCCGCTCCGGCATCCGCGCCGCGAGCGAATCTGACTGGAGATCCCTACTACACAGATGGATTGCGTGTCGTTGTGTTCTTGGCAAACCAAGCGAGCCCCTTGCGCGAAACCGGGAGACTTCTCTGGGAATCGCCGCTAGCTCCGAGTCAAGAGGCACGCTGATTGGCATTCCATCAATAGGATGCTGGAAGCCCGGCGATTTCGAAGTGGTGACGTAAGGAGAGGGTCAATGAGACCGCAACGTATGTTCGGATTATTCGGCGGCGCTTTTTTCGCGGCGATGGTGTCGTTGATCGGTCCCGCTCTGGCTCAGGGCAACAAGCCCAACGTCGTCTTCATCCTCGCCGACAACGTTGGCGACTTGGGTGTTTACGGCGGCGGCGAGCTTCGCGGCGCGCCGACGCCGAATATTGATCGATTGGCGCGCGAGGGATTGCGGCTCACCCAGTTCTTGGTCGAAGCGGGACTGTGTGCTCGATGGTGGGGATGGCTATAGATCGTGGCTCGCGCCAAAATTCGTTCCAGGAAAAAGCGGGGCTCGCCAAAATCGAGTGCCGCGTCCCCGCAAATTAATGACACAAGTGTACCCCGACGAGATGTAAATCCGCTGGGCCTTTCGCGACGAACAACCGTCATCGCGGTATTGTGCGTCGCGCTAATCGCTGTCGCTGTGGGCATTGGTTTCTACCTCCTGAATAGTGGCGAAGGCTCAGGTTGGAGCGCTACCGATTCGGCCGCCGCGACGTTCGTGGGCAGTGAGACGTGTGCAGGATGCCATCAACCGGAGGCGAAGCTTTGGCACGGGTCACACCACCAGCAGGCAATGGACCACGCAACTGAAAAATCGGTGCTTGGCGATTTCAAGGATGCCAGTTTCGATTATTACGGCGTGCACTCACGCTTCTTCCGCCAGGATAAGAAATTTCTGGTTGAGACCGATGGCCCCGACGGCAAGCTTGAAACGTTCGAGGTGAAATACACCTTCGGGCTCTACCCGCTGCAGCAATATTTGATCGGGTTTGCAGATGGCCGCATTCAGGCGTTGTCACTCGCTTGGGACAGCCGGCCGAAGGAGCAAGGTGGCCTGCGCTGGTTTCATCTCTACCCAAACGAGGAGATCAAGCACGACGACATCCTGCATTGGACCAAGTTGAACCAGAACTGGAATTTTATGTGCTCCGAGTGTCACTCGACCGGTGTGCAGAAAAATTATGACGCGAGCACTGATCACTTTCACACAACCTGGACGGAAATTAGCGTCGGCTGCGAGACCTGTCATGGCCAAGGCTCGGGACATGTTGCCTGGGCACGCGACCAGCAGCGCTGGTGGCCGTTCGGCAAGCATGAGGACAAGTCGAAAGGGCTGTCGGTGCGCTTCACTGAGCGTAGCGATGTCACATGGCATCACGATCCGAGAACCGGTAACCCCCAGCGTAACCTACCTACAGCTAATTTGCGCAAGGAGGTCGAGACCTGCGGGCTGTGCCATGCGCGCCGGAGCGAATTATCCGAGGAGTGGGTGCCCGGTCGGCCGCTCTCCGATACGCATGTTGTCTCAGGGCTCAGTCAGGGACTCTATTTCGCCGACGGGCAAATGCAGGATGAAGTTTACAATTACGGCTCGTTCAAACAGAGCAAAATGTTTGCGGCAGGCGTCACCTGTAGCGATTGCCACAATCCGCACAGTCAAAAACTAAAAGTATCCGGCGATGGTGTCTGTTTGCAGTGCCACGCGCCTGAGAAATATGCCGCCCCAACTCACAGCCATCATGAAGCAGTAAATCCGCCGGTCGGCTGCAGTTCGTGTCATATGCCGACGCGCACCTACATGATCGTCGATCCGCGCCACGATCACAGTTTGCGAATTCCGCGACCGGACCTTTCGGTCAAACTCGGCACGCCCAATGCTTGCACCGATTGCCACGCGGACAAATCGGCTGATTGGGCCGCAACTGCCATCGAGACCTGGTATGGTCCGAATCGCGAGGGTTTTCAGAACTACGCCGAGGCTTTCCACGCAGCCTGGTCCGATCAGCCGAATGCAGCACAGCTTCTTGCTGCCGTAGCGGCCGATCAAGAAGTCCCGGCGTTCGCGCGCGCTAGTGCATTGACCGATCTTGCCCCAAGCCTCTCACCTGCCAATGGCAACTTAGCGCGGGCGGGGTTGTCGGACCCGGATCCGATGGTGCGGATCGCCGCCCTCGATATGCTCGAAGGCGTGCCCGCCAACCAGATTTGGCCACTAGCTTCACCGCTTCTCTCCGATCCTAGCCGAGGCGTCCGCATCGCCGCGGCATCACTGCTCGCCAAAGTTCCGACGGCCAATCAACCCGTCGCTGACCGCGAAAAGTTCGAGCTTGCTGCGGCCGAGTTTATCGCCGCGCAACGCTTTAACGCCGATCGGCCAGAGTCGCGCTCGACGCTCGGAAGCTTCTTTGCAAAACGCGGCCGCGCTCTCGATGCCGAGGTCGAGTACAAGGCCGCCCTGAGGCTAAGTCCGCAATATGCGCCCGCAGCCGCGAACCTCGCCGAACTTTATCGGAGGCTCGGGCGGGAAGCTGACGGCGAGGCGGTGCTACGAGCCGCCTTAGTCGCATCACCCCAAGATGCCGGCCTTCATCATGCACTCGGTTTGACCCTCGTGCGTCTTAAAAGGGTAGACGAGGAGCTTAGTGAGTTGCGCCGTGCCGTCGAAATCGATCCCGGACAAGCAAGATATGCTTATGTTTACGCAGTCGCGTTAAATTCAGCGGGCCGCAGCAGCGAGGCTATGTCGCAACTCACGGCGAATTTGGCTCGGCATCCTAATGATCGCGACACGTTGTTGGCGCTCATCTCATTTAGCCGCGATGGCGGTGACGCAGCCGGAGCGCTTAAATATGCAGAGCAATTGGCTCAAATCTCACCACAGGATCGCGGATTAGCTGCGCTGATCGAGGAACTCCGACGCCAAGCTGGTAAGCCGAATGAAAAATGACCGCCATCGTCGCGCGCTTGTTGCTTGAAGTGCGTCGCCTGCATATCCAAAGAGTAAGAGATTCGCCGACGTTCGCCATTGTTCGCTGTAATCCGGCGAGTCTTCATGGGTAAATTTGCGGGTACGAAACAAAAGCGGATTCGTAATCGATTGATATTCCTTCGCAATTTATGCTTTTGTGCAGGCACCCACTCCGCCATACTCTCACAGGGGTGAAGGGGACATCGCAAATTGCAGCCGTCATGCCCGCTAATGACCCCGATCGGAGCACCGGCCTATGAGGCGCCGCCGGCCCCTACCTCCAGCAGCGCGTTGTCGCACATTCCCGGCGACGATGGTTGGCCGATCCTCGGCCACACCCTGCCGCTTCTCGCCGACCCAAAAGGCTTCGTCGAGCGCCGGGCGCAACGCTACGGCTTGGTCTCTCGCAGCCGCGCCTTCGGCCACAGCAACGTCTCGATGCTTGGTCCCGAGGCGAACGAACTCGTACTGCTCGATCCTCAGAAGATTTTCTCGTCTGGTCTCGGCTGGGATGTCATCCTCGGCCGGCTCTTTCCGCGTGGGCTTATGCTGCTTGATTTCGACGAGCACCGCCTGCATCGGCGCGCGCTGTCGGTGGCATTCAAAGCCGGGCCGATGCAGTCCTATTTCACCGAGCTTAATGCCGGGATTGCGCGCGGCATCGCGCAATGGCCGCGCCGTCGCGAAGTCAAGTTCTATCCTCTGATCAAACAACTGACGCTTGATCTGGCGGCGACATCATTCCTTGGCGAGGAACTGGGTGCAGAACTTGAAACGATTAAGCAGGCTTTTATTGCCATGCTTGCGGCCTCGATCGCAGTCATTCGCGTGCCGCTGCCGGGCACTCGCATGCGCCGCGGCGTTCTGGGCCGCGTGCAGCTGATCGATTATTTCGATCGGCAAATTCCGCTGCGGCGCGAGCGCGGCGGCGGAGATTTGTTTTCCTATCTGTGCCGAGCCACCTGGGACGACGGGTCACTCTTGTCGAATGCCGACATCGTCAACCACATGATCTTTCTCATGTTGGCCGCGCACGACACGCTGACCTCCTCTTTCACTTCGCTGGTCTATCGGCTAGCAGCGCATCCGGACTGGCAGGAGAAAGTGCGCGCCGAGCTCGGCGGGCTCGGTCTCGCTCCGGGGGCGCCGCTGCCCTTCGAGCGGCTCGACGATCTCTCGCTTACGGAAATGGCCTTCAAGGAGGCGATGCGGATGGCGCCGCCGGTGCCATCGTTGCCGCGGCGGGCGATGCGCGACTTTGAATTTGCCGGCTATCGCATCCCGGCCGGGACCGCCGTTAACATCAATCCGCTCTATACGCATTTCATGCCGGACATTTGGCCGGAGCCGGATCGGTACGATCCGCGGCGCTTTGAGCTTGAGGTGTCGCGCGGGCGGCACAAATTTGCTTATGTGCCGTTTGGCGGCGGCGCGCATATGTGTTTGGGGCTCAACTTCGCCTACATGCAGGCGAAGTGCTTTAGCTGGCACTTCCTCAACAATGTGCGCGTCTCCATCGCCCCGGACTATCAGCCCGAGTGGCGCATGTGGCCAATTCCCTATCCACGCGACGGATTATCGGTGACACTCAGTCCGGTTTGAGCGCTTCGACGCCGATTGGTAGACCATAGTGAAATGGCGGAACGGTCGTCCGCCTCCCCCCGCTTGATTTGACTCAGGTTTTCGCTGTCGGCGGCGCCGACGCTGCATCCAGCTCCGAGAGGGACCGCAGCGCAACACGCCTGCGCCCCTTGTCCGATCCCCCTTAGCGGGTCAAGATCGTTATGCATAAGCGCCTTCCAGGGAGAAACAAAATGATCAAAAAACTTGCGGGTTTCGGCGCCCTCGACCGCCGCACCTTTGTGACGACCGGTACCGCGCTCGGCCTTACGCAAATTGCCGCCCCTTTTTTAGTCTCGGCGCGCGGCGACGCGCCGATCAAGATCGGCCTCGATAATCCGCTGACCGGCACCTACGCTGCGGTCGGCAAAAACGAGCTGATCGGTATCCAGCTCGCCGTCGATCAGATAAACGCGAAAAACGGCATTCTTGGTCGCAAGATCGAGCTGCTCGTCGAAGACTCCACCAGCGGCGATGCGGGAACAGCGGTGCAGAAGGCGCGCAAGCTGATCGAACGCGACAATGTCGACTTTCTGGTTGGCAACGTGAATTCCGCGCTGGCGCAGGCGACGGCGCAGGTGTCGAGCGAAAAAGGCATTCTGCATGTTGTTCCCGGCGGCCACACCGATCCGATCACCGGCACTGACTGCAAGTGGAACGTCTTTCGTGTGTGCAACACGACGCGCATGGAGGCAAACGCGGTCTCGAACCTCCTATTCAAGACCTACGGCAAGAAGTGGCACTTCATTACGCCGGACTACGCTTTCGGCCACACGCTGTTTCAGGCCTGCGAGGCCAATCTGAAAAAGCTCGGGGGCACCGTGACTGGCAACGAACTCACGCCGCTCGGCATCACCGACTTCTCCGCCTATCTCATCAAGGCACGCTCGGCCAATCCGGATGTCCTGCTCGTACTGGTGCAAGGCAACGACATGGTGAACTGCCTCAAGCAGATCTCACAATTCGGCATTGAAAAGCAGATCCACGTTGCCGGTACCCAACAGGAGCTGGAATCCGTCGAAGCGATGCCTCCGGAAGCGCGCGTTGGCGTGTGGATGTTCGAATGGTACTGGAAGCAGGCGGCGGGCACGCCCGGGCTCGACCAATTCGTGACCGACATCCGCAAGCGGAGCAACGGCAAGGTGCCAACCGCGCGCACCTGGTTCGGATATGTCGCGATTCATGCTTACGCGCTCGCGTGCGAAAAGGCAAAGACGATCGAGGCTAAGGCCGTCGCTAAAACACTTGCCGACATGGAATTGCCGTCGGAAATCAAGCTACAGCCGAACAAGTCGTATTTTCGCGGGGGCGATCATCAGCTTATGCTGTCGGCCTTCATCGGCGAGCTAATGCAAAACGGCGACGGCGATCCGGAGAATCTGTTCAAAGTGAATGACATTGTGGCCGGTGATAGTATCGCGCCGTCGGTGGACGAGACCGGCTGCAAAATGAACATGCCGGCCTAATCGTTCTATGCGCCCTCACCTCGGCCACCGCGGCCGACGGTGAGGGGCTTTGTTGCGACCATCGGCGATGCTGCAACTCGTTTTTTTCAATGTCACCAACGGACTAATCATCGGCGCGTTCTACGCGCTGATGGCGATCGGGCTGTCGCTGATCCTAAACCTTTCCGGGGTGATCAACTTCGCCCATGGCGGCTTTTTGGTCATCGGCGGTTACCTCGCCTACACATTGACGCCGTATCTCGGTTTCTGGGGCGCGCTCCTGGTCGCACCTTTCCTGACCGCGCTGATCGGCTTTGCGGTCGAGCGATTGCTTATCCGCCGCCTCTATGGCCGCGATCCGCTCTATAGCCTACTGCTGACATTCGGACTGGCGTTCATCATCGAGGATGGTACACGCCAGATTTGGGGCGCCAACGGCCTTCCCTTTTCGGTTCCGGTCGCGCTGACCTCGCCGCTCAGCTACCAATTCTTCTTCATCACCGGTTACCGTATGTTCATGGTAGCAACTGTGGCTATCGTGGTCGGGCTTCTGTTCGTCTTGCTCCGCTATACTCGCATCGGCGTGCGCATCCGCGCCGGCACGCTCGATCTCGAAACCGTCGCCGCGTTGGGGGTCAACGTGCGAGCGCTGCGCTCGCTCAATTTCGCAGTCGGAATATTCCTCGCCGGTCTGGCCGGCGTTCTGGCCGGCGGCCAGCTCGGGCTTGAGCCAACTATGGGCGACGGCCTCCTGATGCCGAGCTTCATTGCCATCGTTGTCGGCGGCGTCGGCTCGCTGACCGGCACGTTGCTCGGCGGCTTGCTGATTGGCGTCGCGTCCGGTCTGACCGCCGTGTTATTTCCTTCCGCTAGCGAAGCAGTCATCTACGTGATGATGGCGATCGTCCTTCTGGTCCGCCCCCAGGGGTTGCTCGGCGAAGAAGGCATGTTCACGTGACGGCGGGGCAACAAAGGCATCTCGCCGTTCTCGCGGCGGTCTGGGCCGCGCTCCTTCTTGCGCCTTACTGGATGCCGCTGTTCGGCGGCTACACCGCGCTTGGCAGCCGCGTGCTTGTGCTTGGTCTCGGTGCCATGTCGGTCAATTTTCTGCTCGGCTTCACCGGCGTGTTGTCATTCGGGCACGCCGCCTGGTTCGGATTGGGCGCATACGGCTGCGGTCTAACGCTAAAATTCGTCGGCGCGAGCACGCCGCTTGGGCTGCTGGCCGGCGCCCTCGTGGGCGGCATCGCCGGTGCGATCCTCGGCGCACTGCTGGTGCGCCGTCGCGGTATCTATTTCGCTATGGTGACCATCGCGTTCGGCCAGGTGTTTTATTACATCGCGTTTCAGTGGAGCTCAGTGACTGGCGGAGACGATGGCTTGCGCGGATTTGCCCGTCAGCCGCTTCATTTCGAGCTGTTCCAGATCGACCTCCTGCACAACGATGTCTCTTTTTATTATTTCGTGCTGATCTGCTTCGCCGCGGTCCTCGCCGTCATGGCGTCCATCCTGCGCTCGCCGTTCGGCCGGACAATGACCGCGATCCGCGAGAACGAGCGGCGCGCGCGCTTTCTCGGAATCCCGATCGAGCTGCATATTTGGATTGCCTTCACGCTGTCCTGCTTCTTCATGGCTTTCGCCGGCGCGCTCTACGCGTTGGTCAACAACTTCGCCGATCCGCGCATGCTGCATTACAGTCTTTCGGGCGACTTTGTCATCATGGCGGTGATGGGCGGCATGCGCACGTTCTGGGGCCCGCTCCTTGGCGCGGTGATCTTTGTCGTACTGCAGGATTACCTTTCGAGCGTGACGGTGAACTGGATGTCGTTCATCGGCGTATTGATCGTGCTCATCGTCCTTTTCTTTCCGCGCGGCGTTCTCGGTCTGCTGCCGCAGCGGAGAACGGCATGAGGGTGCTCGAAATCGATAACCTGACCAAGCGGTTCGGCAGCCTCGCCGCCGTGCGCGACATATCGCTTAAGGTAGAAACTGGCGAACTGCGTGCCGTGATCGGCCCGAACGGCGCTGGGAAAACCACCTTTTTCAATCTCGTAAGCGGCTTGTTCGCGCCGTCCGCCGGCTCGATCCGATTCGATAGCCGCGACATCACAAGAATGCCGGCGCATCAGCGGGTCGGCCTTGGCATGGCGCGCACGTTCCAGATCACCGAAATCTTTCCCGAGCTGACCGTGTTCGAGAATATCCGCATCGTTACCGAGGTTGCCGCCGGTTATCGCCTGCGCCCGTGGCTCAGCCGGACCGAGAAAGCGGACTTACGCGGGCGGATCGAAGAATTGCTCGAGCTTGCGGCGCTTACTGACAAAACCGACCGCCTGGTCGGTGAACTTGCGCATGGCGATCAGCGCGCCACCGAAATCATCATGGCGCTGGCGCTAAAGCCACATCTGCTGCTGCTCGATGAGCCGACAGCCGGCATGGGCGACCAGGAAACCTACGAGATCACCCAGCTTATTCGCCGCCTGCACAAAGACGGCAAGCTGACGATCGTGTTGATCGAGCATGACATGCGCGTCGTCTTTTATTTGGCCGACCGCATCACGGTACTCGATCAGGGCCGGCTCCTGGCCGAAGGCACGCCACGAGAGATCGCGGCGAACGAGGCGGTGCAGAACGCCTATTTGGGCCAAGCAGCATGAGCGCGGCACTCACCGCCGAAGGGCTTCACACCTATTACGGCAAGAGCCATATCCTGCGTGGCGTCAGCCTCGAAGCCGGTGAGGGCCAAGTAACGGCGCTCCTCGGCCGTAACGGTGCTGGCAAGACGACTACGCTCCGAACTCTGATGGGGCTAACGCCACCCCTTCAGGGCCGCGTCACTATCTTTGGCAAAAATACCACAAACTGGCCGGCATTTCGCATCGCGGCCCTCGGCGTCGGCTACGTACCGGAAGGCCGCAGGATTTTTCCCAATCTCACTGTCGACGAAAATCTCCTGGTGCCGATTGAGCGGCCGGGCCCGTGGACGCCACAAAGCATCTACAGATTATTCCCCCGGCTCGCCGAGCGGCGTGCAAGCCGTGGCCGCCAGCTCTCCGGCGGCGAGCAGGAAATGCTCTCGATCGCGCGCGCGTTGCTGGTCAATCCCAAGCTGCTCATTCTCGACGAGCCTTCGCAAGGGCTGGCGCCGCTGATCACCCGCGAAGTATTCCGTATCGTGGCGCAAATGCGCACCGAGGCGATTTCCGTCCTGCTGGTCGAGCAAAACGTGCGTATGAGTCTCGAAGTTGCTGACCACGCCTACGTGCTGGACGACGGTCACGTCGTCTATTCCGGTCCTGCGCGCGAGCTTGTCGCCGACGAAGCGCGCGTCAAGTCGCTAGCCGGCGCAAGCGCCGAGGAATGGACGACGCAATCACAAGTTTAGTTTTCCGCCCAGATAGGTGGGGCATTTTATTTCTGCTTCGTCGGTTCGGAGGTCAATGTAGCTGCTGCCACGGGCGCCAGCGATGGAGGATGTCGCCGACGTTCGCCATTGATCGCTGCAACCGGCGCTTCTTCGTGGGTAAATTTGGGGGTGCGCAACAAGGCGGATTCGTAGGCGATTGATATTCCCTCGCAATTTTTGCTTTGTGCAGACACTCCCTCCGCCACTAAAGGACGTCATCATGGGTGCGGTCGAGTCGGCATTTTGTTCGGATGAGCTTTTTTCACCGGTCCGGTCGCTCGCTTATAGCCTGCGTTAGCGCTGGTTTCACGGATTGACCGCTAGCTGTGCCGTCCTCAAACTTGCCGAAAACACCCGGAGCTGTCTTGACAACAGCGGCCATCGGCAAGATCATTTGTATACAAATGAAGTCAGGAGACATGGTCTCTTGTACGCGCGTCCCGCCGATTTTCCTGAAGCCTTGCGGCTTCTTGCCGAGCCGGACGCCCGCGTTTTGGCTGGCGGCACCGACCTGTTTCCCGCGGCAGACGCAGGTCCATTAAAGGGGCGTTTCATCGATGTTACGGTGCTGCCGGAGTTGCGCGCGATCGAGGTCGAGGATGAGCGGGTGCGGATCGGAGCCGCCGTCAGCTGGAGCGATCTCGCCAAGGCGCCTCTTCCTTCCGCCTTCGACGCACTGAAGGTGGCTGCGCGCGAAATCGGCGGCGTGCAGATACAGAATCGCGCCACGCTCGCCGGAAATCTCTGCAATGCCTCGCCCGCCGCGGACGGTGTTCCGCCGCTTTTGATTCTCGATGCCGAAGTCGAGCTGGCTTCGATTCGCGGCCGCAGGCGCTTGACGCTTGGCAATTTCATCACCGGCAACCGCCTCACCGCGCTCGAGCGCGGTGAGGTCATGTCGGCGATTCTGATACCGCGCCCGCCTCTGACGTCCCGTTCCAGTTTTCTCAAGCTCGGTGCGCGACGTTATCTGGTCATTTCGATCGTCATGGCGGCCGTTCTCCTTGATGTCGTCGATGGACGTGTACGGACCGCCCGCGTGGCCGCGGGTTCCTGCTCGGCCGCCGCCAAGCGGCTCCACGATGTGGAGCGGAAACTTCAAGGCGCGCAGGCGGGCGCCGGCCTTGGTGACTGCATCTGTGCAGAGGATCTTTCCGCCCTCTCGCCCATCGACGACGTGCGGGCTACCGCCGATTATCGCCGCGACGCGGCTTTGACTCTCGTCCGCCGCGCCGTCGCGGTCTGCCTTAAAGGGGACGTTGGAGGGGTTTGCTGATGCTTGATCGGGCGGTCGGCGTTTCCCTGACGCTTAACGGCGCGTCTGCCCGCCTCGTCGGATCGCCTCTGGATCGGTTGAGCCATGCATTACGCGAACAGTGCGGATTGGTCGGCGTCAAAGTCGGCTGCGACGCTGGCGATTGCGGCGCCTGCACCGTCCTCGTCGACGGCAAACCTATCTGCTCTTGCCTTACCGCTGTCGGCCAAATTGATGGCTGTGTCGTCGAAACCGCCGAAGGCTTGTCTGCGCGCGAGGACATTGTCGGCAAGCTTCAGCGCGCTTTCCATCGCCATGGCGCGGCGCAATGCGGCATTTGCACGCCCGCCATGCTGCTTGCAGCTACCGCCTTGCTGCGTACGAATCCGGCGCCGAATGAAGCGGAAACGCAAGACGCGCTAGGTGGCGTGTTGTGCCGTTGTACCGGCTACCGCAAGATTCTCGACGCGGTGATGGACGCGCATCGGTCGGCGGGCGAAGCGCAGTTGGATTCGTCCAGCGGCGCGGCCGTCGGTCTTCGTCTGCCGCGGCTTGACGGGGCGAGGAAAATCTCAGGCGCGGAGATTTTTGGCGCTGACGAATGGCCGGGCGACGCTTTGCTGGCCCGGGCGATCCGCTCGCCGCACCACCATGCGCGCTTTGTCTTCGGCGACCTCGCGGTATTTGTCCGCGCGCATCCCGGCGTAGCCGCAGTGTTCACGGCCAAGGACGTGCCGGGAGAAAATTGCTTTGGGGTCATCGCGCCGTTTGCCGATCAGCCGATGCTGGCCGAAAAAGTCGCGCGCTTCCGGGGCGAGGCGGTTGCGCTTGTCGTCGGCGAGGAAGCGACCGTACGGTCGCTTGACCTTTCCGGTTTTCCTGTCGAATGGCATGCTCTGCCGGCGATCACAACTCTGACTGAGGCGACGGCGGCTGGCGCGGCGGCAATTCATGGGCTTCGTTCCGGCAACATATTGACCAGCGGGCGCGTCGTGCGCGGCGACGTGGAGACGGCGCTTGCAGCGTCGGACATAGTCGTCGAAGGCCAATTCGAGACCGGCTTCATCGAACACGCTTATATCGAGCCCGAGGCGGGCTTCGCTCGGCGCGTGAAGGACCGTATCGAAATCCAGGCATGTACGCAGGCTCCCTATATGGATCGCGACGACATCGCGAAGATTCTAGGCCTATCGCCTGATCAAGTGCGCATTATCCCGACGGCGGTGGGCGGCGGGTTTGGCGCTAAACTCGATCTTTCGATTCAGCCTTTTGTTGCTCTTGCGGCGTGGCTGCTCAAACGCCCGGTGCGCATGATCTATTCGCGAACGGAATCGATCGTGAGTACGACCAAGCGTCATCCGGCCGCTATTCGCGCAAAGATTGGCGCATCCCGCGACGGCCGGCTCAAGGCCATGGATTTTTCCGCCGACTTTAATACCGGCGCCTACGCGTCGTGGGGCCCGACCGTCGCCAATCGCGTGCCCGTGCATGCTTCCGGCCCCTACCGCATGCCAAATTATCGCGCGCGGACTCGTGCGATTCACACTCACCTTGTACCGGCGGGCGCCTTTCGCGGCTTCGGCGTGCCGCAAAGCGCGATCGCGCAGGAGCAACTTCTCGACGAGCTCGCGATCAGGCTCGGAACGGACCCGCTTGAATTCCGCATCCAAAATGCGCTGGAGGCGGGCGATTCCACGGTCACCGGACAGGTGTTCAACGACGGCGTCGGCTTCAAATCCTGTCTTGAAGCGCTGCGGCCGCGCTGGCGTGAGCTGCGCGCGGCGGCGAAAGCTTTCAACGCGGCGGCGAAAGGCCCGCTCCGCCGCGGCGCTGGTGTCGCCGGGATGTGGTACGGATGCGGCAATACCTCGTTGCCGAATCCGTCGACCATGCGGCTCGGACTCAAGCCCGACGGTCGGCTGATGTTGTTCCAGGGCGCGGTCGATATCGGGCAGGGCTCGAATACGGTTATCCCGCAAATCTGCGCGGATGCGCTTGGCGCGCCGCTTTCTTTATTCGACCTCGCATCGGCCGATACCGACGAGACGCCCGACTGCGGCAAGACGTCCGCTTCACGCCAGACTTTCGTCTCTGGCAAGGCGGCATTCCTGGCCGGGCAGGCGATGCGCCGGGCGATCCTGCGACTTGCCAATGTCGGCGAAGAGGCAACAATCCGATTCAACGGCAGCACGATCACCATTGCAGGAGCGGGCGGTGCGCGCGACGTGACGTTGAACGCGTTTTCACTCAACGATGCGGGCTTTGTCGCCGAAGTGCGCGAGACTTTCGATCCGCCGACCACGCCGCTCGATGATAACGGCCAAGGCGAGCCCTACGCCGTGTTCGGATATGGCGCCCATATCGCTGCGGTCGAGGTCGACATTGAACTCGGCCGGGTCAAGGTTCTGCAGCTGGTTTGCGCGCACGACGTCGGCAAGGCGATCAATCCGACGCTGGTCGAGGGGCAGATCGAAGGCGGTGCCGCACAAGGACTCGGCATGGCGCTGATGGAAGAGTTTATTCCCGGCAAGGGCGAAAATTTGCATGATTATCTCATTCCGACCATCGGCGACATG
>Ga0187772_10000664_pt1 | contig 15449 bp, 14 predicted proteins | sample 0116_SJ02_MP15_2_FD_133137 | JGI IMG/M metagenome (GOLD analysis project Ga0187772, IMG submission 133137) | Tropical peat soil microbial communities from peatlands in Department of Meta, Colombia - 0116_SJ02_MP15_20_MG | ecosystem: Environmental > Terrestrial > Soil > Wetlands > Peat | place... | reverse complement strand
TCGATCCATTGGAGAAGCGGGCCGGAATAATGCAGGGCCATGCGAATCTTGGGGTGCTTCTCAATCAGGGTCAGAAACGCGTTGTAGGAATTTTGGTAGCACTCTTCGAAGACATGCTCAAAGTTACCGGCGGGCTGGTGGGCGTGGACAATCAGTACGAAATGGAATGAGGGGACGTTCTGGGTCATGAGGTCACGTTCCATGATACCGCGAGACCCGCGCCGGAAGGCAACGCCACAAATCAGTCTCGAAAGCCGGTGTTTTGCCTTTATTTCGTCCGCGCCGTCAGCCAGTCCCAGATGATTTTCATGGCTTCAGGCGAAAACGTCTCGTCGATGGCCGCATACTCCGTCGGTGAGCCGCTATAGGCGTGCTGGAAGAAATGGTTGAGTTCCGGCAGTTCTCGTACATCCGCCTGCTTGTTCCCGCCGTCGGAAAATGCCTTCTGCAACATCGGTAAATTGATTTTCGGAGGGACCTGCAGATCTTTTTCACCATAGATCGCCAGCACTGGGCACTTCGTTCTTTTCAAGTCGGGCAAGGGATCGTAGGAAAGGAAAAAACGGAACCACGGAGAAGTCATCATGTGGAGCTGTGCCTCCAGTGCCGCAGGTGGCACCGCTGCATCCAGCCCGCTTTCCTTCACGAGAGTCTTCAGCGTCTCTGTCACCACGGCGTTATCGGGTTCTTTCTGCACGAGTTCGTACGCCTGCTTGTCAAAATTCAGGCTGGAGAGAACCTGCGCATCGCTCAGGCCACCCGCGCGCGCGATGAAATCCGACTGATTCAACAGTGTGTCTTCTCCCTTCGTCGCCGGAGCGGCCAGCAGCACAACCCAGGGCAGATCGTTGGAAGCTGCCGCAATCGCCGGGGCAATCATCGCCCCCTCGCTATGTCCGATCAAACCGATCTTCGCGGGGTCAATTTCCTTCCGGGTCTTCAGATATGCAACCGCAGATTGCGCATCGCTCGCTAGGTCCAGGGTCGTTGCCATTTCCGTGGACCCTGTGGATTGGCCGATCCCTCGTTTGTCGTATCGCAGAACAGCAAATCCCTTTCGCGTCAGGTAATCCGAAAGCACCAGGAATGGCTTGTGATTCGCAATGGTGTCGTCCCTGTCCTGAGGCCCGGAACCTGCGACGAGCACCGCCGCGGCAAATGGACCTGTTCCTTTGGGGAGAGTCAGCGTTCCTGCAAGATTCACGCCCGCCTTTTCATTCGAAAACGTGACCTCTTCTTCCCGATAAGGATACGGCTTTCCCGGATTCTGCGGACGCCGCAATTCCAAAGGCTGGTCGGACCGCTTGAAGTCCAGCTTTTCTTTGATTTCGCTCTGCGCCCATTCCCCTGTGATGCTGTTCTTGTTCGAGTCGAGCCTCCCGTCATACGTACTCGCAAGTGCGGGGATTTCGAAATGAAAGGCGCTTTCCTTCTGCGTGACTTTTGTCGCGGGAAGTCCGCTGACAAACTGGTCCAAGCTATCCAGCGCCGCGATCAACTCCCCGCTCGAGTCATGAAAAACGTGTAGTTGAAACCGCAACCGCAAGCCGTGAGACTCCAGCGCTCCTTGCCAAAGTCCCTCTACCGGAAATTTCGCGGTATCCGGTTTCTGGGAGTCGGCGTCCCGCAGAAAGACCACATGAAGGGAACCACTTCCTTGGTTCCATTGCCCTTCAATGGTCTTGTGATCTGGCGACACCTTGCCCTCAAAGTTCACACCAACCGAGCGGATTTCGAACTTGAGCGTGTCAGAGTTTAGGGACACCGCATTGGCTTCAATCGCAAAGACGGCCTGGTCCAGGCTGTCCAGCGTGGCGCGCAACGCGCCTGCTCCATTTCTCGAAAGGTGCAAAACAATATGGAGCTTGGCTTCCCCAGCCTGCAACGTCCCGGAATACGTGCCTTCCAGAGGAAGTGGCATCTGGGCCCGCACTGCCACTACTGTCGAAATAAAACACAGCCCTAAAATCGCGAGCCGCAGCACTCTGATATGACGCAATCGCAACTCCCTGATTGGCTGAATCGAGGTTCAGCCCGTTGGATGAGCCCTGCCCCAAAAAGGCGGCCTGTAAAAGAAAGGGCGCCACGAGGAGATCGCGGCGCCTCTGGAAATTAAGCGCGCAAAGCGTGTTCGCGCCCGGTTACTTCTTCTCGTACCACTGAGCGTTAATGGCCGTGAACTTCTGCCATTTCTCCGGCAGGTCCTCAAGAGCGAAAATGGCGGTCACGGGGCAAACCGGCACGCAGGCGCCGCAGTCAATGCACTCTACGGGACTGATATAGAGCATGGTTTCGGTCTGGTAAGCCGGTTCGTCCTTGCGCGGGTGGATGCAATCCACGGGGCATACATCAACACAGGCAGTGTCCTTTGTGTTGATGCAAGGTTCCGCAATCACGTAAGCCATTCAAAATCTCCTTTGCGTAAGCAGCGAACCGGGAGTGAACAGCCGCATCTAACAACCAAGGTTAGAAGATACCACGGCACTGCCAGGTCGCAAGCGTGCCTGATTATTTTACGTGGGACCCGTAAGATTCTCAACCCACGCGGACGCGCTAAAATAAAAAGCCAGCGAGCACGATGCCGGCGGCACGCTGACGAGAGCACTTCTTTTCCGGCGAAGCCAGGATTTTCTCTTTTCCGCGCTCCAGGCAAGAACCGCGCTACGAGCTTACGCAAGACAAGCCACAAGGAGGCTTTCATGTTGGATTTGAAGGGAAACAAAATCACCTACTACGGCCACAGCACCTTTACCGTCACAACTCCGAGCGGCCAGGTGGCTATGATTGATCCTTGGGTCATGACCAACCCACGCTGTCCGGACTCTCTCAAGCAAGTGAAGCGGTTGGACGCCATTTTCGTGACCCACGCTCACAGCGACCACATTGGCGATCTGCTGGCCCTCGCCAAACAACTCAAGCCCAAGGTCCTATCTACGTTTGAAACCTATCTTTGGTTCGATTCAAAAGGCACCGGAGCCCAGGCTCTCCCAGGAAACAAAGGAGGCACGCAGACCGTGGGCGATTTCGAAGTAACCATGACCCATGCCTTCCACTCCAATTCCATCGATGAAGATGGACAGAGAGTCTATGCAGGCGAGCCCGGCGGCTACATCGTCAAGTTGCCTGGAGGCGTCAGCATCTACCACGCAGGAGACACGGCCGTGTTTGGCGATATGAGGCTCATCGCGGAACTGTACAAGCCGGACTTGGCCTGCCTGCCGATTGGCGACCTCTTCACGATGGGACCGCGTGAAGCAGCCGTGGCCACGCGCCTTCTCGGCGTCAAACACGTCATCCCCATGCACTATGCCACTTTCCCTCTTCTCACCGGGACACCCGAGGCCCTGCGCGAGCAAACCAAAGACATCGTGGGACTACAGATTCATGCCTTGAAACCTGGCGAAACGTTAGGATAAGGGAGCTTCCGCGTCGGCTAGGAGCGGAAGAAGTTGCGGACAAAGAAACCCACGTTAGCGGGCCGCTCCGCCAGTCGCCGCATGAAGTAAGGAAACCACTCCTGACCGTACGGCACGTAGATTCGCACGCGGTAGCCGTCGCGTACAAGTTGGCGCTGCAGGTCGGTCCGTACACCGTACAGCATCTGAAATTCAAAGTCGTCCTTGGAAATCTTCTTCTCCGCCGCGCAGCGGATGGTCTCCGCAATCATGTGGGGATCGTGTGTGGCGATGGCGTGATAGAACCCGCTCGGAAGCAACGCCCGCATCAACTTCACATAATTAGCGTCTACTTCCTGCTTCCGCGGGAACGCCACTTCCTCTGACTCCTTGTACGCCCCCTTGCACAACCGGACGCGGCAGCCATAGGAGAGGAGGTCGTGAATGTCGCTCTCGCTTCGATAGAGATAGGCCTGAATTACAGCGCCGACACATGGCGTCTGTGCCCGTACGCGTTTCACCAGTTCCACGGTGCGCTGTGTGTAAATCGAACTTTCCATGTCAATGCGCAGAAAACTGTCATAGGAAGCCGCGCGTTCCGCAATCGAGAGCACCAGCCCCTCGCAAAATTCCACCGAAATATCCAACCCCAATTGCGTGAGCTTGCAGGAGACGTTCGCTTTCAGGTTTTCCTGTGCGATGCGGTCGAACATTCCCAGGTAGGTGTCACGCGCTTTTTGCGCATCGGCAGGAGTGACCACATTTTCGCCCAGGCAATCCAGCGTCACCATTATTCCCGCATCATTGCACTGGCGGGCCGCCTGAATCGCTTCATCCAGTTGCTCTCCGGCAACGAAACGGTGTGACATCCGGCGTGTTGAGCCGTTGGTGGTGACCCAGTGGGCGAGACCTTTGCTTTCGGAAAGCTTGAGCAGAGTCGAACGAAGCATGTACAAGTCAATTATGCCCGCAGTTGGCGAAAGAGGCCAATGGCGAGCTAGTCTTTGTGCTCTTCGAGGAACTTTTCCGCGTCCAGAGCGGCCATGCAGCCGGAGCCTGCCGCGGTAACCGCCTGCCGGTATCGGTGATCTTGCACATCGCCGGCAATGAAAACCCCTGGAACGCTCGTCAGGCTGCCATGACGCGCGATCAGGTAGCCGTTCTCATCCATATCCAGTTTTCCGCGAAATACCATACTATTGGGATCATGCCCGATGGCCACGAAAACCCCCTCGAGAGTGAGCTCTTTCTTCTCGCCAGTCTTTACGTTGTGCAGCCGCACGCCGTTGACCAATCCTTCCGGAGCCAGAATCTCTTCTACAACGTACGGCGTGACAAACTCCACCTTCGGGTTTGCCTTGGCACGGTCAATCATGATCTTTGACGCGCGAAACTCGTCGCGCCGGTGAATCAGGTACACCTTGCTCGCATGACGCGAAAGAAACGTCGCCTCTTCCATCGCGGAATCGCCGCCGCCCACAACCGCGATCGGCTTGCCGCGAAAGAAATACCCATCACAGGTCGCGCAGGTGGAAACTCCCCGCCCGATCAGTTCCCTTTCGCCCTTCAAGCCCAGCAGCCGTGCCGAAGCGCCCGCGGCGACAATCAGAGCGCGTGTTTCATACACATCCTTCCCCGCGCTGATTTTGAAGGGCCGCTGCCGCAAATCGACCTCGCTAACCGTTCCCGCCTTGAACTCCGCGCCGAACCTCATGGCCTGCTTGCGCATATTTTCAATGAGTTCCGGTCCCATGATTCCTTCTGGAAATCCCGGAAAATTCTCAACATGCGTGGTCAGCGAAAGCTGGCCTCCAGGCTCATGCCCTTCCAATACCAGCGGCTTCAGGTCGGCGCGGGCCGCATAGATAGCGGCGGTTAACCCGGCGCACCCACTCCCGATGATCGTCACGTTATACATTCAAATTAGCTCCAAGCATTAGATTCATAAGTAGTATCCGCGGGTACGGAGCAAAACCCTTATTGTAGCATCCCTCTGAAACTGTTCGTGTTCCCCTGATTCATGCTCCTCGAAAAGCCAATTTGGATTTGGACCCCGCCGCCCGATCTGTTTAAGCTGCTTCGTGCTTGATTCTGTGGCCAGGAGTACGTTATGGACCCGCGTTATCCCATCGGACAATACCAACCTCCCAAAGATGTCTCTGCAGCAAAGCGCGCGCAAGCCATCAGCGAAATCGCCATCGCTCCCCAGCACGTCCGCGCGGCCGTACATGGCTTGACCGACGCTCAATTGGAGACTCCCTACCGGGATGGTGGCTGGACTCTCCGCCAGGTGGTCCATCACCTCGCCGACAGTCACATGAATGCCTACATTCGTTGGCGCCTGGCTCTCACAGAGACGGAGCCCACGATCAAGCCTTACGAGGAAGCAGCCTGGGCCAAACTGGAAGACGCCGCCCACGCACCCATTGAAGTCTCCCTAAGGCTTCTTGAACCTCTCCACGAGCGTTGGGTCAAACTACTCCAGTCCACAAAAGAACACGAATTCGCCCGGACCTTCCGGCATCCTGAGCATGGCATCAGGACGCTCGATTGGATGCTCTTTCTCTACGCCTGGCATGGCAAGCATCACACCGCGCATATCACCGAGCTTCGCAAACAAAAAGGCTGGTGAGTACAAAACCGTTTGAAGTTTGTGGCCGGTAGTTGGAAGTTAGGGAAGAACTGCTGGCCGGCTGTTGAAACTTGCAAGCTGTACTTCTGTATTTCTGTTCCGAAACCTTCCAACTACCAGCTTGCGACTCCTGACTTCCGACTGCTCTTCTGGCCGAACACTCCGGCCTCGTGTAGGATGAATCATACGCAAAAAGGAGACGTTATGACGCGACCCGCAGGAACCTATGCCATTTTTGAAACATCTTTGGGAAACATCGTCGCCAAACTCTACGAAGGGGAAGCACCGAAGACGGTTGAAAACTTCATCGGCCTCGCGGAAGGCACCAAGGAGTTTGTCAATCCCATGACGGGCAAGAAAGAGAAGCGGCCCTACTATGACGGCTTGATCTTCCACCGAGTCATCCCTCAGTTCATGATTCAGGGCGGATGCCCGCGTGGCGATGGCCGGGGCGGACCCGGATACTCCTTCGGTGATGAATTTCATCCCTCCTTGCGGCATTCGAAAGCCGGGAAACTTTCCATGGCCAACGCTGGTCCGAACACCAACGGGAGCCAGTTTTTCATCACCGTTGCGCCGACGCCTCATCTGGACAATCGCCACACCATCTTTGGCGAAGTGGTCGAAGGCCAGGACGTGGCCGACAAGATCTCCAACACGCCGCGCGATGGTGTGGACAAGCCGCGAACGCCGGTAATCATGAAGGTTCGCATCGAACGGGTCCCGTAATTTTCAGGACCTCCATGCTCTCGCCTGCGCGGCTCACCCAACTCATCGTCGAGCTCATTTTCGTCCTTCTCGGCGCGCTCGTAATCTGGCTTGGGCTTCACGGCCAAATCAATTTCAATCCGCGAAGCGCTTTCTGGCTCGCCCTCAGTATCGGCGCGATCGCCTGGGGAGCGCTCGCCTTCGTGCGACCGGACCAGTGGTGGCTGCGCTGGCAAAAGTGGAATCGGGGAGGCTCCATGATTGTGCTGGGTCTCCTCATGCTGAGCATCGGCCATGTGCCTTTTGGAAGGGTAGGGCAGTTTCTCGCGCTTTGTGGACTTGTCCTGGTCCTTCGCGGCGTGATCGGTTCGTTCTTAATTTTGAGGCCCCGCTGAGCTTTCTTCGGCTATAATCCCCCCAATTTAACAACCTCCAGCCCAGTTGTTCCGCCCAAGGCCGGACGTGCTCTAACTGTCAATTCATGCGAGGAGAAAAACTCGTGCTCAAAGAATTCAAAGAATTTGCAATGCGGGGCAGTGTTCTGGATCTCGCTGTCGGCGTCATCATCGGCGCAGCTTTTGGCAAGGTCGTGTCGTCCCTCGTCGATGACATCCTTATGCCGCCCATCGGGCGGCTGCTCGGCCATGTCGATTTTTCGAATTTGTTTATCAATCTGAGCGAAACGCACTTCGAAAGCTTGGCAGACGCGAAAAAGGCCGGTGCCGCGACGCTGAATTATGGAGTCTTTCTGAACACCATCATCAATTTCATTATCGTAGCCTTTGCCGTGTTCCTCTTGGTGCGCTCCGTCAATAAGTGGCTCCCCAAGCCTCCTGCGCCCGTCGCCACCAAAGACTGCCCACAGTGTGCGATGCCCATTCCGGTTGCCGCAAAAAAATGCGGCCACTGCACTAGCGCTGTTTAAGGTTTGCTTTTCTTGGATTGGCAAAGGGCGCGCTCCTGCGCCCCTTTTCCCTAAAACGTCCAAACTTCTTGTTACGTCTTCTCCGGCCTCTTCTTCAGATTGGCCTCAACATGCGCCCTTAGCCGCGCGACCACTTTATCTTCCTGTCCTTCGTCCATTTCCTTCTGCACTTCCTCCAGCGCGAAGTGCACCACATCATGGTGATGCAATTCCAGCGGCGCCACCGTCTCGTTGAAGCGGAGCCATAGCCGGTGGATCAGGTTCACTTCGTTCGCGGTCAGGTTCGGTGCGTGCGGCCCGAGCACCTTGTAGACCTTGTCGCCATTCTGCAGGTGAATTTCCAGGTTGAATTGCGGCTTGGGGTCTGCCAGTTTCTCCCACGCATCCCCGATGTGGCGTGCCTGTTCTTCCGTCGGCTCTTTCGGCGAATGTCCAAGCACGATGGTGCTGGATTGCAGTGCCGTCGCCGCGCGTAAAATGCCATCCCACAAATCGCTCGCTGCAACAATCGCCAGTCGGATGCTCTTTCCGCGTTTCTCGGCCATCGATAGTGTCTGAGTGAATAGCTGCTGCTCGATGCTTCCGAAAAGCTGCTCGGCGTCCAGGTCATATTCGCCGGACGCGGAACGGCGCAGCAGGCGTACGTGCAAGACGACCACATCCCGCCGCCCCGGCTTCACCCGGTCCAGCACGCTGCCCAAATGATAAAGAGCGTGAATATTGCTGACCGGTACGAGAATGTTTCCGGGACGCGCTCCCACCGCTTCCGGCGTAAGTTCCCCTTCCATCGCCAGGTGGAACTGGTCCATTTCCTCATGGTGTGCGGCAGCCTGCCCATGGCGAGTGATCTTCTCCGAAATCGTGAAGACGATGAACAGTACAATCGAGAAGATCCCTCCCGCGATCGTCGCATCCTTCTTGGTGAATAGGTTGATCACCGCGATGCCGAACAGCGTCAGCGTAATCAATCCCAGGCCAACCGGAATCTCCACGCCAAAAATATGGAAGTTCAGCGGCACACGATATTCGCGATCGCCCGGATGCGTGTAGCGGAGCACGAGCACCGCCATACCCTTCATGGCAAAGCTCCAGATCACGCCAAACGCATACAAGTTCGCCAGGAACGTTACATCCCCGCGACTGATGATGATGGTCAAAATCTGCAGCCCCGCGATGATGTTGATGATCCGGTAGGATGTCCCAAATTTTCTATGAGGCTGCCGGAACCAGCTCGACAGCACTCCGTCTTCGGACACGCGATTGAGCACTCCGTTCGATCCAACAATCGCGGTATTCACCGCCCCTGCCAGAATCAGCGTGCCCACCACGACCACAAAGCCGTGGAAAAACAGCCGCAAAAGAAACGGCCCTTGCAGATTCATGGCAAGGCCGCCAATCAAATTCTCCAGGAAATTCTGCCGCTCATGATCCGGAATGATCATGACCGCGAAGAACGACACCAGCGATGTAAACACCAGGCTATAGACGAAGATGACCAACCCGGTTTTTTTCAAGTTCGGGAGCTTAGGATGTTCGATTTCGCGGTATACCTGTGCCAGGGATTCTTCACCGCTCATGGCGAGAACGGAATGGCCAAGTCCAACGAAAATGGCAATCAATCCCACGAAATGGGCAAAGTGGACGCCGTAGAGCCAACCCATCGCATTGGGCTCAAGCTTCAGGTTGCGCGGGTGGGGAAAGGGCGGCAGCGCCGGATGCCGCAGCAAAATCGTATAAATGCACCAGCTAATCAGGATCACGACCATCACGGTCGTAACCTGCATGATGCGCATCGCTTTCTGGCTGGATTCGTGGACGCCCTTGATGTTGTACCACCAGAAATAAACCGTACACATCACAGCGAAGCACGCCGCGCCAAAGTCCGGCGAAATATGCACGCCCAAATGTATGTAATCGCTGGTTTCGTTGATCAGCCCGACGATGTACTGCCCCGCCGAAACGCCGCTGATCGGGCCCGTCAAAATGTAATCGAACATCAATGCGGACACGCTGAACTTCGCCAGCGTGCTGCCCATCGCCTCTTTCACCACGCGGTATACGCCGCCGCGCACAAACATGCTGCAGCTTTCGACGTAAATCGCGCGGACCGCATACGAAAACAGCATGATCCCCAAGATGAACCAGGGAGCGGCCTTGCCGATGTAGCCTTCAGCCTCGCCGCCGGCGTAATACGCAGACGAAGCCAGGTCGTTCAGGACGATAGCCGCTGCGCGCCAAAACGAAATGAAGCTCAGAAGAGCGGTCGTCGCCACCAGAACACGAGGAATTCCATTCCCTTGGCTGCCCGGGGCAGCCGGGTTTTGGGGAGTGCTGCTCATTGTCGGGTTAATTTGACCTGCAGAACGTAATGCTCCCACTTTTTCTGGGGCAAGTCCAGTTTGCGCGCCGCTCAAATCGATTTTGTTCTAGCAATTCGCTTTGCCCGAGTTCAAAGAGGGATTTCGCTTCGCTCCGAATGACCTGGGACTGCATTTTTCCGCAACCTATTCAGCCTGTGCTCTTTGTAGGGCCCGCCTTCCGTGGCCGGTCGCTCCAATACCGTGGCCAGCCTTGCAGCTAAGGAACCTCCACTCTTCTTTCCATGCACTCGTGGTCCAGGATTCACGCAACTCAACAACGCCATGGTGGATTTCTGCCCAAGCCTGGTTCATCATCAGAACAGCGGTCGCTCCACACTCGGAGAATCATGAAGATTTCCTTAGGTCGCCTTGCCGCCCCCTGCGGCCTGCTACTGCTCTCTCTCGCCGGGCTGACAATGGCACAATCCGGAACCGTCCCGGATATCGCCCGGCAGTCCGACGCCATCGTTGCCAACTACAGAAAGATCATTGTCTTAATGGACGGCGCCGCGGCGCTCGATCCCGGTGTTCGAGACCGCGGCTCCACCGCGGGCAAGATCCTCTTCCAGCGGAATCAGGAGCGCCTTTCCGCCCTTGAAGAACAACTCGTCACGCCATTGTCCAACGGAAATGCGACACCCGCTGCGGAGTTCCTTGATTGCCTGGAACGCAATCCAGAGTATCGCGATGCCGACAAGCTCGCCTTTAAAGATACTCTGGAGGCGCTTGCCGCCACGCCGAGCCAGCGCAGCAACCAGATTTCAGTCCGAATTCGGGAAGACCAGGACGCCCTCGCTCAAATCCAGATCCTCTACCAGAAAGAAATCGGCGACATCCTCGGTAGCCTGCAAACACGCGGGATGGTGGTTCACCGAGAGGCCTGGGAGCATTACGTCGCCCTGCTAAAACAGAAATACACGCGCGAACAGATCCTGAAGGAAATCGAAGGCGAGCTTCCCCCTGCCGAGAACCGCAGCGCCGGAAAGAAAAAGCCCTCCAGCGGCGAAGTCTTCGGCAATGCTCTGCCACCCAAAACACTTGTGCTTACCTTCGATGACGGCCCTCATCCCCGCTACACCGACCAGATCCTTGAAATCCTCAAGAAATACGGCCTGAAAGCCGTGTTCTTCGAAGTGGGCCGCAATCTCGGGCCGGAAACCACCGACACTGCGCCAAAGCTGTTGGCCACCGCGGCGGTCAGCCAACGAATCCTCGCGCAAGGCTCCACGCTCGGCAATCACAGTTACAGCCACCCTGTGCTTTCAAAAATGCAGGAAGCCGGCTACACCAAAGAAATTGAAACCACAAACGCCTTGCTGACTTCCATTCTGAATCAGCCCCCGGTTTTGTTCCGCCCGCCTTACGGGGCCACCAACGACGCAATCATCGCCAAAGTCCAGGCAGACAAGATGCAGTCCATTCTCTGGAATGTGGATTCGGAGGATTGGGCCGATCCTGTCCCGAATTCCATCACCCAGCGCGTCGTCCAGGAAGTGGAGAAGCAAGGCCGGGGCATCATTCTCTTCCACGACATTCACAAAGTGACCATCGAGGTTTTGCCCACGGTCATCGAAACCTTGGAGAAAGACGGCTTTCGCTTCGTGTCTTGGAATGGCTCCGGCTTCGGTTCGGACGCCACTCGCGGCTTGGACGCGACACAGACGCCCCCTCCTGCCATGGCCCCCTACCGCGAAAGTTGGGCGGCCGTCATTGGCATCGACGACTATCAAACGTGGCCAAAGCTAAGCTATGCCGCCAACGACGCGCAGGCCGTCCGCGATCTCCTGCTAAAAAAATACAATTTCAAAGACGACCACGTTTTCCTCCTTCTGGATAAGCAGGCCACCCGCCAGAGCATCCTTTCCCTCTTAGGCGACAAGCTCGCCAATCCCGACCTCGTTAAGCGCGAGGATCGCGTCTTCGTTTTCTTCGCCGGACACGGCGCCACGCGGCATCTCGCTTCCGGCCGGGACCTCGGCTACATCATTCCCGTCGATGCGGACCTGACCAATTACGAGGGCCAGGCCATTTCTATGACCAATTTCCAGGACGTCGCCGAGGCCATTCCCGCAAAGCATCTCTTCTTTGTCATGGATTCCTGCTACAGCGGTCTTGCGCTCACGCGCGGCAGTGGCGGCGTGCCCATCGGCAATTATCTTCTGGAAATTTCGCGCCGCACCGCCCGGCAGATGTACACTGCCGGCGGCGCCGACCAGCAAGTGGCAGACAACGGTCCGAACGGCCATTCCGTCTTCACCTGGACGCTCCTGCAAGCACTCGATGGCCGCGCAGATCTCAATGGCGATGGCGTTATCACCGCCACGGAACTCGCCGCTTATGTCACCCCGGCCGTTTCCGCGCTCTCCCACCAGACTCCCGCCTTTGGGAACCTTCCCGGCAGCGAGGGCGGCGACTTCATTTTCGAATTGAGCCATGAAACCGAATTCTTGAATGAAAACTCCGCACAACTCAGTGAAGAGGCCATCAAAACCAACACAGAACTGGAAAAACTAAAAGATGAAATTCAGAAACAGGCCGCGCAAAATGAAGAGTTGAAGGAGCAACTGGCCGCCGCCGAAGCCCAATTGCAGCAGGAACGACAATCCGCACAGGCAGGCGGCCCAAAACCAGTTTCTCCGGTAACGCCTGCGGAAGCCGCCGCCAAGGATCTCCCCGCCGCCACAAACGATGAAGGAATGCGCCTTTACAAAGAAAAGAAATACGCCGAAGCCGCGGCGAAATTCAAGGAAGCGTCACAACTTCAACCAAACAGTGCCCTGTTTGCCAACAACGCGGGTTTCGCCTCTTTCAAACTAGGCCAGTACGATGATGCGGTCCAACAGTTCCAGAAAGCCATCTCCATCGACCCGAACCGCGCGATTGCGTATCTTAATCTCGGGGATGCTTATATGCAGCTGGGAAAGAAGCCCGAAGCCGAACAAGCCTTCGAAAAGTATCTCGAACTGCAACCCAATTCCAAAACCGCACCCAGCGTTCAGGAAAAGCTGAAAAAACTGCAGCAATAGAAAGACGGATTCGTCTAGCGCGCTTTTTTCTTTTCGTTCTTTGCAACTCGCGCCGTGACGAATTTCTTCAACAATGCCATCGGCAGCGGCTTGTCCAGCGGAAACTGGATTGTCCCTTTCCGCGTCCGGTAATCCTTCAGATCTTTCTTGTATTTGACGATCAGCGACGCATCCATAGGGAAGAAACTGCAATGATCCGAAAACGCTGCGTAGCATACCAGCGCGCCCTTGTATCGGAACCCTGGCATTTGGTAACTGATGGTCTCCGTCGCCTCCGCGGGCGCCATTGAGCGAATCGCCTTTCGCATTTTTTTCAAGGTGCTGTGCCCTGGCTCGGGCACTCGGGCCAGATACTCGTCAACAGTCTTCGGGCCTGCGCCGCTCTTTTTCATACGAAAACTCCAAAAGGCCGGTCTCTCGCAATTTCCGGGGCAACTGCCTAAGAAGATGCGGACGTTGCCGCCGCGTCGCGAAACGCCTTGGCGCACTCCTTGCAAGGACACTGCGTCCGCAGGTAATCGTAACTGAAAATCCCCGTTGAGTGCCCGTCATTGAAGCTGATCTGAATCGCGTAATTCCCCACCTGCGTGGCCGTCTGGGCGCGTGGTTTGGGCTTGTACATGGGGAGCAGAGGTGAAGCCGGTAGATTCATCGCTGCTATCGACTCTTTCTTCCCTCGCTCATCATTGCACGTCGCGCACGGACAATGATCCCGGAGATAAGGGAAATCGTAATGGCTCGTATGTCCATCCGCCCAGATAATATCGACACCAGCCCCGGTCTTCACGTGAATCTTCACGCTGGTTGGTTTCTTTCTTTGATCGATTGGTTTCGGCATGTCGATTTCAGTTTCTAGTCTTCCGTTATTCCGAACGAAGTCCGCGAAGTGAGGAATCTCCCTTCTTTTGTTCTACAACTGATTGGGAATCACCCCTGCTTTTCCCTGTGATTGCAGCAATCCCCGGGCGGGATCGGATTTCCGTGGGGACAAGTCTTCGGATGCCCCAGGAAGCTGCAAATGCGCTCGTCCAGTTCCGGGCTGATGATGTGTTCGAACTTGCAGGCCTGCGTATGCGCTTCGTGCTCGTCGATTCGAAATGTATCCTTAAAAAGCCGCTCGGCCAGCCGGTGCCTCCGCACCACATCGCGCGCACGGCTCTTTCCGCGGTCTGTCAGTTCCACTTCGTTGTCTTCCAGTACATTCACCAGCTTCAGATCTTCCATGCGTGCCAGTGTCTTCACGGGGTCCACGCCACCGGGAGCGCGGATATGCTCCAGGTCCGCGCGACTTCCCTCTTCCGCGCAAACCCAGATCTGCTCTAGCAAGTGATCGAAATGAATCCCATCGTCCATCGTGATACGCTGGTCGATTGCCAGGTGTCCGTGCGCTAATTCGATCTTGCGGTCGGCCTGCTGCGCGATCTCTGGATCGTGCGTCACCATCAGGATTGTGTGGCCCGCGCTGTGCAGTTCCCGGAACAACCCTATTACGATCTCTTCGTTCGCTTCATCCAGGTTTCCTGTCGGCTCATCTGCCAGAATCATCTTTGGCTGATTGATCAGAGCCCGCGCAATCGCCACGCGTTGCTGCTCTCCGCCCGAAAGCTGCGACGGCAAGTGCGTCAGCCGGTGGCCCAGGCCCACGCGCTTCAATGCCTCCGCCGCCTGCTTTTCATCCGTCACGCTGTGAAAATACTGCGCCAGCATCACGTTCTCGAGCGCATTCAGATAAGGCACTAAGTGAAACTGCTGAAAGACAAAACCCACTTTCTCTGCGCGATACCTTACAAGATCGTTTTCGCTCAGGTCCGCCAGGTCCATTCCATCCACCACCACGTGGCCTGAGGTCAGCGTATCCAACCCGCCAAGAATATTGATCAGCGTTGTTTTTCCCGATCCCGATGGCCCCATCAGCGCCACCCACTCGCCCGCATGAATACCCATGGTGATGCCGTTCAACGCGCGCAAGTTTCCATAATCCTTCACCAGCGATTCGATTTTGACCTGGACCTTCACTCTTCACCTCGGAACACATACGCCGGCCGGATGCTCGCCAGCCTCCGCAACGGAAACGCGCTGAGAACGGAAACCATCACCGTCAACACCACAGAAACAGGATACACAATCCACCTCGGCTCAGCAGCCACGCCGAACACGGCCTTACCTAGCCAGATGGATGCCATAATTCCCACCGCCGACCCGATAAGACCGCCTCCAATTCCCAGTAGAATGGCTTCGGTCAGGAAAAGCCGCACCACACGCCGCACCGAGCCGCCAATCGCTTTCATTAACCCGACGTCATTCTTCCGCTCCACGGCCACATTGCTCATCCCGGCCATCACGCAAAGCGACGTCAGGAACAGCACCAGCAAAACGGTAGATGAAAGCAACCCGCTGATCCGG
>Ga0187772_10000662_pt1 | contig 15463 bp, 10 predicted proteins | sample 0116_SJ02_MP15_2_FD_133137 | JGI IMG/M metagenome (GOLD analysis project Ga0187772, IMG submission 133137) | Tropical peat soil microbial communities from peatlands in Department of Meta, Colombia - 0116_SJ02_MP15_20_MG | ecosystem: Environmental > Terrestrial > Soil > Wetlands > Peat | place... | reverse complement strand
TGCTGCATGTTGTGGGTGACAATGATCACGGTATACTGTTTCGTGAGCGAGATAATCAACTGCTCAATCTTCGCCGTCGCGGTTGGATCCAGAGCGGAGCATGGTTCGTCCATCAGGAGAACTTCGGGTTCCACTGCCAGAGCCCTCGCTATGCACAACCTCTGCTGCTGGCCTCCGGATATGCTCGCGCCTGAGTTATCGAGCTTGTCCTTGACCTCCTCCCAGAGGGCTGCCTTCTGGAGGTTGGACTTGGCGACCTCATCGAGCCTCCGTCTATCCCTTACTCCTGTCAGCTTGAGGCCCGCGACGACATTGTCCCGGATCGACATGTTCGGGAAGGGGTTGGGCTTTTGGAATACCATGCCAATCCTTCGTCTGACGTCGACGGGGTCTATGTTCGGACTGTAGATGTCCATGCCATCGAGAAGGATGCTGCCGGTGAGTTTCGCACCCGGGACGAGCTCGTGAAGGCGATTCAGGCATCGAACCAGAGTGGACTTCCCGCATCCAGAGGGTCCAATTATGGCTGTGACTCGGTTCGCCTGGAAGTCGATGTTGACCCCGCTGATAATCTGCTGAGTGTCGTACCACGCGTTGAGTCCCCGGACGGTGATGATGGACTTGCCCGAGCTCATCTCGCTGTCTCTCGGCATAGCAGAATCGGTCGGGCCCGGTTCCGCCATCCCCTTTACTTCACTGCGCATAGTGAATCCTCCCTCTGGTGGCAAATCTCACCAGGATGTTTATCCCCAGGACCGTTATAAGTAGGACGAAGCTCGCACCCCATGCCTGTTGCACCAGCGAGGGCGTGCCGGAGACGGCGTCCTGGAAGATGAGGAGCGGCATCACCGCGATGGGGTTGAAGATGCCAGAGAAGCCGGTGTAGCTTCCGAAGGCGGTTAGCAGCATCGGGGCGGTCTCACCCAAGACCCTCGCGGTGGCCAGGAGAATGCCCGTCACAATTCCGCCGACGGAGTTTGCCATTATCAGGAAGGTAGTTCGCCACTTCCGAATTCCCAGTGCGTGAGAGGCCTCCCTGAACGAGTTTGGCACGAGCTTCAACGCTTCGCTTGTGGTGTTGGAAATTATAGGAATCTCGATGAAACCTAGGGCTACGCCACCTGCGAAGGCCGAGAAGCTGTGCAGCGAGAGGACGACCAGGGTGTACACGAAGATGCCAGTGACGATAGAGGGAATCCCGGCGAGCACGTCCGCCAAGAAGCGGATGGTCTCGGCGTATCGCCCCGTCCCGAACTCGGAAACGAACACGCCGGAGAGCAACCCGATGGGGATTCCGATTGCGCTGGCCAACAGGATTACTATCAGGGAGCCCTGGAGCGCATTGGCAATCCCACCGCCAATTCCTGTAGGGGACGGGTTATGGGTTAGGAAGCTCCAGTTAATCGAGGAGATCCCGCGAACCGTGACGTAGTAGATGATGCTGGCGAGGGGTGCGAGGGCTATTATCACTGCGACCACGGTGAGACCCAGCAGGACTCTGTCGGTTATCTTCCTGCGCAGATTCAAATGAGCTGGGCCCCCCTCTTGATTATTCTTCTAAGAATCAGCCTTGCACCTACGTTGACGACCAGAGAAATGCCCAGCAGCACCAGTCCTGCTTCGATTATGGCGGAGATCGCCACCGCGCCCGTTGCCTCCGAGTACGAGTTCGCGATCAGGCTGGCAAGCGTCTGCGCGGGTTGGAAAAGGGACGTCTTGATCTGAAGCGAGTTTCCAATCACCATGGTGACCGCCATCGTCTCCCCGAGTGCCCTCCCGAACCCCAGGAATATCGCGGCGACGATGCCCGACCTCGCGTAGCCGAAGACGCCTGTGCGGATGACTTCGGACTTCGTCCCGCCCAGCGCATACGCGGCCTCCCTCTGAGAGGTCGGAACCGCCAGCATCGCCTCTCTGGATATGGATGCGACAATCGGGATGATCATTATCGCCAGCACCACGCCGGCGCTGAGCATGTCGTAACCAGTGATCCTCCCTTGGAAGAGCGGAAACGATCGCAGCAGCGGCACGGCGTCAAAGGCGTTCTGTATGGCGTGGTCCGCCGGCCTCATGATGTCGGGAACGAAGAACGCAAGACCCCAGAAGCCGTAAACGACGCTCGGGATAGCCGCCAAGAGCTCCACCACCGAGCCGATGACCGTTCTGACCTTGTAGTCCGCCATCTCTGAGAGGAACACGGCGACTCCGAGGCTGATCGGGACCCCTATCAGGAGAGCGATGGCCGATGTAACCAAGGTGCCCGCTACCTCGGGGAAGACCTCGAAAATCTCCCTGGGCGGATTCCACTCGCTCCCCGTGATGTAAGAGAGTCCGAACTTGTCGATTGACTGGAGCGAACTCCTGCCAATTTCAAGGAAGTAAAGCACCAGGAGTACCACGAGGAAAGAACCGAGGCAAATAACCAGAATACGAAAGATGGTATCACCATACGCATGCCGCCCGCGCATCTCTGCAAGGGTGGTGGTCAAAGTATGTCTAACACTTCGATAATAAATTGTGGAAGACAGACATTCACGCTGTAGTGAACGTCTGTCCGTTGTAGTTGATTTCGGAGATGAGCTGCTGGTCTATAGCAGCGATTGCGGCCGGGATTGGTGCGTAGTAGTACGGCTGGCTGTATGTCTGACCGTAGGTGACGACCCACTCGAAGTAGTTGGCGATCGCCCAGGCGTTCGCTTCGTTACCCTGGTTCTCCCATACGAGCAGGTATGTGAAGGTTGAGATTGGGTAGGCTGTTGGGGCCGAGGCCGGCGGGTTCACGATTGGAGCTGTAGCATTCGTTGCGAGAGTGCTAGCGAAAGCGGCAGCTGCGGCCGAGAACGACGTCACGGCTGGCGCAATGAAGTCGCCTGCCTGGTTCTGTATGCTGGCGGCCAGAAGCTTGTTGTTGAAAGCGTAGTAGCTGTCTGCGTATCCGATGGAGTATGGCGTGGCGGTAACGACGCCCGCGACGCCGCTACTTCCCTTGCCCGCGAGCTCGCTGGTGGGCCAGTTGACTGAGGTCCCCACGCCGATGGTAGACCTCCAGCTGGGAGACTGAGTAGCTAGGTAGGTGGTTAGGGCGTAGGTTGTCCCACTGCCGTCTGACCTGTGGACTGGCGCGATGGGTTGATTGGGCAACGTGACAGTAGGGTTGAGCGACTGGATTCTTGGGTCATTCCAGGTGGTGATGGTTCCGTTGTATATGCCCGCAATCACCGGGCCTGTGAGGTCGAGGCTGGTCGTTACGCCGGGGATGTTGTAGAAGATCGCTACACCGCCGAGTGCTTCTGGGATTTGAAGGAGAGGCCCCTTAGCCGAATAGGGCACCAGCTGCGACGCAGAAACCGGCGCATCGCTTCCGGCGAAGGCCAGTGTACCCGTGAAGACTCCCGTCTGGCCTGCCGAGCTTCCTATTGCCTGATAGTTGATGCTGATCGGGTTCGCTCCTGTAGCCGTCAGGTTGTGGTATTCAGAGACCCAAACCTGCATGATCGGGTTGACGAAGGTCGATCCGCCAGCTGTCAGGGAAATCGAGCCTGCTGGGGGCGAGTAGGGTGTTGTGGAGGCTGTGGTAACGGATGTTGAGACAGAAGTGGAGATTGATGTTGAGACTGAAGTGGATATGGAGGTGGAGACCGAGGTCGAGATGGAGGTAGACACTGAAGTAGACACTGAAGTAGACACTGAGGTGAGTGTGTTGGTCTGGGTGCTAGTCTGCGTCACGGTAGCGGACGACGTCACAGTGGTCTTGGCACCGGAGGTCGTTGCGATATACGCCCCCGCAGCGATGACGACGATGACAAGGACCACGGCCAGCGCCACCGTAGCAGTACTTACACCAGATTGCTTGAACTTCATCTTCGTACTCAGGCCTGCTCATACCTGATTTATGGCTGCCCGAATTATTCTATGGTTGCTCCTTCGCGGTATAGCATCTATATTGAAATTATTTGATAAAGCTAGGCCGCGTAATGCTCTGGCGTCGATGAGAGCGTCTCAGGGCGAGTCGTTGATGCTGAAAATGGCACGCCAATTGCGCACCGAACTGGGTTCCTCCATCACTCCTCATCCTCGCCCCAATCTTCAGGAGGAACTATCGGTTTCAAGTAATCGTCGCAATACTCAAGCTCGTCTCTGATCTCATAGTCTCCTCCTGCAGTCTTGACCATCCTTTGCACCTCGTGGAGTATCTCGCAGTAGATGAGATGCTTGCCCGGGAATGGTCTGATGTGGCTCGTCTTCGACCACCCTCCAAGGTCCCTCCATTCGTCGCTTGATCCGTTCTGGGTGAAGACCACCTTGAGAGAATCGGCATGGGAGCTAATGTATGCAATTATGCCCTTCTGCCGGGTCGGCTGGAAGTCAAGTGGAATGATGAGTAATGGGCGCTCCTTCCGCTTCTTCAGGACTTCAATCTCTTGCAGAATCCACTGCCTCCTCGCTGGAGGGGCATTGTTCAACTCTTCTGAGTTCAGCTCGGCCGAAAGCTCAAAAATCTCTTGATCTATTGCTTCGAACTCTTCGTACATTCTCTTCCAATTGGGAAGCTCCGTAGCTCTGACTCCGCCGTTAGTGTCCAACCTCCAATAGACCTTGTCGAACAAGGGCTCACTCAAATCTCGTTTGAGCGTAAGCCCTTCCATGGTGAAACGATTCTCCAAGAAATCAAGAATCTCGTCAACCACAGGCCCAGGAACGGGCCCCCCCGAGTGCGAGATCCCTTCACCCATGCTCTGATTACAGAAGAATCTTTCCTATAAATTCCGCTATTGTTCCTTGCTTGGTGGCCGCTCATCCCTACACTTGGTTAACAAAGTATATCGTCCGATAGACTCCGTTTGCCGCCAGCTTGATCAATGTTCCGGGCGCTACGAGGCCACCAGTGAACGGGTTTTCGAAGAAGACATAGTGAATCGCCCTGATAACAACCCCAATTGGATAGGTGCCTCCGCTCTCACCAAATCTGGCACTGGCCAGGTAGTCATCAAATTGTTCAAGATCGAAAGACAGACCGACCTTCGAATCGAACGCGATATCAGCCCAGGCGAAATCGCCCTTGAACAAAGCCCCTTCGTAGAGATCTCCTCCGTTCCATATGGAGGGTTGATACAACGCATTTCGAACGAGTCTGTTCAAGAGGTTCTCGCCGAACTCACCCAGAGCTTGGGCGCTAGGATTTCGTGGAACTGCGACATTTTCTAGAAGAGTCTGTTCACCTGTCTCCGCATTCGTTAGGAGGAAATCCGCGAAGTCGGCGGTCGCCGCATTGATACCGGCGTTCAGTTGGCCCTCGGTCAATGGGCCTGCTGCCTCTACTACTGCGGCGCCCACAGCGGCGGCGCTCAGGGAGTCAATCGCTTCGGAGAAGACAGCCGCTTCGGCAGCATCATTCAAAGCGTCCAGTCCACCCTGGGCCGCGGCGGTTACCAGCAACACGCCTGCCAGGGCGAAGAGCCCGATGGTCCTCCAAGAAACCAGCCCGGTCGGGTCTACGTTGGTGAGAGGGTTGTCCTCGGCGTAGGTGTAGGCGTTGAGGCTCTGCGGGTCGGTCAGCCCTCCCCCGCCGGGGTCCTTCGTGATGAACCTCCCGGTCGTCGGGTCGTAGAACCTCGCCCCAGAATAGTACAGCCCCGTCGCGGAGTCCAGCAGCTTGTCCGTGTACTCGAAGGGGTCGGACCCGGTCGGCGTCTGGAGCTGCCCGTATGGCCGGTAGTCCGTCTGGAAGGTTATCTTCCCAGCCGAGGTCATGACCAACCTTACGCTCCCCAGCTCGTCCTCCGCGTAGTAGTAGGTCGTGGAGCCGGTGACCCTGGCTATCTGCATCCCGTCGGCGTAGTAGAGCTTGGTCACCGACGAGCCTGCCTTGTAGTAGACCACGTTCCCCCCTGCGTACATGAAGACGGTAGTGGTGGACCCTGCCACCTCCTCGACCCGCGCGCCGGCCGCGTCGTAGACGTTCTTCTCGACGAGAGTGCTTGTGGAGCCGGTTGTCTTGGTGACGTTGATGAGGTCGCCATCATAGTCGTAGCCGTACTTCCAAGTGGTTCCCCCCGATATCTCCTGGACGAGGTTCCCGTCCTTGTCGTAGGAGTAGGTGTTCGAGCCCGCCTTCGTCATCTCGTACACGTCGTTGTACGAGTAGGAGGTCATCGTCGTCCCTTGCGTCTCTCTGAGCCTGTTCCCGACCGCGTCGTAGGTGTAGGTGATCTGCCCCCACGGGCCGCTGGCCGACGTCAACCTGTTGAGGTAGTCGTAGCCGTAGGTCTCGGAGCCTATCTTGACGACGTTCCCCGCCTTGTCGTAGCTGTAGTTGAGGTCGAGCTGCTTCACCGCGCCGTCCATCACCAGTATCTGGCTAGGCTCGTCCCTCGAGTTGTAGGAGTAGGTCTGAGTCTGGCCGTCGGCGTACTTCACGGTCGAGACCTGGTTGTCGAGGGTGTAGGTGATGGTGGCGAGATTGCCGAGCGTTGTGAGCCTGTCGAGGAAGTCGTAGGACATCGTCATCGAGGTCTTGTCCGGATACGTCATCGAGACGACGTTGCCGTCGCCGTCGTAGGTGTAGCCCATCGTGTACGACTTTCCACCTATCGTTTCTGTCTGGGAAGTCATCCTGCCCAGTGCGTCGTAGGTGTAGGTGGTCGAGTCGGTAGCGCCAGGCGAGGGCTGCGCGGGGTAGGTCATCTTCAGCAGGTCCCCGTCTGAGTCGTAGGCGAAAGTGTCCTTGGTCGAGTTCGGGAACGTCGCGGTGGTCAGCCTGTCCATGGCGTCGTAGGCGTACCTCGTGGTGTACCCCCGCTGGTCCGTCGCTGTCAGGACGTTGCCGTCCTTGTCGTAGGTCTGAGTCTGGGAGGAGTGGTCGGCGTACACAGTCTTGACGATCTGGCTAAGGTCGTCGTAGTAGTAGGTCGTCACGTTGTTCTTGCCGTCGGTTAGCCTCAGCAGGTCGCCGACGCCGTCTCTGGTGTAGCTCGTGACGTAATAGCTGGTCGGGGTGTAGTACTCCCACACAGTTGTCAGCCTCCCGTCGTAGTCGTAGAGGTACGTCGTCTGGTGCCCGTTCTGGTCGGTCTGGGTGACGGTGTTCGTGAAGTAGTCGTAGGAGGCCGTCGTGAAGTTGCCGCTCGGGTCCGTCGACTTGACTAGGTTCCCGAGGTAGTCGTAGCTGTAATAGTAGGTGTGGCCTGCGGGCGTGGTGTCGGTCGCGACCTGGCCCTGCCAGTTGTAGGTATAGCTCTCCGTCGAGTAGACCGAGCTTCCGTTGTAATACGCGACGCTGGTGAGCCTCCCGAGACCGTCGTAGGACTGTAGCGACACGTGGTAGTCCTCGTCGGTTATCTTGACGGTGTTCTGGGCATCGTTGTAGCTGTAGGACTCGGTATAGACGACTCCGCCGACCGCCGGATAGGTCACCTGCGTTACCCTGCCGAGCGCGTCGTAGCTGTAACTCGTCGTGTTGCCCTTCCAGTCCGTCGCCGACGTCTGGAATCCGGTGCTGAACTGATACCCGAACGACTCGGAGAGGTTCTTCCCGCCGACGACTATGCTCTCCTGCGTAAGGTAGGTGTGGCTGTAAGCGCTCGAATAGTCGTAGTAGGTCGTGTTTCCCTCGGGGTCGGTGGCCGAGATCTGGTTGCCGTACACGTCGTAAGCGTATTTCGTGGTGAGCCAGCCGCCGTTGTCGAGGACCTTGGTCTGGTTCAGGTATCCCGACGGCGTGTACTGGAAGTACGTCTCCTGCGGCACGCTCGTGAGGTTCTGGTAGTCGGCCGCTCCAGCTAAGGAGTCCCTGACGTTCCACGGGATGTTGTTGTGATAGAAGCTGTCCGAGAACGACCCGCCGCTAAACCTGTCCTGCGAGTTCGTGTTGAGGTACGAGTAGTACATCGTCTCCCCGTCGGGGTCAGTCGTCTGGATGAGGTTCCCCCAGTTGTCGTACAGGTTCTTGGTCGTCGCCAGGACAGCCCCCGTCGCCGAGAGCACCTTCGTCTCGTTGACCCTCCCCAGGGCGTCGAAGTCGGTCTCCGTGGCCTTGATCAGGGTGTCCGTCTGATCATAGTCGAACTCGCGTGAGTACGCCTTCTGGGTATCGTAGTAGTTGCGCGTGTAGCCCTGGTAGATGCCATTCCCGTCGGCCGAGGTGAAGTTCGACCAGACCGTCTGCCCCATCCCCGTGAGGGTGTAGCTGATGCTGGTGCTGCTGACGAGGTTGGACGAAGTTCCCGAGTAGTAAGTGTACACGTCCTGAAGGACCACCGGATACATCACGAGCTCCGTGCCGAGACTCTGCGAAGTGTAGGTGTAGACAGTGGACCCTCCCGTCGGGTAAGTCACCTGAGTGAGCAGCCAGTCGAGGACGTTCAGGTTCGTCTGGTACGAGAACTGCGTGACCCTTCCCATCGGGTCGGTGACCGAGGTCAGGACGCTGCCCCAGGACGCGTACGAGTACTGCCACTTGCGCCCGCCAGAGGAGATGGAGCTGAGCTGGTCGTCGGAGTTGTACGCGAAGGTGACTACCCTGCCGACGTCGTCCGTTATCTGGGAGATGTAGCCGTTGGAGCCGTAGCTGAAGCGGATGAGGTCTGACCCGCTGGGGTTGGCTATGGTCATCAAGCTCTCGTTCGTGAGCGAGAACGTGTAGATGATTCCGGAGTTCACATACAGCTCGTAGGCATTGGACGTCCGCACCAGCCGGAAGTCCGTCGCCCCGTGGTGCTCGAAGACCGTCCCGTTGGCGCTCCACTGGTACGGGTATGCCTGCCCGTCGGTGAGGTGCAGGTAGTCCGTGCCCATCCACGGGAAGTTCAGCGTCCAGCCCTGGCCCAGATTGGTGGCCGGATAGGCGTCGTACTGGAAAGGCGTCGTGTCAGGCGCGCCCCCCGAGAAAGCGTAGGGCTCGCTGTACACGAGACCGATGTCGAGGTCGAGCCCTCCCCTCCCCGGAAGCTCGAGGTTCGCCAGGCTCACGCCCAGCAGCCCGTTCCCCGGCGACACGTACTCGTCCAGCCCCTCGAAGTACGACTCGTACGGGGACAGCCCCGGCCTGCTCCAGGAGTCTTGTCCCGCTATTGCCGGGTCGAAGTAGACCGGGAGCGCGGCAAACCGCAGCACGTCCTGGTACTGGCTCCCGTTGTCCTCGGGTATCGACCACATCGAAGCGACCGTCCCGTTGTAGATCTGGTAGCTTGAGGTGATGTAGCTGACCCCGCCGTAGTTGGCCATCTCACCATCCGTGATGAGGTTCGACTCCCAGGAGCTCGAGCCGTTGAACCCGACCGCCTCGAACACGTCGGTGCCGGCGCCGTACACAATCGCGACCGCGTACCCGTCCGTCGATACGCTCGCCGACCCGCACCAGTCCGTGCTCCCGCTCGTCTGTCCGAGGCGCTGCTCGGTCATCGAAGAAGCGCCGTACTGGTAGGTGACCGCGTACGTCTCGCATGGAGTGGTCGGCTGGACCGCGCCGACGTAGACGGTGTCGCCAACCGCAGCCGCTCCCAGCCCGAGCGGGGTGTAGGCGTTGACCCCGGTCACCGGTCCTGACCACGTCTCGCCGTGGTTGCTCGTCGTCCAGATCTGAAGGTAGTCGGGGCCCGGCTCGAAGCCCACCATCGCGACCTTGCCCTGCGTGAGGGGGACCAGCGTCTCGCCGCCGTCGATCGTCCCTGCCTTCACGAAGCCGCTGATGCTGGAGTTGTCCCTGTAGACCTCGGTGTAGCCCGCGTCGTCCGCTACGGATACGTAGACGGTGCCGTCCGACGCCACGGTAACGGAGGTGCTCAGCCATATCGTCGGGTAGGTCGTGCCCACCCTCTGCTCGGCGGTACTCCAGTCTATCGAGCAGCCGCCGGTCAGAGTCCCGGACCTGAAGAAGAACCAGTAGTCGTAGCCGTCTGTGCTAAGCGCGTACATGACCTGGTCGCCCTCGACCCACATCCCGAGGTTGGCCGTGTGGTCGGAGCCCTGCGACTCGGTGATGACAGTGGGGGCGCTCCATTTGATGCCGTCCGGGCTCGACTGGCAGACTATCGCGTAGCCCGTGGAGTAGAAGGCGAGGTAGTCGCCGTCGAAGTAAAAGAGCTTCCGCGAGCTAGACGGCGCAGTGACTATGGTGTCGCTGGAGTAGCCGATGATGTGGGGGTCGATGGCGAAGGTCCCGCCCACCCTGTAGACCAGCGTCTCGTTGCTGGACAGGTAGGACGGGTGAAAGGCCGCGCTGTCCGACCAGTCGAAGCCGATCCCCGGGTCGCTGTCCGCTTTTCGGAACCAGACGCTTCCGTTCCCGGTCGACGACGGCAGGCCGATAAGAGGGATCGCGATCTTCAGGCCGTTGCCCGGCACGCTGACCTTCCCTGAGACGGTGATCTCGAGGCCAGACGTCCGGCAGTAGACGGTAACGAGGCGATAGGTGACGTTGACCTCTCCTACTACTGCACCCTGCCGGGTGACGACGTACGTCTGGACCGCGTAAGTGCTGTTTGCCGCGAGGCTGACGGTGAAGTTGACCTTCGGCCTAATGACCAACGGACCCAGAGCGAGTCGGTTGCCGTTGTCGTCCGTGACCAATAGAGAACCGTTAGCGAAGATGCGGTAGGTCTGCGTCTCGGCCTGTCCCGATGTGGCGTTCCCGAGCTGAGGCGGGGCGATTGTGGCGGTGATGCTTGCGCTCCCGGAGACCGACTGCAGGGATTGGTCGGTGCGGCCACCCGGACAGGCCGGGTACAGGGTCTCGTTCCAAGGATGGATGAGCGACGAGGTCCCGGGAGGGAGAGAGTGCGGCGAGGACGGCTGCGCCGCAGCAGGCGAGGCTGGCGGGAGGAGTGAGGAGATGGCGTTCACAAGAGGAAGCTGCGGCTGCACGAGGAGCATGAACATGAGTAGGAATGCGAGCCTGTTCGTCGTCTTGTGGCGAACTTTGCTTACTATGCCGACTCGGCTGGCGGGTATTCTGGGTCGTTATATCACGTTTTGGTATGCGTTCTCCGATGAGTTCGGAGGTTGCAGAAGTCGCCTAGGATACCATCGCTTCCGTGGCTTTGTCAACCGTGATAGCCGTCAAGGGCCTAGCCCCGACTCGGTGGGATTTGGGAATTCGAGCGAAACATCCTCTGTGCGAGTCGGGCCGGAGTCGCACAGTGAAGGCAGCAGGGTATTTGTCTGACTCATTTCCATTCGGGAACACAATTGCCAGTGCCCGGCTCTATTGCGCCTGTCGCGGCGTAGAGGACCAAGCCGCACTTGCTGGCCGCGAGCCTTGAGGACGCTTCCAAGAAGGAACTGACCGAGATGCTCTTCGCGAGGCAGGACTCGAGGAGGGCGGCGAAGGCCTTCCTCGGGTGGCTCAAGGAGAGGCAGAGCAGGTGCACCTGCCAGGAGATGAGCAGGTTCGCGGACGAGCTGCAGTCTGGAAGGCTCGGCTGCCGCCTCTCCAGGATGAACTTCTACGGCACGGTGCTGAAGAGGTTCCTCGACCTCGGGCTCGTGGCGAAGGACCTGACCTACGACAGCGGGCGCAGGAAGGCAATCAGGGCATACAGGGTGGTCTTCCAGCCCGTGGCCAAGCACAGGCCGCTCTCGCCCTCGCTGATGTACCTGGCGCACGTGGTCAGCGAGATGTGGAACGAACAGTTCGCAGCTTCAGTAGGATAGGAGTAGGCAGGAGGCTATCCTGTGGAATTCCTTGGTTAGGGGTGAGCGTCTGAGGACTGAGGACATCTGAACGGGGGACGTTCGTTGGATTGGTTTCGGCCGCTCAGTAGCGCTCGAGACGAGGCGCGGCGGGACTCTTGAGCCGTTCGTAGACGAAATCCATCTCTGTCAAGTCAGGGAATCCGAGCTCGATGTAACGTTTGCCCTGGAGGCGAATCCTGATGGAATCGTGAGTTCCTTTGACAACGCCACGGCCCCTCCCCACACGCCAAATCAGCGGGACGCCTGGCCGGGCAATGACCTCCTTGACCATTACCTGTTTGCGCGGTTTTTTGGTTGAAGTGGTGTAGCTAAGCAGAAGGGCGCCTCCGACGTCTCGCATATCGGAGTAGACAATCTCGAGGGGCTTTGCTGTGGATGTCGTTGCATTATAGTACGCAAGAACTCCTCCCGAGACTACCATTAGGGCTCCGCACGGGCCGAGGATTGAAAAGAAAGTTATCGCGTTTGCTTGGGAAGTCGGCGGCAGGAGGAAACTGCTGAGGTAGATGGTGAGGCAGAAAGCCAAGCCGCCCGCCACAAGCAAGAGTGATGGTATTCCTATTCTGGAATTCCTGAACTCGAACTTCTCCCAGCCTATTGCTTCGATTTTATCGTTATCCAAGCTTACACTGTCTACTTGTGTCAACCGGTATTTGAATAGCTACACCAGCCGTTGTAAGCCTCGCCAGCCAGAGCTCCCAGGCCCCCGCCAATCAGAGCCATTCCGACCGAACTCGACACGAGTTGCGCCGTGCCTCCTGTGACGAAACCGACAGCCCCCCACCCGATACCTTGGGCAACGTACTCTGCCATCTGTAAGAAGCTCAAGGAGTCCATGAAAGTGTTGAGGGCAGTTCCGGCTATGCCAAAGAGTGCCGCAGCTACATCTCCAAGTTGTCCAGAACTAAGCTCAGCTGCGAAGTTCTGAAGGTCCCCCGGATCAGAGAAATAAGTCATAAGGGCACTACCGGCAGCGTCGGCGAGTTCGCACGCAAACAATTCCATGCCAGGATCGAGCGCAACCAATATACCACTCACCAGAAGCGCTACTATCCTCGCTCCGTTTTCTTGGATGAATTGCTCATAGTATTGCACTTGGGTCATCGATAGCGTTCCGGTCGATGACTGTGTTGCCGCAGACTCCGTTACCGTTGAATCCAGTATCTGAAGGGTCACGCCGTCAGGGTACTGGATGGTCGCCAGAACCCCCTCCCCGGTCATGATGTCGTTGACGATTGGACTCGTCTCGATTTTGTTCAGGAGCGTGTCCTGGTTGAGAGGCTTCTGGGTCATGTGAACACTCGGGTCAACGAAGCTCATAGGGTTGTCCTCCACGTAGATGTACCGGCTCTGGCTCAGTGGATCGGGTCACTCCCCCTTGTGTTGAATTCTCTCTTGAAGCCACGAATACAAGTCGGTTTCTAGCGTTGTTAATCTCGGATTGGACGTTATTATGAAAGGTCTCTCGATGTTTTTCACTTTTATCCGAAGATGAACGCGTGACCCAAGAATAGGGAAGACTTTCACCTTCGTCGCATTCTCCACAGAATCGTACCCGACGTTCGTGGTCGACCCTGCATCGTCCAATCGCATGTAGGTCCTGTAGAAAACAGCCCGCCTCGGATGGTTAGACCACACCCTAAGGAACAGAAGTGCTTCGAAAGCCAAGAACAATCCTGGAACTATAGGAAGGATGCCAATGACGGCAAGCAGAACGCAAATGATGCCAAGTATCACGGAGATGGTCCAACAGACCACGATAGAGGACCGCAAGGAAAACGTGAATACCGGCCTATCTGCGGTCTGCTCGCCTGTCACAGCTTCCATGCGTGGATTACCCTGCACAACCTTTCGTCCCTCGACTAGCAGCCGAATTCCTGACAGAACCAACCTCCAGCACCTTCTTTTGCTGCGCCCTCTGGGGTTGCTTCTTGACCGTGCTCAGCGGTGTAGGCTAACGCTCCGAGAGTAAATGTCGTACCATAAAGCCCTGCCACAAGAAGCGCAACGCCAAGAGGGGTCGTGACTGGGTCGAGGGCCAAAGCAGCACCCAGAAACAGAAGGCCTGTCGTACCTGCACCCACTTCTGTCACGGCCCACGCTTTCTGTTCCCCTGTCGTAGCTGCCGTGCTCGCACTTGGCTCAGACACTGTCGGAAGGCCCATCCCCTCGGTGTCCACCATCGCATGCGACGTTGTCGACACCTCCTGCGCGCTGACCTCCTGCTGCACCTGCTGGATGAACGGTTGCATATGCAGCCGCGTAGGAGTTCTGCGCAAGTTACTGGACAACTATTTGCTGCGTCTTGTACTTCAGCCAGTCATAAAGGTCTGTTCCTGCAAGTGATTTCCTCGGATTCCATAACAGTACATTCTGTGCGCTATCGTTGCGCGCTTTAATCAGCACTTGCGACGAAGTCCAAATCCATAGGTTCGCACCAAGCTTCTTGATCTCCACTATTTCCGAGTATGCGATATTCTTTTGCACGCCCTTGTTCTGAAGCAAGATTCTATCGTCGAAGAAAGCAGCTGTTTCAGGTACTCTCTTTCGAATGTACAACCAGATTGTTAGAAAGTAAATCGTGAAGATTACCCCTCCTATCGCAACCCCTCCATCGCTTAAAGTAAGGACGACTGTAATTACTGCCAGCACAATTACCAATGCTGCATAGATACGTTCACGAGGTCGAATAGAATATTCGAACAACAAACGTTCTCCGTGTTCTCCAACTTTCAATTGGGCGAACTTCCGTTCGTCATACAATCCGATTGCCGACTTCAGCGCGGCATAAGTGCTAACGAGTGAGCCGAAAGCGAGTAGAAAGACGATGTAAGGACCAGGAATCCATGAAAGGGAGACGAAGGTTCCGACTGACAGAATACCGACTCCTATGTCGAAACAGAGTATCCCCATAAACGCCAGCCAGCGAGGAAACGGAATGAAACCTTTTGGCTTCGAAATTGCGAGGAACCCCCCTGGGTTTGTGAGAAGAATGAACCCCAGCAGCATTAGGATTTCAGGCAAGTAAGAACCGGTCAAGAAGAAGACTAGAACCTGACCGATGATTGCCAATACCCCGCCGGTTACGACAGCAGCAAGTATTCCTAACGCGAGCCAGTGCGAGGTGAGGCGCGGCGTCAATGGACTTCACATACCCACCTGGTGACCATCAATGCGTCCAGACTGTTCATTAACTTGTCGGTCCGGCCCATACCGAAGTTCAGCTCCGCGAATTCTCTTTGGACTAGGTTGCCTGATAGTCACCCATGCATTTTACACGAAGCTGCTCCACCGAAGACCCTCAAGTGCGACATCTTCACTTTGCAGACCACTAATTACTGCATCGAAGGGATTCGGATTATTGTAGAGGTTTCCGGCTGCGTAAGCTGTAACGCCTACGGCGTACGGTACCGCCAAGAGCGCCCCCGGACCTGTCCCTATTGCAATGACGCCGACCAACGCCCAGGCGGCCACCACTTCTAGTAGTGTCGTGCTCTGGCCAACACCCCAGGTTGAAGGTGAAGTTTGAGCGAGACCCCGTCCAGGGCGGTTAGGAACAGTTGGCAACGCCATTGACGGGGTGCCAGACACAGTTCTTGCCGGGAGGCTCGCTTCCTGCTTCGCTTGCTGAATGAGCGGAGCGTAGGCAGCCGCATAGGAGTTCTGCGTGATGGTCCCCAGATTCTCCTCGTAGAGTTCGTTTGCTTCTTGCCTTGCTTGCTGGATCACTGGCGCAAAAGCCGACGCGTAGGATGCCTCGAAGGGATTCTCC
>Ga0187772_10000661_pt1 | contig 15499 bp, 10 predicted proteins | sample 0116_SJ02_MP15_2_FD_133137 | JGI IMG/M metagenome (GOLD analysis project Ga0187772, IMG submission 133137) | Tropical peat soil microbial communities from peatlands in Department of Meta, Colombia - 0116_SJ02_MP15_20_MG | ecosystem: Environmental > Terrestrial > Soil > Wetlands > Peat | place... | reverse complement strand
GTATCCCTTGTACGCTGCGCGGCCTGCGTATTCGCCGCCGATGTAAGCATAAAGGTCGAGTTTCGGCGTCGCATGCCATTCGATTCTGCCGAGCCAGTTTGCTCCGTGAATCAAGGCAATCGTGCCATCGGGGCGCAGAGTCGCCTCGGGAAGCTGACCGGAGGAGTAGCGGTTGGTCCCGTCGCCGTACATCGCCTTGATGCCGACGTCCACCTTCTTGCTGAACAGTGGCGCCGCCGCGCTTGCGCCAATTGCACCGCCTGGACGGATATCGCTATACGCGCCTGCTGTGTTCGGGCTCAGCGAAGTACTCGGTCCGCAGCCGAGCACCGTCGGTGTGGCGGGAGTCGGGAAGTTCTTGGCCGTGGTACCGACAACCGCGCAGGGATAGACGCGGTTCGTGAAGGTGCTGACGATACCGAACACTTCGTAGTGGCCGAAGCCCGGATCGAGCGCCGCTTTCAGAATGAAGTCCGGCGTCTTGTTGAGCGAATATCCCGTTGTGTCGAATGCGTTCTGCAAACCGCCCGCCGCGCCGGGCGCGAACACGAAGGAGTTCTGGTAGGTCGTGACCGTTCCCGTTGCGGACGTGTTCGTGTAGGTGCTGAACCCGCGTCCACCGATCGACGTCTGTTCCGGATTCTCCGCTGCCAATGCCAAGGCGAACTTGTCGCTGAAGTTCTTCACTACGCGCGCTCCGTACTGCCGTTCCCAGTTGAAGCCCACGACGTACTGTGAGTCGACCGTCAGGGGAATCCACTCTTGCAGGTTCGCAATTCCCTTCTTATCTTCTGTCGCCAGGCTCCACATCTGTCCGCCTGTGAACGACCATCCATTCTCCCAGATGACCCGTCCCCACAATTGCCGCTGCCGGAACACATAGGAGTCGCTCTGGCGGTTGTTCGAGGTCACGCCGGTGCCCAACCAGTCCGCTTCGTAGTAGCCGCCTATCTTTGTGGTTCCGACCTTCGCGTCTACCAGCAGACTAAGTCTGGATTGCCGCCCCGTCATGCTTAGTTCGGACAACTTGCCGACGGAGTTTCCACCGAACGGAATGGAGTTGAACTGCGTATTGATGTCGTCGCTCAACGCTCTCTGGCGGTTCACAGTTTCTGCCGCGATGAACCCTCCCGGTGTGATGCTCACTCCCTTGAACCTTATTGTCAGCGGCCCCTTCTCTTCATCCTGCCCTGCGCTGGCCGTTGCCGGATTCGCACCAGGCGTACTGCCCGCCGCGCTCGATGCCGCACTGCTTGCCGCCGCACTGCTTGCCGCCAGGTTCGCAACGGAGGTGTTCAGTTGCGATGTGGTCGACTTTACTTCTGCCGACGTCGCCGCAGCTTCGCTGGCCTTTACGTTCGCTTCCGTGGCCTTCGAATTTGCGGACGCCGCCGCTTCCCGCGCCTCCTCGATCTGGCGGTCACGCTTCGCTAGTTCCTCCTTCAGCAACTGCAACTGTTCCTGCTGTGCCTGGAGAGCTTGGCGCAACTCTTCCATCTCTGCGGAGATCTCAGCGCTGGTCTTCGCCGGCGTTTCCTTCGCTGCCGTCGCGTTCTTTGCCGGCTGCGCGTCGGCTTCTTTAGGTGTGTCTTTTGGTGAGTCTTTCGGTGAGTCAGCAAGCGCCGTTCCCATGGTCAGGAACAGCGACAGTGTTAGTGCTGCAAGTTTTTTCATTGCCTCTCTCTTCTTGAAGAAATTTCGGACTGCGAATCTTGGGAAAAGCCAAACACCCCGGTGAGAAGGTAGAGGGAGACTCTTACGCGTATGTCAATTGAGAGTTAATAATCCGTAACAATTCGCTTGGCAGTTCTACAACTCTTGTAGTTTCAATCGGTTGTAGATTCTTGAAGCTGTCGTTACAACTGCTTTCTTGTTCTTTTTGGAACTCTCCATTCACCTGAGAGAGCGGCTGCGTAGTCCGCGGGGAGACTTCCTCAGCGCGTCAGGCCCATCTCAAAGGCCAGCACGATTTGACTTACTATGTAACGGTAGTGTGCGTCCGTGTCCTGGATGTCGGCGTCTGTCTTTTGCATTTCCGCCTGGCTGAACTCGACGATGGACGCCAGTCCGAGTTTGTAGCGGGCCTGCGCCAGTTCGAGCGCCAACTCCGCCTGTTCGCGGAGTTGCAGCGTCACTGTCAACCGCTCGTAGGCGTTATGCGTGTCGAGCCAGCTGTTTCGCACGTCGCGCGCAACATTGTCCTGTAAGTCCTGTAACTTTTTTTGTTGAACCTGCGTGGCAAGATCTGCGCTCTTGATCCTGGCGTTGTACAAAAATCCGTTGAACAGGGGTACGTTTACGTTCACGCCCGCCGCTCCGTACCAGCTCGTAATGTTCGGGTCGCGCACCGGGGCCCCGCCCAGCACGCCCATCGCACTCACCGTGGGCCACCACAAATCATGTTCCGCTTTCCCGAATTTTTCCGCTGCTAGCACTTCGTTTCGCAGGGACCTGACTTCGGGCCGCAAATCGAGCGCCTGCTGGATCAACGGTCGCACATCCACTGCCGGCGGCGTTACGGGAACGGAAGGCTCCGCAGGGGCAAAGTCCTGTTGCTCTTCATATCCGAGAATCGCGGAAAGGGATGAAAGGGAGGCCTGGTAGTTGTCCAGGGCGTCCAGCAGGAGGAGCTTCGCGCGCGCCAGGTCCACCTTGGCAAACGCCAGGTCCACCTCGGACTTCAACTTGGCCTTCGTCAGTTCTTGAATCTGATCCTCAAATAACTGCCGTGCTTTCACTGTATCCTGGGCCACTTCGAGAAGCGCTTTGGTTTCGAGCGTGTTGTAAAATGCCTGGTCCACCGCGAGCACTATCTGTTGCGAAGTCGCGATGGCATTTTGATCTGCGGCCTTTTCCTGATACTTCGAGCTCGACAGCAGATTCATGGTCCGCCCAAAGTCGGTTACCAGCTGCGTCACTGTTGCTCCACCGGCCAGGCGCGAATACATTCTCCCGTTTGTCAGGTACCCCGCCGCAAGTCTGCTGCCCTCGTCCGCGCCAACCCCTGTCAAGTTGAGGCTCGCCTGCGGCATCAATGCGGACCGCACTTCCCGCACAAATTCTCGAGCTTCGAGCGCCTGTAGCTTCCCCACGGTAATCTGCGGATTGTTTTTCAGCCCGATAGCTTCCGCTTCCTGGATCGTCAGCGGCCGCCCCTGCTGGGGAGGCGCGCTTGGGGTCGCCTGTTGCGTTGCCGTTCGTGTGAAGCTGATGGGCGTCTGTTGCTCTTCCAGTCGCAGCTCTGTGCTCCTCGAGCCCATCTTTGGATTCGTTGCACTTTTTGCCGTGGGCGCCGGCTCATCCGGCATTTGCCCTCCGTTCGATGGGCATGCAAACGCCGAGAACATCAGGCAAGCCACGAGCACACTTCTTATGAACCTACTGCCCATTCGCGCAGGCACAGGCTCCAGGATGTGCATATCCCTTCCCATTAGTGCGCCTCCGCCGCTTTGAGCGCCGCTAGCCGTTCTCGACGCCGATAAATCAGCAGGTAAGCGGCTGGCACGATGAACAAGGTGAGCACAATGGAAGTGAGCAGTCCACCGATGATCGCGCGCGCCAGCGGTGCGTACGCTTCGCTTCCCGTTTCCAGCTTGAACGCCATCGGCAGCAGCCCGACTACCGTTGCCAGCGACGTCATCAAAATGGGGCGTAGACGAATCCGGCAGGCTTTCACAACGGCCTCGCGAAGGGCGAGGCCCTCCGCGCGCAAAACGTTCGAAAAGTCCACAATCAAAATACTATTGGAGACCACCATGCCCTGTAGCATGACCACGCCCATCAGCGACTGGATGTTCAGTGTTGTTCCGGTCGTCGCCAGCGTAATCATCACCCCGGTCAGCCCGGTCGGTACCGCCAGCACAATCAGGAAGGGATCCACGAACGAACTGAACTGCGCTACCAGAATCAGGTAGACCAGCAAAATGGCCAGCAACAATCCATACCCGAAGCTCTTGAACGAGGAATCCATGGTCACGACCAGGCCGCGCACATCTACCCGTATATTCGAAGGCAGGTGCAACCCTTCGACGATCTTGTTCACTTCACTTCTTGGTCCGCCCAGGTCCTCGCCCGAGGGGGCTACGTAAATATCCATCACGCGCTCAAGCTGGTAATGGTCCACTTCCGTAGGCGTCGGGATCGATTCGATACTGGCCACCTGATTCAGGTACGTCGGCAGTTTGACGTTCGGGGCCCGCAAGGGCATCGACTGCAAGTCTTGAATGGTCTTGACCGTATTCTCCGGATATTGCACCGTCACAAAATAGTTGTTCCCACTCCTTGGATCGACCCAGTAGCTCGGCGCAATCATCACGTCTGAGGTCAGCGCGGTGATCACGTTATCCACTACTTCTTGCGGGCTCAGGCCCAATTCCGCGGCTCGCGCGCGATCCACATTCATCAGCAGCCCGGGATAGTCCATGTCCTGAGGCACGTAGATATCCGAGACTCCCTTTAGCCCTTTGAATTTCTGCGCCAGGCTCAGGGTGATCTTGTTCACCGCATGGAGGTCCATCCCGCTCACCTGTACGTCGATCGGGGCCGGCATGCCCTGGTTCAGTACGGAGTCCACCAGTCCACCCGATTGAAAGTACGTCCGCAGTTCGGGAAGTTCTCTCTGAATTCGCGCGCGCACTTTGTCCATGTACTCGAAACTGCTGCCCTTATGCTCTTCGACGAGTCCTACTTCCACGAATGCGGTGTGCATCGCAGAGTTCTGCGTGAAAAGGGCGGATAAGTCCGGAAACACGCCAATGTTGGAAACGACCGTGCTCAAGTCTCTCTTCGGCACTTCCTGCCGCACGATGTTTTCCACTTTCTTGACGTAGTCGTTCGTCAGCTCCAGCCTGGTTCCAGTGGGTGCCTTCAGATTAATGATGAATTGTCCCGCATCCGTGCGCGGGAAGAACGACACGCCGACGAAGGGATACAGCAGAAAGCTCAACAAAAACAGCCCGATGACCCCAGCAACCGTTTCCCAGGGATGATCCAGCGCTTTTTCCACCCACTTTTGGTAGAAATTCAGAAAAATCTCAAACTTGGCGTTGAACTTGGTGTTGAAACGCCGCCCCCAGGACTGTTTGTGACCCTCCTCGCCGCCTTCCCCTCCTCCGTGATGAAGGGGCTTCAGGTAATAGGCGCAAAAGAGCGGCACCACGGTCACCGCGTCGAAATAGGAAGCGAACAGGGCGATGACAACACCGAGCGCAAGTGCTCCGAACAGGTATTTGCTGACGCCGAACAGGAACGTTACCGGGAAAAACACCACCACGGCCACCAGCATGATCGCCAGCACCGCCAGCGCCACCTCATTCGCTCCCTTCACCGCTGCGGTTTTGGGGTCTTCCCCCAGCTCCATGTGCCGGAATATGTTTTCGATGACCACCACGGAGTCGTCGATCAGCCGCGAAAATGCCAGCGCCAGTCCGCTCAGGACCATCGCGTTGATCGTCTTGCCCATCGTGTGCAGCACGAAAAATGTGATCATCACGGACAGGGGGATCGACAGGAATATCGCCAAAGTCGCACGCCCGCTACCGAGAAACATCAGGATCATCACCGCCGTCAGGACAATTCCGATGCTCCCTTCCTTTAGCACCGTCGAGATCGCTTGCTTCACGAACACCGATTGATCGAAAACCACGCGCGCTTTCATTTCCGCCGGAATGTCGCGAAGATTCTTGATCGCCTTGCGGATTCCGTTGACGACCTCGATTGTGTTGCTGTTGCCGCCCTGTTTCTGGATGGGAACGTACACGGACTCTTGCCCATCCACGCGCACGATGTTGTATTGCAAATACGAACCATCGACCGCCTCTCCCACATCGGAAACGAAGACCGATTTCTGCCCGTCGGTCTTCAGCGGCACCTGATTGATGTCCCGCGGTTTCGCCACTTGCGCGTTCGTGTAGATGTTGTAGTCGAGCGGCCCTATGCGCACGTCCCCCGCTGGCAAAATCAGATTCGATTGGTTTGTGGCCCGCACCACGTCCATCGGGCTTAGTCCATGAGCTTGCAGCTTCAACGGGTCCACATACACCATTACCTGCCGGTATTTCCCTCCATACGGAGGCGGCACGGTTGCGCCCGGCACGCCCGCAATCTGATTTCGAATCTGATACTGCAGGTAGTCGTGCAGCTGGGTATCGGTCATTCCTTCGCCTTGCACGGTCAGCAGGCAAACCGGCAAGCTGGCCGCGCCCGTGCTGATGACCACCGGCGGCAGCGTTCCCTGCGGAAGCCGACGCAAATCCGCCATCGCCAGGTTGGACATTTGTGTGACGTCCGCATCCGCGTTCGTTCCCGGCTGGAAGAAAACCGAAATCAGGCTGACCCCGGCCATAGACCGCGACTCGATGTGGTCCACGCCGCTCGCCAGGGTGAAAAACCTCTCGAATGTATCCGTGATGTCCGCTTCGATCTGCTGTGGCGGCATGCCATTATAGAAAGTCGCCACGAGCACTTCTGGAAGTTCGATCGCTGGAAACATGTCCACCGGCATCTGCACCACGCTCGTCAATCCAAGTACGCACACGAACAAGCACAAAACGATGATGAAGTATGGATTCTTGATCGCGAAGGTCGGCATCCGTTGCTCCTACTCCATTTGCGCGGGCTGCGTGAGCTGCGGCTTGACCAGCATTCCGGGCTTGTACTGGTCCTGCTCGCCAAAAATGGCCATTTCGTTTTCCTGCACGCCGGACAATATCTCCACCTCGTTTGCCGTCTGAATCCCGATCGTGACTTTCCTCATCTCGATGTGATTTGAGCTGTTCACGATCGTGACAGTCCCCACGCCATTGCCCCTTGTCAGCACGGCCTGTACGGGCAGCGTCAAAGCATTTGCGTCCGTGTGGAGCGGAAGCTGAATATCCGCATACATGCCCGGGATGATTTCATAGTTGGGATTGGGCACTTGCACCTCCGTATGCATCGTCCGCGTGCTCAAGTCGATCTGGTCGGAGTAGCGAATCACTTTGCCGGTGAACGATTTCTTCAGCGCCGATACTTTCACGCTGATCTCTTGGCCCATGTGAATGTCTCCCGCATAATGCTCCGGCACTGGGATCACCAGCCGCAGAACGTCGTTCTGGGATAGCCGGCACAACGCCGATTCCCCGATGTTGGAGGATGTGCCCGCCGGCAGCAGCGCACCCGTGTAGGCATACATTTTCGTCACGACTCCGTCGAACGGCGCCGTCATCCGCGAATATCCGTAGAGCGCGTTATCCTTCGCGAGGCTTGCTTTTGCACTTGCAAGCGCCGCCTCCGCCGCTGCCACGCTGTCCTTCGCCGCGGAAACACTCGCGCTTGCCTCCAAATCTTTTCCTTGCGCTACGTCGATATCTTCTTGAGAAATGAGTTCCGGGCGGGTCTTCTGCACGTCGGCCATCCTTTTGTACGTAACGTGCGCCACTGAGTACGCCGACTGTGCCCGCGCCAACTCCTCATGCGCCCGCTCCAGATCCTGCTCGCTCCGGGTCACCGCGGCCTGGTCTCCCTGCAATTGTTCCTGCAGTTCCGGAATTTCCAGCACCGCCAAAAGCTGTCCCTTTCTCACGTGCGTGCCCCAATCGATATGCAGTTCCTTGATGTAGCCGGACTCCTTTGCGTAAACATCAATCTCCTGAAAGGGCAGGAACTCCGAAGCGATATCGAGGCCGCTCGTGATATTCCGCCTCTCGGCCTTCACCACGGCCGCGATTGGCACACTCCCTTCCGGGTTCTCATTGCCCGCTTCCGTCTTGGCGTGCCTCACGAGCACAAACACCAGGACGAGGCCTAAAGCGACGAGCGCTGGAATCCACCACTTCTTCTTTAGAATCATGTCCCTTTCCTGACCGCGGTCCGGCCAGCGTCTTGGCCTCACTGTGGTCCCGCGCGTGTTTTCATGGGGGAGAACTACGGCTGAAGGCTATTAGAGCAGCCGGACTCTCTCCAGGTTTCGGTTTTCTACCTTGGGTTTTCGTACTTACCGCGTGGGTGGGGGTCGAAACCAAATGCTGGCAAGCAGTTCCGGCCGTTGCGGCAATGCTTCGTCATGCAGATTGTGGAAAGAGGATTCGCTTTTTTCCACGGTCATGCTGCTGATGATCTCTTCTGCAGTGGCCACGAATTGCGCGTTTTCTCCCTGCACGGGAGAGAAATGCTGCATCTCTGACGAGCCCACCGTCGCGCGGTGGCGCGCCAGCGTCTCGTAGGCAAATCCGTCAGTCAGGTGGGCCAGAACGAGAAAGGGGTTGTAGAGAACCAGGCCAATGAGCAAAACGCAGACGCAGCTCTGCCACGCACGCCGTCCGCCGCGCCCTTGTCGAGGCTTGTTGATTCCCGATTGCCCCATTCGCCTCAGGTTAGTTGGACTTCCCTGAATGGTCAAGGGGATGCCTTCCTTCTGTTTCCGTCAGGGGAGGAGAAGGGGACCGGTGCCAGGGGTGCGCCGGTCCCCCAGGTAGGACTTGGAGTGAAGATCAAACGCTTTGAGCTTCGCAGCCGGGGGTCACTTGGGAATGAAGGCCGTATGAATTCTTGGTAACCTCCGCCTCCCCCTCTGGCCCGCTCCGCGGCTCTTCGGTACGCACCAGCAGCCCACGTCCGTGCCGGACGTCCAATCCGCGCACCCAGAAGATGATGTCTTCTGCAATGTTTGTCGCGTGATCGGCGATCCGTTCGAGGTGACGTGTCGCCAGCACAAACTGCATCCCGGGTGTAACCAAGGTCACATCCTGTGTCATGTTTTGCAGCAGCGTCTCGAAAATCTGGTCCCGGTATTGATCCACTAGGTCGTCGCTCTCGAGCACCTGCGCCGCCAACTCTGCGTTCCGGAAGATCAGCGCGCCCAGGCTCCGGCTCACCATCGAGCGCACTGCCTCGGTCATCGGCCCCAGCTGTTCCGGCATTTTTGCATCCGGCGTGTCACGCAGGGTAATTACGCGTTCCGCCAGGTTCACCGCGATGTCCCCGATGCGCTCCAGGTCGTTCGTGATCTTCAGCGCCGCCACGATCAATCTCAGCTCATCATCGCTGAACCCGCCCCGGCGCAGCAGCCGGATGGCGTGCTCGTCGATCATGATTTCCATTTCGTTAATCCGGGGTTCGAAAAGGAAAACTTCTCCGGGAAGGCCTGCGGTCCGCGGGTTATCGAATCCGATGATGGCGTCCAGCGCTCGATTCATTGCGCTCTCGACTACCCGCGCCATCGACACCAGATAGTTGACCAGCACGTCGTATAAAACCGCTTCGGTCAAGCCAGGAGCTGTGGCCATTCAAGCCTCCGCGTCGCGGCGCACCTACACCCTCTGCCGCGCGCCCTATCAAGATGCGACAACTTTGTTACAGCGCTTTCACAGTCAGGTAAATAAGTGAAAAGGAATACCAGTTATACACCGGGCAGCGTGTTTCCGCGCAGAGCCCTTGATATCCCGCTACCGGGCGTTCCCCGAGATGCCGCTCGCTCCGGGTCGAACACGGGCACCGCAAAATGAAATTTGGATCCGACCCCCACTTCGCTTTCCACCCAGATTCGGCCGCCATGCGCTTCTATCAGATGTTTCGAAATCGAAAGTCCCAGTCCTGTTCCGCCGGCTTCCCGCGAGCGAGCCACGTCCACGCGATAAAACCTCTCGAAAATCCTCGGTTGGTCCGCCTGAGGAATGCCGATGCCCGTATCCGATACCGTGAAAATAACCTCATCGCCGCGCGCCTCTGCGCTCAAAACGATTTTGCCACCCGGAAGTGTGTACTGGATCGCATTGTCCAGCAGGTTCTGCAGCACTTCCTGCAGCCGCCGGTTGTCTGCTGCGACATCCGGCAATTGTGTCGGAACGTTCAGCGAGAGCGTCAGGCCCTTGTCCGCCGCACGCCGCTGCGACGTCTCATAGCACGATTCGATGAACTGGGGCACGCTCACCGCTCGGATCTCCAACTCAAGCTGCTCCGCATCCATTTGAGACAGGCGCAGCAAATCCTCGGTCAGGCGCGCCAGCCTCCGCGAGTGCTCCAGAATAATAGCCAGGAATCGCCCGCGATTCTGCGGGTCGTCGATCGCCCCGCCAATCAATGTTTCGGCAAATCCCTGAATCGCCGTCAACGGCGTCCGGAATTCGTGAGACACATTGGCCACAAAATCTCTCCGGACCCGCTCGAGCTTCCGCAAATCCGTGATGTCGTGCAGCACGATGACCGCGCCCGAGTTCTCTCCCGCGCGCACCGACGCAACGGTTGCCGCAAAATAGTGCTGCCGCAGCGTGCCGGTCACGATCTCCGCTTCCACTCGAGATTCTCCCGCTAGCACGCGTCGCACAGCTCCGATCAACTCCGTTTGCCGCACCACTTCGAGCAAGGAGCTCCCCGCTACGGGCGGAACATCCAGCCCCAGAATCGCGGCAAATCCCGGGTTGGCAAACACCAGCCGCTCTCCCGCGTTCACCACCGCCACGCCTTCCACCATCGAGCCCAGGATCGCGGCGGAAAGATTGCGTTCTTCCGTTAGCGTTCGGATCGTGCGGTCCAGCCGGGATGCCGTCTGGTTCAGCGAGGCGCCCAGTGCTTCCAAAGAGTCTCCGGATCCATCCGCGGCCAGTGGACGAAAGTCGCCTTCCGCCACGCGGCGAGAAAACTCCCTCAGCCGTTCGATCCGGCTTGAGTAGGAACGGGACATCAGCATCGCGATCCCGCCCGCGCACAGGTAAATCAGTAGCGACCACAGCCAAAGGCTGCGCCGGAAACTCCAGAGCTGTTTACTGAACTCCGCTACAGGCAAGGACAAGCGCAGGATTACGAGGCCCCCCCCGGGCAAGTCTTCCCTTACTGCGTAGTACATCAGTTGGGCGTGCAGGGAAACGCTTTGGCGCGTCGCGCGGCCCTCCCCATTCTTGATCGCCTCCAGAATTTCGGGGCGATCCGCGTGGCTTTCCATCGTTGATGTTTCCGTTTGAGAGTCCGCCAGCACGCGGCCGTCCGCGGAAACCACACTGATGCGGACACCGCTCGAGGCGTTTGCGGCCACCCAGGTATTCAGCGCGGCCGCCTCTTCCGGTGTTTGTGGGGCGCCGCTCGTGAGGGGAAGGGGATGCAGGCGCATCAAGCGCGCCAGCGATTTCAGTTCCTGGTAGCCGTCTTTTTCATAGCTGTCGCGAAGAGCCCTCTCGGCAAGGAAATCCACCGCGAGCAATACGCTCAGCAGGAGCGCGAGGTAGGTCAGCGCCAGTTTGCCGAAGAATTTACGTTGCACGGGTTTCGAATAAGTACCCCGCGCCGCGCACCGTTTTCAAATGCAGTGGGTTCTCCGGATCCGCTTCGATCTTCTCGCGCAGCCGCCGGACGTACACGTCCACGCTGCGGGGTGTGACGAAGCGATCCGTGCCCCACACCGCATCAAGCAACTGATCGCGCGTGAAGACCCGGTTCGGACGCGAGGCGAGGTAATAGAGCAATCGAAATTCGAGCGTGCTGAGCGGAACCGGCTTTCCGCCATGGCTAACACGGTAGGACGCTGGATCGATGGCGAGCTTGCCGATTTCCAGAATTCTCGGCGCGTCCGCGGGAGGCTCCGCCCGACGCAACAGCGCCTTCACGCGCGCAATTAGCTCCCGCGGGCTGAATGGCTTGGTGACGTAGTCATCCGCGCCCATTTCGAGGCCAACAACGCGATCCGCCTCGTCGCCGCGGGCTGTCAGCATCAGCACGGGCAGCCGGTTCAGCGACTCTTCCTTCCGGATTTCGCGGCAGATCTCCAGCCCGGACATCTTGGGAAGCATGAGGTCGAGCAGGAGAAGGTCTGGCGGGGTTTTCTTGATCGTGGCTAGCCCGCTGTTTCCATCGTAGGCGGCAGCCACTTGAAAGCCTTCATTGGCGAGGTTATAGCGGACCAATTCGACGATGTCGCGGTCGTCTTCGATGATTAGGATGCGTTTCATATACAGCTCACGAGCTGGCGATCGCATCGGTAGAAGTCTACCGTAGCGTGCCGGATTGCGATAGACATGGTCAGGTTGTGGCACCTCGTGGCTCATAAGGATTTGTCCGTATTGTGACAAGGGAGTGAATAACGGTGGTAACGCGGATATGACGCCAATATGAATGAGTTGTAAAAGACGATAGCCCTCATCTTATGAGCAAGTTGCAATAATTGAGCTGCCTGTGAGGCACAGGTTGGAGCTTTGACCCCGATTTCTAGCCGTAATACTGAAAATGTTTCCAGAATTCCGGCCAGGGTTGACGTAGGTTCCGGCACACGAAGACTTCGTCCCATCCGATGAGAGAACGATTCGCGATTCCAAATCGATTTGTCAGCCGCCCAGCCGACACACACGACTCGAAGTTTCTTTCTGTGAAGTCGCGGTGCTCTCCGAGCACGATGACGATTTTCGGCGGTGGTTCACTGTAACCGCGGAACCAGTTGGAGTTCATTCCGCTGATCGCCACGGGCAAACCGTAAGCGGAGCCGAATAGGTTCACGGCCCCCGCCTCCCCTTCATCCCCTGCCAGAACGCCCACTCTGCCGCGCTCCTCGGCCGGCAGAGAGTCACGAACCTTGGCTACCGTTTCAGCCAGGTCTGGCCAGCCGATCTGGTTGCTGAAATTGCCCCCATTCATGACGTCTGCAACGTGCCACCAGGCCGAATTCAAAGGCGCAATTGGTAGTGTCGCTGAAACAACGATAAGACCGGCCACCGCAAAAGCCCTAGAGGTGATTCTTCGAACTCTCGCGGCACTTCCCGGGCTCAGCGAAGGAACCCATTGCTCGCCCCAGACTGCTCCCGCTGCGAAGAGCATCGGGTAAGCCGGAGACAGATAGTAATCACGCCCTCTTGCCGCAAACAGCAAGACCAGAGGAAAGACGTACATCCAACCGAGCATCCGATAACGCTTCCCTTCCGGGGTGACAAACACATACCAGAGACCGGCGCACCACAGCGGCACCGTGACGACATTTGTGCTTCTCCAGAACTGATTCAGCAAAAAATTGTTCGTCCAACCCCACCCGATATCGCGTACGTGAATCGCCTTCAGGTAGGCAAGAGAGACAAACTGATGCCGGATCTGCCAGAGAATGTTGGGCAACATGATCAGGAGCGCCACAACCACGCCGCACCAGAACCATGGGCTCTTCAGATAACGCCTGTTCGGCGTCAGTAGCAAGCCACCCACAACGCCCGTCACCAGGAACGCCATCGAGTATTTTGTCATCATCCCCAAGGCAACGGTTGCTCCAATGGTCACCCACCAACGTGGATCCTCCGAGCGAAGCAGACAACTTACGGTGTAAGCCACTACCACCCAACATAGATAGTCAAATGTTGTGTAGCCAAGAAACCATCCGGCAACGAGTGCAGGTCCCTGTATGACCGTTGCCGCCGCAGCCACCACCTGCGCCTCACGCTTTCCGCCGAGCTCTCGTGCGGTGAGACCGGTAAGCAGCGCGGTCAGTCCGTGCGATAACGCGGGGAAGAAACGGAAGCCCCAGAGCGAGGTGCCGAAAAGCGCCAATTCCACGCGGGCCAAAAACGCGGTGATGGGTGGATAAACGACGTAGCCCCACTCGAGGTGCCGCGCATTGCTGTATGTCAGCAGTTCGTCACGATGAAATCCGTACCGGCCGTTCGTCGCCGCATGCAGCAAGAAAATACCTAGAGACAACAGAATCAGCACACCGTTATCGCTTTCTATCCATCGCCGGAATCCTCTGGGTTGCATGCACACTTTTCCGTTTCTCCCGCCCCAGCTTCCACGCAGTCCCTATCCGTCATTACCAAGCGGAGCGAGGAATCTCTCTCCCATCGAAGCGCTGGAATCCGATTGAACCCACCCTACGCATGTGCGTGTTTTGGATAGCGACCTGTGATTTTGCGGAACAAGCCGTGCAACCAATGAACAGATCCACGGTCTGGCAGGAACATCAGCGGGCACTCTCCCGGCACGACCTGAATCCCTTTCTCATGGCAGAACTCCACCGCCTTGTCGCTTACCGCGCCTTGTCCGCCCGCGCGATGCATCCAAACTCGCTTGATTCCCGCTTCGGCGCAGTCCTTCACGACTGTCTCGGTCACTACCGGCGGCGTCATCAGCAATGCCCCGCCTACAGGCGGTTGAATATCCTGCACCCGTGAGAAGCACCTGCGCCCGAGCACTTCCTTCACAAAAGGATTCACAGGCACAACATCGAATCCGCGCTTACAAAACTCCTTGAACACGTTCTCGCTGAAGCTCGCGTTTTCGCGCGATACTCCGACCATCGCAATGCGCTTCTGTGCAAGAAAATCTCGTATCGTCTCGAGTTTTGCCTTGTGCCTAGTCATCATTCCCTCCTCTTGCGCCGCAGCCTCTGCGCCCTCTTCACCGTCTTGTATCCAACTATCTCTGTCAGCTTGCGTCGCGGAAGTCAGTGATAAGGCACATTGAATTCGCGCACCCCGTTGGCATTCAAACGCAATGGGCCCTCGCCGTCACTGCCTCCTAGTGACCTTGATCACGAAATCCATCAGGACTCGGCGTGCGGAAAGAATGCATAGTGAAAACCGGGAATTCGAGGGTAGAATGACCACGGTTCTGCCCTGGCATAGATCGATGGCCGCCATAACCGTCCGAAGGCGGCGAACTCAAAACACGACAATCGTGGAGGTGTGCAATGGCAACAGCAAGTCCAACGGAAGGATTGCGGAGCCCGGCAGCCGTCGCGAAGAAAATCACCGGATGGTATATCGCCGCGGCGGTTCTGTTCATCGTGCTGGGAATGTTCGCGATCATCGAGCCTGGAGTGGCGGGCCTGGGTGTGACTTTACTCGTCGGTTGGCTGTTGGTGATCGGCGCGGTGTTCCATTTCGTAGCGGCGTTTAAAGGCGGCGGCGCAAAGCAAGTGATCTTTCAAGTGCTGGTGGGAATTCTGTACCTGATCGGCGGATTCTACTTCCTGACGCACACCATCATGGGAACGGCTACGCTCACCTTGTTGCTCGCGGGAATCATCCTGGCAGAAGGCGTCATCGAGATCGTTTCCTATTTCCGCATGAAGGGCGAAGGAGCGTCAGGCTGGGTTTTGCTGAATGGCATCATCACCCTTCTGCTCGGCGGCTTGATTTGGTTTCACTGGCCATCGAGCACGGTTTGGGCGATCGGAACATTGGTCGGCGTAAATCTACTGATGACGGGATTCACCCGCCTGATGTTTGGCATGGCCGTCCGCAAGGTCGTGGCGAAGGTGGCGCAATAATCGCCTTCTCTATCTAAAGGCCGTAAACAACCTCTAAGCAAAATACGTTTATGGGTGGGGCTCCTGTGGCGCCTTGTTCCGCATGTGCTTAGGTTACTTGATGCGCGTGTAGGTAAACGTCTCGACCATGGACTTGCCATGGTCCTCGAAGGTCCATTTCTCCGTTATGTGGTCCTTGTCCGTAATGGACAGGGTTAGCGCCGCCATATGGCCCTCGTCGGGAGTTTTTGTTCCAGACACACGGACGAAGGAAAAATCGTATTTTCCTGTCGCGGCCGAGACCGGCCCCGT
>Ga0187772_10000660_pt1 | contig 15500 bp, 11 predicted proteins | sample 0116_SJ02_MP15_2_FD_133137 | JGI IMG/M metagenome (GOLD analysis project Ga0187772, IMG submission 133137) | Tropical peat soil microbial communities from peatlands in Department of Meta, Colombia - 0116_SJ02_MP15_20_MG | ecosystem: Environmental > Terrestrial > Soil > Wetlands > Peat | place... | reverse complement strand
TCCGAGCCGATTACCGGTGGCAACACTCTTCCGGAGTGTAGGGGATAGGATACAGAAAATGTTCCAATATGTTCCGGGAAGGAACGTAGACGAGGTTCCCCCTGTGGCAACCTTCAAAGAGGATGAGTTGAAGATTGAATCAGGAGCCCTATAAATAAAGGCAGAGCGCATGGGGTATAGAGTGTAGGAACATGAAAGCACCAAATTCCAAGCACCAAATAACAAACAAGCTCCAATTACCCAAATTCCAAACAAAATCTGTTCAGGTGTTTTGAAATTGGAATTTGTGACGTGGAATTTTAGATGCTATGGGCTGTGTGCTGTGAGAAATTAGGAGGAGATTAATGGAAACCGAGGAGAAGAAAAAGGAGGATTTGGTTCCTATCTTTATTATGGGGAAGCGGTATGAAGTGCCTTCATCCATCACCATCCAAAAAGCGTTGGAGTATGCCGGATACCAACTCATCCGGGGCTGTGGATGCAGGGGAGGAATATGCGGAGCATGTGGGACTGTCTACCGGTTTCCTGGAAGTTATAAGATTGAGGTGGGGTTGGCCTGTCAGACCGTTGTTCAACCCAACATGTATCTGACACAGATTCCCTTCTTTCCTGCTACCAAAAGCGTCTATGACATCGAGAAGATAAAACCGGCCATCGAAACGCTGGTCAAAGCTTATCCCGAGCTGTTGCGGTGCCTTCAATGTAACACCTGCACCAAGTCCTGTCCGATGGATATAGAAGTCATGGACTACATGGCGGCCGCGATGAGAGGGGATGTGGCGCGGCTGGCAGAGCTTTCGTTTGACTGTGTGATGTGCGGGCTTTGTACGTCCCGATGTCCAGCGGAGATCTGCCAATACAATATTGCGATCTTAGGAAGGCGGCTCTACGGCAAGTACATTGCTCTGAAGGCCGAACATCTTGCCTCCATGGTGAAGGAGGTTGAGAAGGAGAAGTACGAACAGATGCTCAGGGGATTGATGGATACTAGCGAAGAGGAACTCAAAGATCTTTATAATAAAAGGGAAATCGAGCCGGAGCAGACCGGGGAAGATTGGACCCCGAAGGATAAAACATATCTATAAAACTCATGGTGCGTAGGAAATATGGAAGCAACAGATCCAAAGCACCAAATTTCAAATAAATTCCAATTACCCAGATTCCAAACAAAACCTGTTTGGTTGTTTGAAATTGGAATTTGGGACTTATTTGGGATTTGGAATTTGTGATTTGGAATTTCGAAGGCTATTGCCTCCTATGCCCGAAGAAGGTTGGACAAATCATGCCTTATACAAGAGAGCTGAAAGAGTTGATTAAGAAGGTGGAGGCGACACGACCCGCCAGAATTGAAAAGAAGAAAAAGGGGGAGGAGTTTCCTCTGCTTTCCTTGAAAGAAAGGGAGGAACGGCTGAAAAAGTACCATCCCGATTTCAAAGAAGGTTCGAGGAAGGAGATTCGCGTCGGGCCCAACAAGGGCTATGCCATCTCGCCGGAGATCGTGGATCTTCTTGAAGCCAGGAGCCGAGTTAACCCCGATATCATTGATTTGAATAAGGTGACGTATGAAACGGATGTTCTTATCCTCGGCGGAGGAGGTGCGGGAACGGCAGCCGCCTTGACAGCCCAAGAAAATGGCGCCCGGGCATTGATTGCCACTAAATTGAGACACGGAGACGCCAACACGATGATGGCTGAGGGCGGTATTCAAGCGGCCACCAAGGGGACAAAAGATTCTCCTTATTACCATTACCTCGATGTCTTAGGAGGAGGTCATTTCAAGAATGTTCCGGAGCTTGTCTATACCCTCGTCACAGAGGCCCCAAAAGTTGTGGCCTGGTTGGAGACCCTTGGCTGCATGCTGACAAAGCATCCAGAGGGACAACTTAGATCCCTTCACGGTGGCGGAACGTGCCGGAAGCGGATGAATTATGCGGCAGATATCACGGGCGCAGAAATCATGAGAACCCTGAGGGATGAAGCAAGAAACCGGGCTGGATATATTAAAGTGCTGGAGTTCTCTGCCGCTGTGGAGCTGATTTTGAATGAACATGGCCATTGTGCGGGCGCGGTGCTGTATAATCTCGAAACAGAGGAATACTTTATCGTCAAAGCCAAGGCAGTGGTCATGGCGACCGGAGGTTCGGGAAGGCTTCACATTCAGAGATTCATGACCACAAACCATTATGGCGCCACCGGCGATGGTTTGGTTCTCGGTTATCGAGCGGGCGTGAAATTGTGTTTTCTCCATACCGTTCAATATCACCCGACGGGCGCCGTGTTCCCGGAGCAGGCGGAGGGCCTCCTGATCACTGAGAAGTTCAGGGGGGCGGGAGCCAATGTTCTCAACATTGACGGAGAACAATTCGTCAACGAGCGGGAGCCGAGAGATGTCGAATCGTCCTGCTTCATCCGGGAATGCACTGAAATTGGAAAAGGGATCCCAACCTCCACCGGAAAGTTAGGTATCTGGTTAGACTCTCCGATGATCGATGTCCTCATGGGAGAAGGAGCGGTGAAGAGAGAATTCCCAGGGAAGTTTATTCTTTTTAAGCGATACGGGATCGATATTTCAAAAGAGCCCATGCTGGTTTATCCGACGCTTCATTACCAAAACGGGGGATTGGAGTATAACAGCCGCTGCGAAACATCTGTACTGGGGTTCTTTTCTGCCGGCGAAGTCTCAGGTGGGGTTCACGGAGAGAATCGGCTGATGGGAAACTCTCTTCTTGACGTCTGTGTTTTTGGCAGGATCGCGGGAGTCAGCGCATCGCTTTACGCAAAAGAGAAGGCCAAAGATGGCAAATTGACTTTGGATCATGTCCGAAGATATCACAAAGAGTTAGAGAAGGCAGGAATCGTCACGGATCGAGTCGCCCCGATGCTTCTCCCCGATTACTCCAACCCCAATGTCCGTGAGCGTCAACTCACCACGCATTATTTAGGGACGCTCCATTAAGCTTTACCATGTTTTTTAATAAACAAACGGTTAGGCTCGGTTTTCAACCGGGTCTTTTAGCTTTCTTCTGATCGTCCTTCTGAATATTTTCTTCCTCAATTCGCCTTTGATTTTTCCCTTTTTTGGGTTGATGAAATCCGTTATAATACCCATGCTCATTCTTACTTAGCAGGGGAGGGGACCTAATGAAGATTCATGAATATCAAGCTAAGGAGATTCTGAAAAATTACGATGTTCCTATTCCAAAGGGCGGAGTGGCGGAAACGCCTGAGCAAGCACGAAAGATTGCCGAAGGGCTTGGTGAAAAGCCGATCGTTGTGAAGGCGCAGATTCACGCTGGAGGAAGAGGAAAAGGAGGAGGCATCAAGATCGTCAGTCAGCCTGAAGAGGCGGAGAAGGCCGCCAAGGAGATCATTGGAATGACATTAGTTACCCATCAGACCGGACCAGCAGGTCGACTTGTCCGCAAAGTCTTGGTTGAAGAAGGAATGGAGATTCAAGAAGAACTCTATTTAGGGGTGGTGATTGATCGGTCAAAAGCCTGCCCAGTGATCATGGCCAGCCGGGAAGGGGGTGTGGAGATTGAGAAAGTCGCAGCGGAGGCTCCTGAAAAAATTGTGAAAGAATGGGTGGATCCCACCGCTGGCTTGAGGGCCTTTCAGGCGAATAAAATCGGGTTCGGGCTTGGACTCGAACCTAATCAAGTAGGGAAGATGAGAAGCGTCACTGGCGGTCTTTACAAAGCATTTTATGAAAAGGATTGTTTGCTGGCTGAGATCAATCCCCTTATCCTGACGAAAGGAGGGGAATTTATTGCCCTCGATGCAAAAATGAATTTCGATGACAATGGTCTTTTTCGACATAAGGAGATTGCTGCATTAAGGGATATCAATGAAGAGGCCCCTCTTGAGGTGGAGGCTTCCAAATATAATCTAAATTACATCAAATTGGACGGAAATGTCGGTTGCATGGTAAATGGAGCGGGTCTTGCCATGGCCACGATGGATATTATCAAAGTAGTGGGGGCGGAGCCTGCTAATTTTCTTGACGTAGGAGGTGGAGCTACGGCTGAAATGGTGAAGAACGGGTTCAAGATCCTAATGTCCGACCCCGGTGTGAAAGTTGTGTTCATCAATATATTCGGGGGAATCCTCCGATGCGATACCCTGGCAAAGGGTGTGACGGAGGCTGTTCGAGAGGTGAAGGTCAGTGTTCCCATCGTGGTGAGATTGGAAGGGACAAACGTGGAGGAAGGAAGAAGGATCCTCAATGAGTCAGGCCTCAATTTCACCGTTGCCATCGGGATGAAAGAGGGAGCTGAGAAGGTCGCAGCAGCGCTGAAAGCTCAAGGTTGAAAGATGAAAGGAAAACCTTGAGCATTGAACTTTTGAACTTTGAGCTTATATCCGGAGGGCGAGGATGAGCATTTTAGTCGACAAGAAAACGAAGGTAGTGGTTCAGGGAATCACAGGAAATGAAGGGATGTTCCATACCCGCCAGATGGTTGAGTATGGAACACAGGTGGTGGCGGGTGTGACCCCGGGTAAGGGAGGACAGAAGATTGATGGGATTCCGGTCTTCAATACTGTATCGGAAGCGGTCAAAAACACCAATGCCAGTGCCTCTGCCATCTTCGTCCCCCCCGCCTTTGCTGCGGATGCGATTTTGGAAGCCGCTGATGCGGCTATTCCCCTCATCGTGTGCCTGACGGAGGGTATCCCTACGCTCGACATGGTGATGGTGCGCGAATATCTCAAGGAAAGAAAGTCAAATTTGATTGGTCCGAATACTCCTGGGATTATTTCGCCGGGCAAATGTAAAATCGGCGTGATGGCAGGTTATATTCACAAGCCGGGGACGATTGGGATCATCTCTCGAAGCGGGACACTCACCTACGAGGTCGTGGATCAGTTGACCAAGAAAGGAATTGGACAATCAACCTGCGTGGGGATCGGAGGAGACCAAATCATCGGGCTAAACTTTGTTGACTTGCTAGCCATGTATCAAAAAGATCCTGGGACGGAGGCAGTGATCTTGATTGGCGAAATTGGTGGAACGGCAGAGGAAGAGGCAGCCCAATTTATCAAGAAGTCCGTTCGGAAGCCAGTATTGGCTTTCATTGCGGGATTGACCGCTCCTCCGGGGAGGAGAATGGGGCACGCCGGCGCAATTATTGCGGGGGGAAAAGGAACAGCTAAGGAGAAGATGGAGGCGCTGGGAAAGGCGGGCGTAAAGGTGGTTGGAAACCCGGCATTGGTCGGGGAAGAGATTGCAAAGATCCTAAGAAAAAGGAAGAAGTTATAGTTTCAGTTGATGGATATTCTTGAGTTTGTTGGATTTCTTCGGTAACTTTTTTGCTTTTTATAATTGCCGAATGGGCCAGATAAACCGAGTGATCTCAAAAGGTTACGGAAAGAGATTTATCTTTTTGTTGATTTATGTTATTATAGGTCTCAAACTTCAAAAAGAAAGGTATAAGGTATGTTGGTTGAATTGAGAGACAGGTTGAAAGAGTTGGGGGATCGACTCGAATCCCTCCGAGGTTCTCTTTGACGTCGAAAGAAAATGGAAAAGACTGGAAGAAATCGAGAAGATGATGACAAAACCTGATTTCTGGGAAGGGGGTGAGGCTGCTCAGAAAATTCTGAAGGAGCGAACCTCTCTCTTAGAGAGTTTATCGCCTTGGCAAGAAGAAAAGAAGGTCCTGGAGGAGACGGAGATTCTCCTCCAATTGATCGAAGAACAAGGGGACGAGAAAGAAGCTCAGGAGCTGAAGGAGAAGCTGCAAAGAAGCGAAGAAGCCATTGAGCAAATAGAGTTCGGGAGAATGCTGGGAGGAGAGCATGATCCAAGCAATGCCATTGTCAGCATCAATGCGGGAGCCGGAGGGACGGAGGCCCAGGATTGGGTGGAGATGCTTCTGAGGATGTACCTGAGATGGGCGGAAAAAAGGAAGTTTGAGACAAAAATTATTGATATCCTCACGGGCGAAGAAGCGGGTTTGAAAAACGTCACCTTTATGGTCAATGGCCGTTACGCTTATGGATACCTGAAAGCGGAGAGCGGAATTCACCGATTGGTTCGGATATCCCCTTTTGATGCGGGGGCAAGGAGGCATACCTCCTTTGCTTCGGTTTTTGTGATTCCTGAAGTCTCCGATGATATCGTGGTTCAGCTCGATGAAAAAGATTTGAGGGTGGATACCTTTCGGTCCAGCGGGGCGGGGGGACAACACGTCAACAAAACCGATTCAGCGGTTCGCATCATTCATCTCCCGACAGGTATCGTCGTCCAATGTCAAAATGAACGATCCCAGCATAAGAATAAGGCTACTGCCTTGAAGATATTAAGGGCACGGCTTTACGAAAGGGAAATGCAGGAGAAAGAAGAGAAGCTGCAGGAACTGCACAACGCAAAAAAGGAAATTGCGTGGGGGAGCCAGATCCGTTCCTATGTGATGCACCCTTATAAAATGGTCAAAGATCACCGCACGAACAAGGTGATTCATCAAGTTGATCGGGTGATGGACGGGGAGATCGATGAACTGATCAAGGCTTACCTTCTGACGACCTCATAAGGAGAGCAAGAAATGAACGGGTTCGACCGTAAATCCTTCAACGTTGGCCACCTTGCCAACCTTAGCCCACTTCAGGCATCTTTTTTCAACCGTTGACTTTTTATGGCTGGAGAAATATTATTAGACGAACAAGCTGAAAGTAGACCTCAAGAAGAAGAACACGGACTCTTTGGAGATCTGGAGCAGAGTGTCCATCATCTCTTAGCCAAATTTCATGAGCTGGTGAAAGAGAGGGACCGGCTGGCCGTGGCCTTAGACAGGGAGAGGGAGAAGGTGAACCAATTAGAGAGGAAGATGAAACTCCTTTCCCAGGATAGAGAAAAAGTGAAGACGCGGATTGATCAACTCCTTCATCGGTTTAAGAGCATCGATGGCTAATCGCTCCCAGGAAGTTGATTGGAAGGGTCGGTAGAGATGGGAAGAGAGCGACTGGTTGAGATCAAGGTATTCGGCCAAACCTATACGGTCAAGACGGATGCAGAAGAAGACTATATTCAGGAAGTGGCCAAATATGTCAACGAAAAGATGGAAGAAGTTTTGAAAAAGACGAAGAGCGTTTCCACGTTGAACGTAGCGATTCTAACGGCACTTAATATCGCAGATGATCTTTTGAGAGAAAAGGAAAAAAGAACGACGCTGCTTCGAGAGGTTGAAACCAAATCAAGAGATTTAGTCGAGAAGATTGATATCAAAATAGGGGATTGGACCTTGAAAACCCCCTCGTAACTGGTTGGTGTTCCCCTGCTGCGTTCAGGGTGGCCGGAGGATTTCTCGCGGACAAACCTGAAGAGGGAACCTTTTCCCGATGGTTGCTTTAGATCACGGGCCACGGGACATCGAGCAGGGGATTTGAGTTCAACACCGTCGTCAGAGGATGAAAGGTGTATGGGAATAGAGGGAAGAAAGGAGTTTCATCGATCCTGACATCACCTGCCTGTCCTGCCTACCGAAGGCGGGGAAGAAAAGATGAGTTCAATACGCATGATCCTGTGGAAATTGATCGAAATCCTGCTAGAATCCCGAAGGGCGTGCAGTCGGCTGGCAAAGCGGTTGGTTGTTTCCGTCGAATTGCATCGCCTCCCATCCGGTCGTTCTGCTATGGAAGTGGGTCTCATCATGGAGAAAAGGAGAGGAACCCTTGGCTCCTTCCTCCTTGGAGAAGTGGGGTTTCGTAATATAGAGAAGATCAATTGGCAATTAACATCGGGGTCCCCCTCATTCTTTCTTCCCTGCTTCCCGTCGGCGGGCAAGTTGGGTTCCGTCAAACCCATCTTTTTCTCCATCCCGTCTCCTTTCGCTTTTTCCCTCCGGTGACGGTTCTATCTTCAATCCATTCGCGTGAATGATGCCACGCTTGAATCATAGCCGGTGGATGCCGTCGTTCTCTAATGAACAAGCGACGGCCGGAGGTCACCCTCTTGCGGCAGCTTCTGTACCTAGCATGGTACGGGGCAGGCCCTGAACCTAATAGGGTGCACGGCGAGAGGGCTCATGCCATGAAAATAGTCATCGCTTTTCGTAACGACGGAGTGCACTATATCTGCCTGCGCGAAGCCGCTTCGGCGGAGGCAAGCCCTGTGCGCTACGCGATTTTCAGGATAAGGAGGTGAATGGACTGTTGAAGCTATCCGTTGAGATGTATATGATTCTCATTCCTATCATTGCCTTTCTCGGAGGGGTCATCGGATTCCTTTTGAGAAAGAGGTTCTCAGAAGCCCGGATGGTCTCTGCCAAAGAGGATGTCAAACGGTTGATCGAAGAGGCTGAGAAGAAGGCTGAGATATTAAAAAAGGAGGCCCTCCTCCAAGCCAAAGACAAGCTGTATCAGGAAAAAGCGAATTTTGAAAAAGAGACGATGGAGAGACGTCAAGAACTTCAGAATCTGGAGAGAAGACTCATCCAAAGAGAATCGCATTTGGACAAAAAGATAGAGCTTCTTGATACGAAAGAGACAGATATTGCCCGCCGTGAAAAGACATTGATCCAACAGGAAAAAACGACTCAAGAACAGGAGAAAAAGCTGACAGCCCTTCTCGAGAGGCAGCGCGTTCAATTGGAAAGCATTGCCAAAATGTCTTCTGAGGAGGCCAAGCGATTGCTGATGGAGTCTATGGAAAACGAAGCAAAGCACGAATCGGCCAAAAGGATAAAAAGGATTGAAGAGGAGGCGCGGGAGCTCGCTGACAAAAAATCGAAGGAAATTATCAGTCTGGCGGTCCAACGCTATGCCGGAGAGTATGTCGCCGAGAAGACGGTTTCTGTGGTCAACCTGCCAAATGAAGAGATGAAGGGCCGTATCATCGGCCGTGAAGGTCGGAATATCCGGGCCTTTGAGGCGGCCACTGGGATCGATCTGATCATTGACGACACGCCGGAGGCCGTCATCCTTTCAGGATTTAACCCCGTCCGCAGGGAAATTGCCCGCATCGCCTTGGAGCGTCTGGTAAGCGATGGGCGCATTCATCCCGCACGGATTGAAGAGATTGTTCAGAAGGTGGAGCAAGAGGTTGAAACATCGATTCGTGAGGCGGGGGAGCAGGCGACTTTTGATGTGGGCGTCCATGGCATGCACCCCGAGTTGATTAAACTGATTGGACGCCTCAAGTATCGGACAAGTTTTGCCCAGAACGTCTACCAGCATTCTTTGGAGGTGGCGTTTCTTTGCGGGGTGATGGCCTCTGAGTTGGGAGGTAATGTGAAACAGGCCAAAAGAGCGGGTCTTCTCCATGACATCGGAAAGGCGGTTGATCATGAAGTCGAAGGCTCCCATGGAAAGATCGGAGCGGAACTGGCAAGGAAATACGGGGAATCGCCTGTCATTGTCCATGCGATCGGATCTCATCATGAAGAAGAGAAGCCGGAGTCGGTTCTTGATATTCTGGTGGAAGCTGCCGACGCTCTTTCAGGGGCGAGACCAGGGGCGCGGCGTGAGATGCTTGAAACTTACGTGAAACGTTTAGAGGATTTGGAAAAGATCGCCCAGTCTTTCCCGGGGGTGGAGAAATCCTATGCCATGCAGGCAGGCAGAGAAATTCGTATTATGGTTCAACCGGAACGAATCTCCGATGAGGAGTCCGGGATCCTTTGCAGGGACATTGCCCGCAAGATTGAAAAAGAAATGACCTATCCAGGGCAGATCAAGGTAATGGTGATCAGGGAGACGCGATCGGTGGATATTGCCAAATAGGGAGTAAATTCGAAATTCGAATATCGAAATCCGAAACAAATTCAAAATTCGAATTTCAAAATTAAATATATTCTCAGCCTCGTTTCGATCGTTAGTATTTTTACATTTGTATCTGTTTCGAATTTCGAGTTTCTTTGCAGCAGGCAAAGTGATGCGCATTCTTTTCGTCGGGGATATCGTAGGAAAAGCAGGCCGGCAAGCCGTGGAGGGAATTTTGGAGAGGGTCATTGCCGACTATAAGATTGAATTTACGATTGCCAACGGAGAAAATGCGGCAGGAGGAATGGGGGTTACCCCTCCGATTGCGATCGAGATGCTGGATCAGGGGGTAGATGTCCTTACTTCCGGAAACCATATCTGGGCTAAGAAAGAAATCTTCCCTTTTCTGGATGAAGAACTCCGAATTCTAAGACCCGCCAATTATCCGCCGAAAGTTCCGGGTAGAGGAAGTGGTCTTTTTCATTCTGCCAATGGGCAAGGGGTGGGTGTCTTGAATTTGGAGGGCAGGGTTTTCATGAAGAATCTGGATTGTCCGTTCCGGGTCGGAGAAAAGGAAGTCGAGAGATTGAGCAAAGAGACCAGAGTCATCTTTGTCGATTTCCATGCGGAGGCCACTTCGGAGAAAATGGCAATGGGCTGGTTTTTGAATGGGAAGGTAAGTGCCGTCTTGGGAACCCACACCCATGTCCAGACGAGTGATGAGAGGATACTCGACGGAGGAACGGCCTACATCAGCGATGTCGGCATGACAGGTCCCTTGGTCTCCGTTATTGGAATTCGTAAAGAAGTTGCCCTGGAGCGTTTATTAACCCAGATCCCTTGGAAATTTGACGTGGCCGCGGAGGGGATCGAGCTTCAAGGGGTCGTCATTGATGTTGATCCGCAGACCGGGAGATCCAAGAATATCAAAAGGATCAAGGTGCCTCTGAAGCAGAATTGAGGATTGAGGAATTCTGGAACTAAGGATGGAAGACTTAAGGAGCCAAGGATTCTAAATTCCTAAATTTCCAATTCGCAATTCTCGAGTTTTGGACATTGGGATTCCCTAAAATCAGGAGCTTTCTGGCATGAAACGTGTGAAACATGAGAAGACGGTTTATGATGTCTTTCAAGAAAGGGGCTTTATTGAAAAGGTGACCGACGAAGAGAAAGTTCCCGAGATATTAAAAGGAAGGGTCACCTGTTACATTGGCTTTGACCCTACCGCTTCCAGTTTTCACGTAGGGAATCTGGTGCCGATTATGGCACTGGCCCATATGCAAAGGCATGGTCACCGTCCAATCGCATTGGTGGGGGGAGGGACAGGATTGGTCGGAGACCCGAGCGGCAAGGATGAGATGCGCCAGATCTTAACATATGAAGAAATTAACAGGAATGCGGAGATGCAAAAAAAGCAATTCGCCCGGTTCTTGGATTTTTCAGAAGACCGCGCTCTTCTCTTGAACAATGCTGATTGGCTAACCAAACTCAACTACATCGATTTCCTCCGAGATATCGGCGTCCATTTTAGCGTCAATCGCATGCTTGCTGCGGAGTCCGTAAGAATTCGTCTGGAATCCGGGCTTTCCTTCATTGAATTTAACTATCAACTCCTTCAAGCGTACGACTTCTGGTACCAGTTCAAGCATTACGATTGTTTGATTCAGATGGGAGGAAATGATCAGTGGGGCAACATCGTTGCAGGAATCGACCTCATCCGTCGTCTCGAAGGAAAGCAGGCCTATGGGATCACCTTTCCGTTGATCATGACCGCCGATGGTAGAAAGATGGGAAAGACTGAAAAGGGAGCTGTGTGGTTGGATCCCCAGCGGACTTCTCCTTATGAATATTATCAATTTTGGATCAATACCGATGATCGAGATGTGAAAAGGTTTTTAGCGCTTTTTACATTTCTTCGGATGGAGGAGATCCAGGAAAAATATGGGAAGCTGGAGGGGGCTGATCTAAGAAAAGCGAAGGAAGCTTTAGCCTATGAGGCAACGAAGATCGTGCATGGAAAAGAAGAAGCGGAGAAGGCGAGGGACGCTTCAAGAAATATCTTTGGGTGGGGTGCATTAGAGATGTCTCCCTTGCGAATGAAAGGAGAAGGCAGACGATTAGTGGATGATGGCGCAATTCCAACTACTTATGTCCCGGTTGAAAAGTCAAAAGATGAAATTCCTGCTTTCAAATTATTCTTTGAAACAACGAGTCTTTGTGCGTCTGGATCAGAGGCAAGAAGATTAATAGAACAAGGCGGAGCATATATTGACGACAAGAAAGTTGAAAGATTTGATGAACTTATCAAGTTAACGGATAACATGAAATTAAGAGTAGGGAAGAAGAAATTTAAACGGATTAAAATCCTTGACAAAAAGTAGAATCATCTGATATCCTAATAACTTGCGGCGATCGGAAAAAGCTTGTCAAATAGTTTTTGCCTCTTGACAAGCTTAGAAAATCATATTATTCTGTTAGAATGAATAAAATGTGTTCTTTGACAAAAGAATAGGGGTTACTGTTTCTGGGTCTTTATAGTTATTTCCTTTAAAAGGATCATTTTCAGATAAAAATTGGAGAGTTTGATCCTGGCTCAGAACGAACGCTGGCGGCGTGCCTAACACATGCAAGTCGTACGAGAAATCCCGGGCAACTGGGAGAGTAAAGTGGCGCACGGGTGAGTAACGCGTGGGTAACCTGTCCTTGAATTGGGGATAACTCCTCGAAAGGGGAGTTAATACCGAATAATTTCCAGTTCCCACGGGAGTTGGAATCAAAGGTGGCCTCTGCATGCAAGCTATCGTTTAAGGATGGGCCCGCGTACCATTAGCTCGTTGGTAGGGTAATGGCCTACCAAGGCTACGATGGTTAGCTGGTCTGAGAGGATGGCCAGCCACACTGGAACTGAGACACGGTCCAGACTCCTACGGGAGGCAGCAGTGGGGAATCTTGCGCAATGGGGGAAACCCTGACGCAGCAACGCCGCGTGGGTGATGAAGGCCTTCGGGTCGTAAAGCCCTGTCTGGTGGGAAGAAACCTGTGAATGTCAATACCATTCACAATTGACGGTACCACCGAAGGAAGCACCGGCTAACTCCGTGCCAGCAGCCGCGGTAATACGGAGGGTGCAAGCGTTGTTCGGAATTATTGGGCGTAAAGCGCGTGTAGGCGGTCGGGTAAGTCAGATGTGAAAGCCTTCTGCTTAACAGAAGAAGTGCATTTGAAACTGCTCGGCTAGAGTACGGGAGAGGAGAGTGGAATTCCCGGTGTAGAGGTGAAATTCGTAGATATCGGGAGGAACACCAGTGGCGAAGGCGGCTCTCTGGTCCGATACTGACGCTGAGACGCGAAAGCGTGGGGAGCAAACAGGATTAGATACCCTGGTAGTCCACGCCGTAAACGATGGGCACTAGGTGTAGGAGGTATTGACCCCTTCTGTGCCGAAGTTAACGCATTAAGTGCCCCGCCTGGGGAGTACGGCCGCAAGGCTAAAACTCAAAGGAATTGACGGGGGCCCGCACAAGCGGTGGAGCATGTGGTTCAATTCGACGCAACGCGAAGAACCTTACCTGGGCTTGACATCCGCTGACGGCTACGGAAACGTAGTTTTCCCCGCAAGGGGACAGCGAGACAGGTGCTGCATGGCTGTCGTCAGCTCGTGTCGTGAGATGTTGGGTTAAGTCCCGCAACGAGCGCAACCCTCATCCTTAGTTGCCATCATTGAGTTGGGAACTCTAAGGAAACTGCCTCGGTTAACGGGGAGGAAGGTGGGGATGACGTCAAGTCCTCATGGCCTTTATATCCAGGGCTACACACGTGCTACAATGGGTGGCACAAAGGGTTGCAATCCCGCGAGGGGGAGCTAATCTCAAAAAGCCGCTCTCAGTTCAGATTGGAGTCTGCAACTCGACTCCATGAAGGCGGAATCGCTAGTAATCGCGGATCAGCATGCCGCGGTGAATACGTTCCCGGGCCTTGTACACACCGCCCGTCACACCATGAGAGCTGACTGTACCAGAAGTCGCTCGGCTAACCCGCAAGGGAAGCAGGCGCCTAAGGTATGGTTGGTGATTGGGGTGAAGTCGTAACAAGGTAGCCGTTGGGGAACCAGCGGCTGGATCACCTCCTTTCTAAGGAGTCATCGGTTCCGGTCAAACGGAATTCAAAGACGCCTAGGTCAATACCCAGAACAGTAACTCCTTTTAGAAATAAGGGAAGACGGGTTTGAGAAGGCCCGTTAAAGAGGGTTTAAATATCCCCTTTAAGGGTCTATAGCTCTACGAAACTCCCAAGGGCTAAAAAAGCTATAGGCCGTTCGGTAAAGTGAGGGCCTATAGCTCAGTTGGTTAGAGCGCACGCCTGATAAGCGTGAGGTCGATAGTTCAAATCTATCTAGGCCCACCAACTCCGATCGTTGATTTTCGATTGATGATTGAAAATGATCGTCAATCAACAATCGCCAATCATCAATCGCAAGTGGGGATGTAGCTCAGCGGGAGAGCACCTGCCTTGCACGCAGGGGGTCGGCGGTTCAAATCCGCTCATCTCCACCAGAATGAGATGAGAGGTTTGACGCGAGCTTTCAAACCTAAATTTGCCCAAATAAAAAGATCTGTGGAATCGATCTTTGAATCTGTGTAATCGTTTTATTGTTCTTTGACAATTGAATATGGATGAAGGGATGATGGCATCATTATTTTCAGATTTATGGTCAAGCTACTAAGGGCATACGGTGGATGCCTTGGTGCCAGAAGGCGACGAAAGACGTGGTAAGCTGCGATAAGCTTCGGGGAGCTGCTAAACAAGCTTAGAGCCGGAGATCTCTGAATGGGAAAACCCATCCCGAGTAATTTCGGGATATCCCGTCATGAATCCATAGTGACGGGAGGCGAACGAGGGGAACTGAAACATCTCAGTACCTTCAGGAAAAGAGATCAATCGAGATTCCCTGAGTAGTGGCGAGCGAAAGGGGACGAGCCTAAATTCCGTATATGTTAAAGCCTGTGAGCGTTGTATACGGGAGGTAACGGGTTCTTATCGGAAGTCCTCACAGGGACTTCGGGGAGAATCCACTTCCATAGTCGAAGGAGCTGGAAAGCTCTGCCATAGAAGGTGATAGACCTGTAGACGAAATGGAATTGGAAGCCCTGGATAAAATACCCAAGTACCACGGGACACGGGAAATCCTGTGGGAAGTCGGGAGGACCATCTTCCAAGGCTAAATACTATCTGGCAACCGATAGTGAACCAGTACCGTGAGGGAAAGGTGAAAAGAACCCCGATGAGGGGAGTGAAATAGTACCTGAAACCGTATGCTTACAAGCAGTGGAAGGACGTTGGGTTAGCTGAAGGTTCGCCTTTGGCTGATCCTGTCTGACCGCGTGCCTTTTGCATAATGAGCCTGCGAGTTACTCTATGTGGCAAGGTTAATTCCTCAAGAGGAAGGAGCCGTAGCGAAAGCGAGTCTTAAATGGGCGATTCAGTTGCATGGAGTAGACCCGAAACCAAGTGATCTATCCATGGCCAGGGTGAAATTCGCGTAATGGCGAATGGAGGCCCGAACCGGTGAAGGTTGAAAACTTCTCGGATGAGCTGTGGATCGGAGTGAAAGGCTAATCAAACTTGGAGATAGCTGGTTCTCCCCGAAATATATTTAGGTATAGCCTCAGGACATTCGCTAACGGAGGTAGAGCACTGGATGGGCTAGGGGTCCTACCAGATTACCAAACCCAACCAAACTTCGAATGCCGTTAAACGTTATCTTGGGAGTCAGCCCGTGGGAGATAACTTCCGTGGACGAG
>Ga0187772_10000658_pt1 | contig 15516 bp, 17 predicted proteins | sample 0116_SJ02_MP15_2_FD_133137 | JGI IMG/M metagenome (GOLD analysis project Ga0187772, IMG submission 133137) | Tropical peat soil microbial communities from peatlands in Department of Meta, Colombia - 0116_SJ02_MP15_20_MG | ecosystem: Environmental > Terrestrial > Soil > Wetlands > Peat | place... | reverse complement strand
TGAATGCCGGAAGCGACGCATTCCTCAACAACGTATTGGATTTGCGGTTTATCGACTACGGTCAGCATTTCTTTGGGTTGCGCTTTCGTGGCGGGAAGAAAGCGGGTGCCAAGGCCGGCGGCGGGAAGGACGGCTTTACGAACTTTGCGTGACGGCGTCTTCTGCGGGGACAGCTTGTGCTCTTCGGTCATTTTCTGCGATTCGTTCGAACGCTCCTCAAGAATCTAGCTGCATACGCACAGTAGCCGTGGGGCGTGAGCTTTGTCAATCGGAGCAGAACCGTAACCTTCAGACGGTCCGGTAGACCGGGATGAGGAAATAAGCTTGGTAGTCCCCTCCGCGAGCTTCGATTTCCCAATAGGTTGGCGGCGTGTCCGCGAGGCGAGTCGGGGATTTGCAATCCGGCAGGCCGAAGGAGATCGGCAAGTAAGAGGAAGCCACTCCAAGCAGTTGTTCATGGTCGAACGTGGCAACTTCTCTATACAGTTCGAAGCAGGCGACCTGCGTGCTGCGGTTGTTGCCGACACCGCTTTCGACATATCTTTCCTGAACGCACCGGAGAGTCACAGTGAGTTCCTGGATCGAATCGAGATGACGCGGAGCACGAAGCCGCGCTTGGAACGGACCGCCAAGAAAATACGGGAACGCGTTAAACGCCAGAAAACTGTTGCCGTGATGCAAAAGATCCCGCATCATTTTCGCCCAGCGAACCCAAAAGAACAGGCCGACGAGAGCGAACAGCTCCGCGCCGAAAAGGAAAACACGGGCGCCGCGCTCCGTAATACCTATCCAAAAGAATGGCACCAGAAAGGCGTACCAGAAGATGGCTGCCGCCAGACGCGATACCATGGCCTGGAAAGCAGAAAAGGAAAAGCCCTCGCGATGCCAATGATGGTCCGCGAGCCAAGGTTGAGACGGTTGCCCGACGATTTGCCGCTTGTAGAGGGCGCGACGGATCAATCCGTGGATCCCGTGGACGACAAAGAACAACCCACCAAGAAAGAAAAACGAGCCGATTAACGCGATTAGCGCATTGGGAGCATTCTTTTTTCCGGGGACCAGCTGCAAAGCGACGGCCATGATAAAACCGCCGCAGGATAGAAAGAGCAAACCAAAGAAGACCGATGCCCAGCGATCGATGGTTGTAAGGCTTTGCGCCGGGTGATCCAGCAAGACGGGCGCGCCGGTGGGTGCTGGGCCGAGCATCGGCTGGCGCATGATTTCGCCTCGCGGGTTGACGATAACGCTCAAGAGTGCCTCTGCGGGAATGCCTCTAATTTGCGGAACCCGAATGTGGAGGGCAATAGGACTGTGCGAATCGGTAAAGAGCGCGCGTGTGCTAGCATAAAAATTGAAGGAATCAGCTCAGGAAATGGCCGAAACGCAAATCTTGGGAATTGAGTCGTCATGTGACGAGACGGCCGCCGCGGTAGTCGTGAACGGGCGGAAGATCTTGTCCAGCGTGGTGGCTTCGCAAATCGACATTCATTGCAAATATGGCGGAGTGGTGCCGGAACTGGCTTCGCGGGAACACTTGCGGCAGATTGTGCCGGTGGTGCGCGAGGCCATGGAGCAATCGGGATTAAGCTTCCACCAACTGGACGCGATTGGCGTGACCCAGGGGCCGGGGCTGGTGGGATCGCTATTGGTGGGAATCACTTACGGAAAGACGTTGGCGGCGGCGTTGCAGAAACCACTGATCGCAGTGAACCATTTAGAAGGGCATATCCACGCGGCATTTCTGGAAGCACAACAAAACGGCGATGTGCCGAGATTGCCGGCGGTTTGTTTGATTGTATCCGGCGGCCACACCGTTTTGTACGAAGTGGAGGCAGGCGCCGAGGTGACGGGCGAAGCATTCGTGTACCGCAAGCTGGGACAAACGCGAGACGACGCGGCCGGTGAGGCGTACGACAAAGTCGCGAAACTGCTCGGATTCGGCTATCCCGGTGGGCCGATTCTGGACCAGTTGGCCGCGACGGCTGAGCATGCCCCAACACCAACCAAATTCGGTCCCACCAAAACGCGCGGGAATCCGCTGGATTTCAGCTTCAGCGGATTGAAAACCGCGGTGCTCTACCATGTACGCGAGCATCCAGAGTACGACGAAGAGATTCGCAAAAGGGAAGAAGTGCTACGGGGAGGACACCGGGAATTCCAGGAACTGCAGCGGCTATCGAGCGCACAGACCTTAGGCTTGGTTCGCGAATTTCAAAATGCCGTGGTCCGCGACCTGGTGGATCGAACCATGGCGGCAGCGGAAGAATGCGGTGTTGAAACAATCCTGGTGTCCGGAGGCGTAGCGGCGAACCGGCAGTTGCGTATGACTTTCGAAGAGCAAGTTGCTGCGCGCGGGTTGAAGATTTATTTTCCGAGTCGCGCTTTGTCTACAGACAATGCCGCGATGATTGCTGCCGCAGCTTATCCGCGATTCGAGCGACAGCTGTACGCGAACGTGGAGTTAAACGCGAAGGCCAGCATGCCACTGGCGTGACGATGCGGCGGCATTCGTAGGCGCGAAAAAAAACGGGCAACCCGAAGGCTGCCCGTAGATAAATTCCAAATTGGACTTAATTAGTCGACTTTTTCCTGTAACGTGGGGAACTGCAGCTTGGCCTTGGCCAGCGATTTCACCACCAAGCCTTCGGCGTTCTCCGCGGTAACGTTGCGCGCCGTGGCCATCTCGCTTACCAAAAGATACTTGGCGCGTTCGAGCATTTTCTTTTCGCGGAAAGAGAGAGGCTTGGTGCGGCTAAGGGAAACCAGACTCTTGAGGACCACGGCCACTTCTAAAAGGGAACCCGTGCGCATGCGCTCGGAGTTCTCTTTGAAGCGATGCTTCCAGTCGTGGTGCGAGTTGAGCTTGCCCTTCTCGAGGAAGCCCAGCACCTTGGAGGCATCGATGGAGCGGATGACAGATCGCAGGCCAACTGCTGGCGCGTTCGACGAAGGAACCATAACGCGCAAGCCGCTGGAGATAATACGAATCATGAAGTAACGTTCGGTTCTACCGTTAAGGACGCCGTAACTGATTTGTTCTACAACGCCTACACCGTGATTTGGATAAACGACTTTGTCGCCGATCTTATAATCCATAAATGTCGGTGCCCCCAAGAAGATAAGGCGAGTGTAGACAAGTGTGCGGAAAGAGTCAAGATATATCCAGTGGAATCAGGAAGATAGGGAGAAGGTGTTAAGAATTTGGCAGTCGAATTGCTCAGGCTTGCGCCTCATTTTCTATACTAACTGACCTTAGTACGACGTGGGCTCGCCTCGGTGGTTTTTGGCAACATATTCAGGAAGAAGGAGTAAGCTGAACAGGACCGCTTCATGATGTAGCAAAATGACCACGTTAGCCATCGATACGACGGAAAAGCGCGGGAGCGTTGCTTTGGTCCGCGGACACCACTGTTTGGCGGCAGTGAAGCACGCCTGGGAGGTGGACTATTCGGCGTGGCTCTTGCCTGCCGTTCAAGAGGTTCTGGTTGGGGCTGGGACCAGGATTGAAGAGGTGGATTTATTCGCGGTGGCTACCGGTCCTGGCTCGTTTACGGGGCTTCGCGTGGGATTGACCACCGTGAAAGCTTGGGCTGAGGTCTACGGAAAGCCAATCGCGGGGGTGTCGCGGTTGGAGGCGATAGCCCGGTCTGTGGCGACGGAGACGGCGTTGGTAGCGGCGAGCTATGGTGCGCAGCGGGGGCAGTTGTTTTGTGCGATATACCGACAGGGCGAGGGGCGAATTGGGGGCGAATTAGTGGCAGGTCCCGAGGAATTTATCTCCCTTGTTGAACGGGAAGCAAGCGGGCAGCCGGTCAGCTGGGTCTGCCTTGACCCAGCGCTTTTTCAGAACACCCCTACGTTGCAAAGGCGCCTGGAGGCTGGCGATCACGTTGTTGTTTGCCAGGACGAACTAGCGTCCACCATCGCAATCTTGGGAGAAGAGCAAGCTTCTCAGGGAAGGCTCAGCGATTCCCTAGAGTTGGATGCCAATTATGTGCGGCGCTCGGACGCGGAAATCTTCTGGAAAGACACGGCCTCCCGTGTGCGTTGAGCAGCCGACGCAGATCCGGACCTGCCGCGAAGCGGATCTGCCGCAAGTGGACGAGATATTGAAAGCATCCCCCGAGGCGGCGGGATGGTCTGAGGACTCTTTGCGGGAATTCTTCATTCACGATCAGTCGACCGTCCTGGTTGCGTCCAAGGGAGCGGAAATACAAGGATTTATCAGCGGGCGGCGAGTAGCAGATGAGGCAGAGATTCTCAATCTGGCGGTGCGGGTTGGCCATCGACGGCACGCCGTTGGGCACAAACTCGTTCAATCGTTCCTCGAGCAGGTTGGCAGGGAGGGCCTGACTCTGGTCCACCTGGAGGTACGCCAATCGAACCAAGCCGCGATCAGACTATACGAAGGAACGGGTTTCCGTGTGACGGGCAGGCGGCGAGGCTATTACCGAGACCCGGTCGAGGACGCAATCCTGATGGCACGTGCTGTGAGCCGGGTCACCGGCGCAAACGATGGTACCGTCTGAAATCCACAGATAAGGTACGAAATTACCCTTGACGGGGCTAATCCCGGTGTTAGTCTGCGTTCATGTAGCATTCACATTCCCCAGGTCGTGAGGAGAAACGCATGGCAACAGCGCAGCGGAGCCCTCGGGACGTAATTTTCGAAGCAGACGCCGAGTATCAGCGTCTGTCAGAGAAGCATCGGCAGTACGAAGCAGAACTCCAGAAACTCTCGCAGTCGCCCTACCTGAATTCCGAAGACCTCATCGAAGAAATCAAGCTCAAGAAACTCAAGCTTCATGTAAAGGATGAAATGGAGCGCATCGCCGCGCATATCCACAGTGCGCGCGCTAGACATACGCAGTAACCCGCCGCCAACTGCCCACCCGGCAGAATAAGTAGCGTAAACTGTCTCTATCCTCCGATGGCCGTTGGCCAACACGGAGGCGGGGAGCCTATGGTCCGGGAAGGGTATTGGTTCGGCTTACCACCACTGTTGATTGGGTTGTTGTTACTGGGAATTGGCCGAGGTCTGCTATTCGCCTGCGGCGCAATGCTGGTTTTTCTGGGGCTGTTTGTCTTTAGTTTCTTCCGGAATCCTGATCGTGTAATCCCCGTGCACCCAGGGCTGATTGTAGCCCCGGCTGATGGCCGTGTGGTTGTGGTTACAGCTGAAAACGTGGGAAGCCGGCAGGGAAACCGGATTAGTATTTTTCTGGCGATCTGGAATGTGCACGTGAATCGGGCTCCGGCCGCAGGCAAAATCACCAATCTGGAATACAAACCGGGGAAATTCCTGGCTGCTTGGGATGCGAACGCATCCCTGCAGAACGAGCAAAACGTGTTCACACAATCGACGGATCATGGCGACATCGTCTACAAGCAGATCGCCGGCTGGGTGGCGCGCCGCGTTGTGTCTTGGAAAAAGGCGGGTGACCATGTCACTCGCGGCGAGCGCATCGGCTTAGTGCGCTTTGGTTCGCGCATGGATTTGTGGCTTCCCGGTGATCCTGAGATTCTGGTGAAGGTGGGCGACAACGTAAAAGGTGGTTCCAGCGTTTTGGCGCGCGTACGAGGTCCTGAAAGATAAACCATCAGCGCAGCTGGCATCTCGAGAAATGCGAACAGGGCGTGTGACGAGACGCTGGCTCGTAGTACTCTGAGTGAGGTAAAGGGATTCGCGATGGACGCTATCGAACAACAAAGCATGACCTTTCCGGAAGGGAAACGCCGGCCGCGCCGACTCCGTCGGGGAATCTTCCTGCTGCCGAGCATCTTAACGGGTTTGAATCTGTTGTGTGGCTACTATGCCGCAATCGCGGCTCTGATGGGCCGTGCGGAAGATTTCGATCACGCAGCTAAGGCCATCGGCATCGCGATTTTATTTGATTCGTTGGACGGGCGGATTGCGCGCATGACCGGGACGAACACAGAATTTGGCGTGCAGTTCGACTCGCTGGCGGATGTGGTGAGTTTCGGAATCGCTCCCGCCATTCTGGCGTATGCGTGGGGATACCGCAGCATGGTGGCGGGAAACGCAGACTCATTCCTAGGACATTTTGCATGGCTATGCTGTCTGGCATTTCTGATTTGCTCGGCATGGAGGTTAGCGCGGTTCAACGTAAAAGGGATGGAGCCGGGCGGAAACAAAAACTTCGTCGGTATGCCCACGCCGGCGGCCGCAGGAATGGTGGCAGCGATCGTGCACGCCTGCCACTGGTATGGGCCCATCGACAGCCAGAAATGGTCTTACGTGTGGTTTGTACTGCTGGTGGTGTTGGGCGCGCTGATGACCAGCACCATCCGCTATTACAGTTTTAAAGATGTGCCCTGGGCACGAAAGCAGCCGTCCATGACCATCATCGTGATTGTTATGCTGGTGGGCATTGCTTGGCGCTACTCGGAATATTTCTTGGTGATTTTCGCCGGAACCTACGCGGTGGCCGGCATCATCCTGCACCTTCTGCGCACTTTCCGGCATCGTAGCGCCACCAGGACCGCCTGACTCATGCCTTCCACCGTGGACCGCCACTCGCAAAGAATCGTAATTGCTGGTGCTTCTTCACTTCTCGGAAGTGAGGTAAAGACAATATTGGAGGAGAGCCAGTTCGGAGCTTGGGACTTGCGCCTGGTGGACGAAGAAGTGGTAGCGGGAACGTTGACCGAAGCCGGCGGCGAGGCCACCATCATCCAACGGTTGGAAGAGGACACGTTCCGCGGGGCGCGCTATGCGTTTCTCACCGGTTCCACAGCGTTCGGCAAGCAGTGCCTGACGGCGGCGAAAGACGCCGGCGTGCGTGTCATCGATTTTACTCATGCGAGTTTGGCGGACCCGGATGCCGCGCCGTGGTTCCCACGCCTGGAATCCTTGAGTGGTCGCCGGTTGGACAAAAAGTCGACAGTATTTTCCGTGTGTTCAGCAGCCGGAACAGCCGTGGCGATGCTGGCGATGAGTTTGCGGAATGTGGGATTACGAAGCTTGGTGGCACTGTTGTTTGAGCCGGTGTCGGAAGCGGGCCGCGAAGGGATTGAGGAACTGGAGATGCAAACGTCGCAACTCCTGTCGTTCCAGAATGTGGGCTCGCCGGTTTTTGGAACGCAAGCGGCGTTCAATCTGTTGCCTTGTTATGGCGAGGAGAGCCGCCGGAACTTGCATGCGAACTTGCTGAAGATTCGCGCCGAAGTTTCCGGAGTACTGGGAGATCCCGCGGAGGACCGCAAGCTAGCCGTGAATCTTGTGCATGCCCCGGTGTTTTACGGAATGACGTTTAGCGCTTATGTGGACGTGCCGGAAGAAACCGAACACGCAGCGATGATTGATGCGTGCAAGGACGCGGGATTCTCGCTGGTTCCCGCGAAAGAGCCGGCGCCGAGCAATGTCAGCGTAGCCGGGGAAACGAGCGTGTTTTTGCAAGCGCCGGTGGCCGACAGTGCGCGTTCCGGCGGTTGGTGGTTCTGGGGGGCGGCGGATAATCTCCGGCTGCCGGCGTGGAGTGGCTGCAAGCTTGCGGAATGGCTGGAAGAAGAATGAAGCGACGCGCAATGAGGGTTCTTGGGGTTGTGTTCATCGGCCTGGGGGCAGGTGGTTGCGGGTATCACGTTGCCGGACACGGGCAGGATGCGTTGCCAAAGACCATTCACGTGATCGCCGTTCCCGCGATCGAAAATGACACCAAGGCGTTCAAGATCGAGCAAAGACTGACCGCCGCGACCATCCACGAATTTCTTGCCAGGACCAAATACAAAGTGGTTTCTGATCCCAACGATGCCGACGCGGTGCTGACCGGCAAGGTTCTAACTCTGGAGATTTTGCCGCTGTTGTTCCAGACGCCGACCGCAACCACACAGACCGAACAAGCTACCGCCATGATTGTGAACATGAAGTGCGAAGTCACTTTGACGGAGCGCGATAACGAGAAAGTGCTCTATCACACCGACAATTTTGTGTTCCGCAACGAATATCAGTTGGCTACCAGCGGACAGAATGCGACCTCGCCCACGACCCGCGGGAACGTCGAAGAGATTTTCCAGGAAAGCGACCCGGCCTTTCAGCGCATGGCACAGGACTTTGCGGCCCGATTGGTTGCCGCTGTGACGGAGAACTACTGATGCCCCGCGCGAACTTCGATGAGCTCAAAGGGCGATTGGAAAAGGGTAAGCCGGTTCCGACATTGCTTCTGCTGGGTGACGAGCCGTACCTGCGGGATGCTTGCCGGGCATCGCTCATCGAAAAATATGTGCCTGAAGCGGCGCGGACGTGGGCGGTCTCGCGATTTTCCGCAGACCGAGGCGAGACGCAAGCGGCACTGGATCAGTGCCAAACCTTGCCGATGCTCTCCTCGCAGCAGGTCGTCTTCTTAGAAGAAGCGGAGGCGATCGAGGAGTTGGGGGAGAAGGCCCGGGAGCAAGCGGTTCAGCGGATTGTGGCTTATGTGCAGGATCCGGCGCCTTTCACGGTTTTTGTGATCGAAGCGCAAAAACTGGATATGCGCATGATGCTGGGGAAAAAACTAGCCGACTTGACGATGGTGGTCGAGGTGGGACTGGGAGAGAAACAGGAAGAACGTATTCGCGCGGCGGAAGCGATGGCGGACACCATGGCCAAGGAACTTGGAGTGATCTTCGAAAAAGGTGCAGCTGAAGACCTGGCAGAGGATGTAAACGCCGACCTGATGCGATTGAAGACGGAAATCGAGAAATTGGCGATTTATGCTGCGGAGCGCAAGGTAATCCGCAGGGAAGACGTCAGCCTGCTAGTGATTTCGGAAAAGAGCACGACGATTTGGGAAGTAGCGGAGTTACTGGCGTCGCACCAGCCGCCCAAAGCATTGGAGTTTATTGACCGTTTGTTGCGCGAGGGCGAAGAGCCGGTGCTGATGGTGGGCGCCATGGCCTGGATGTACCGCAAACTGGTGGAAGCTAGCGAAGTGAAGGGCGTGACAAACGGCTGGCAAGCCGCCAAGGCGCTGCAGATGCGGCCGGATCAGGCGGAATTGGCCATTCGCTGTGCGCGAAAGATACCGCGAGAGAGATTGCTGGACGGATTGCGGGCGTTGCAGGAAGCCGACAATCGATTGAAGGGCGGCGTGAAAGATGTGCGCGCCATCATGGCGTTTTTGGTGTGGCGGCTGAGTGGGGAGCAGGTCGCGGTGGCGAAGTGAGCAAAAAAAGAGCGGCCAGTGTCTAAGCTGCCCGCGGAAAGTCTTTGTTTTCGGCTTACTTTATGCCTTTGGCCTTGACGGCGTTGTAGGCTACCGCGAGGCGCGACTTGTAGCGGTTGCCGGTATTCTCGTGCAGGACGCCCTTGGCGATGGCCGCGTCAATGGCCGACAGGGTGGGATTCAAAAGGTTTCCGGCAGCGGTGGCGTCTCCCGCGGAAATGGCGGTACGCAGGCGCTTGATGGCGCTGCGAACGCGGGTGCGGTTGGCACGGTTCACTTCCGCCCGTTGATGAGCTTGCGCCGCGCGCTTCAAAACTGACTTTTTCTTCTTCTTAACTTTGGTAGCCTGACCTTGAGGCATCTATCGCTCCTTAAGCGTCTTTCTCGAATTAATAGTCTGAAGGGAGTGGCTGGGCTTTGTCAAACGAGCTAAAACCAGGTTCGCGTGTGCCGCTAGTGAGTCTGGTGTCTCGACCAGCAGTTCCACCGCCACGCAGTTCTCCGACCAGTCCCATAGACATCAAACGCGACCAGCTATGCCTGCTGGTCAATTCTCGCAATCCCATGATTACTGTGGAAACCGGAGAGGAGCAGCGGTTCGTTGCGCTACTGGCGCGCGTGGCAGAGCGACTCGGCCTTCCGTTGTATACCTGGAGCGTTACGGAGGGGCTAGCTCGAAGCGGCGGGGCTGCGCTCTACAATTCCGACCAACCGGAACAGGCGCTGGCGAATATGGGTACGGTGCAGGGTGACGGAATTTTTCTGCTAAAGGACTTTGCCCGTTACTGCGATAGCGACCGCATCAGCCGGAAATTGCGAGACCTGGCCGACGGCTTCCGCACCACGCACCGGTCGATCATTCTCTTGGCCGCGGCAATCAACCTGCCGCCCGAACTGAGTGCAGATGCGGTGGCATTCGAACTGGGCTTACCTTCCACGGAAGAATTGCTGCCGTCCGTGAGGCAAGCGCTTACGGAATTGTGCGCCGGACAAAACATCGTCAATGCGCTCGACGTAGTCGCGTTGGGGCAATTGGCAACAAACCTTACTGGTCTGCCTGAAGTCGAGGCGCTGCGCGTGTTGCGGCAATGCGTTTTGGCTCGCGGAAAGGCCGACGCCGGATTGCTGGACGATGTGGCAGAAGGGAAGCGACAGGCGTTGCACACAGAGGGTTTGCTGGAAAATGTGAAGCGCGACGCGTCTTTCCGCGATGTGGCAGGACTGCAGCGATTGCGCGAATGGATCGCCAAACGCAAGAGCGCGTGGACACCGGAAGGGCAGCGCTTTGGCCTCGTGGCACCGAAGGGCATCCTGATCACGGGTGTGCAGGGCTGTGGGAAGAGCCTGGCAGCGCGCGCCGTGGCGGGGGAATGGGGCTACGACCTGGTACGCTTGGATGCAGGCGCGCTTTACGACAAGTTTGTGGGCGAAAGCGAGAAGCGCCTGCGAAAAGCGCTGGCGTTGGCGCAGCGACTGGCCCCGGTGGTGTTGTGGATCGATGAAATCGAGAAGGCGTTTGCCTCGGCAGGCTCCAGCGGGGACGCGGACGCGGGCCTTTCGCAGAGATTGTTGGCAACGCTGCTGACGTGGATGCAGGACCGTGAAGTTGGCGTGTTTCTGGCGGCCACTTCCAACAACATCACGGTGCTGCCGCCGGAAATGTTGCGCAAAGGACGATTCGACGAGATTTTCTTCGTGGACCTGCCGAACACGGAAAATCGCGCAGCACTGTTTACGTTGCATCTAAAGAAGCGCGGAAGAGATCCTGGAGCGTTCGATACGGCTAAACTGGCGCAAGGAAGCGAGGGATTTTCGGGCGCAGAGATCGAGCAAGCCATTGTGTCGGGCCTATACACGGCGTTCAGCCAGAAGCAGCAGTTATCGACGGAAATATTGCTGGGCGAGATCCGGGCGACCCAGCCGCTCAGTGTGACGCGGGCCGAGGAGATTACGGCCATCCGCGAGTGGGCCAAGAATCGCGCGGTGTGGGCAGATTGAACTCCGAGAGCGACCGGCCGGTGTGCAATCCTCATGACCGCGTTCTCTGAAGCTTTGGCGTGGGTGCGCTGAACTCAGATCGCCGCGCCCTGTAGCTCACCCCTTTGACGAATGAGGCCCTTCACTCCTTTGCTCATTTGAAAAGAAAAACGGCCCGGCGTGGGGGTGCGCCGGGCCGTCTCGCGTGGGAGTTGCTACTTCTTCTGCTCGAGGGAAAACGAGAAGTCGTAAACGAGATCACCCACCGGAACGCGCAAGGAAAGTTCGTGCGCGTTGCTGTCCCGGTCAAACCACATTACGCCAGCGGTAATCTGCCCAGCAGGAACCGACGAAGTCTTCAGTGCAATCGCGTGGACATCGACGGAATCCGTGCGCTCGAACGCCACATGGTGTGTAGAAACCGTTGCGAGCTGCGGGTTCAGATAATCCGGTACGGGCGAGGGGCGGTTGGCGAGGCGGTCTTGCATGGAAGCGTGGTTGGAATAATTCGCCAGCGCGCTTTGCGACGGCAACGCGTCCTCAAGCGTCCAAAACACCTGATGCGTTGTGGTGTGCGCGAGCTTATCCGGATTAGTGGCCAACAGAGAGCGCAGGTTTGGGGTCAATTCATCGAGGGTGACGATGCCGGGCAGCACTTGCACTGCGTCGGGGGATTGGTTGGATACCGCGATGTTGGCGCGGTATTTCCACCCGCTATCCTGCAGCGAAACCTGGACGGTGATGCCGTTCGCGGTGATGGATTCTACGTGACGGCCGTGGCTGATGAACTCGTCGCAGCCGGGCGCACCGGAAGCCCAGCGAACCGCACCATTGACGGGGGCGGCCGAAGCGTCCGCCGCGGTCTTGACCACAGCGGCCACGCTGCGCTCGTTGCTAAGGTACATCTGCGCGACGTAGCCAACTTGGCCATCAGCGGTGCGAATCATGGCGGTGTAACCTTCGCTGAGCGACAGCACCGTGACGGATTCGCCGCAGCTGAGTGGGCCGATGATGTGCAGCGGCAAGGCCTGCTCGGCGTCAGAGGTGAAGGGTACAGGCGTGCCGCCGGGGCACTTGATGACTGCCATAGGAGGTGCGGAAGGCGCCACTCCGGAGGTTTCGCCATTGGCCAAGGCGGGCAAGGCGCCGAGCAGCAGGGCCGAACTTAGGATGAGGTATTTCGGGTCCACGCGCATGATCACTTCCCTCCCTCAGGGCTTTCTAATTCCCAAATTCCATCACGCTATGTTTGCGATTTTTGCGGAACAGAGTGCTAGCGTCTATAGTTCGGAGGTACCAGAGGACAGGTAATTTTCACGACACTCTTTGGCGGTGGGATCGCGGTGAGGACCACGAGAAAGTTGTGGGGCGATGGCGCGTCGCGTGGTGGCATCAGGGGATTTTGTGATGCCTGAGAAACGGTGTCGGCTGTGGATTTTCCACTGGGAGGAACTTGGCGGCGAACCGCGTTTGGCGCGAATTGATCTTTATGGGGCCGTGCCAGCCGTTTGGATGAAATCGCTTCACTGAATGCCGATCATCGTTGGTTTCTTAAATAAACATCCGCACTCGCCGATAACAAGAAACGCTTCCCAACCGCAATAAGAACCGCCGTGCCCAGTGACGAGGCCAAGCCGATGAACAGGTGCGGACACGAGAAAAGTTCGCGATGTGGTGACAGATTCGTAGGGCTGGAGCAGAACATCCAAGGGAACAGCCGATGGATCCTGATCAGGAGAATAGCGACGACCTTCATCATCTATTAGATAAATCCATGCCCCGCTGGCGCGCTGGGCTACACGGCGAGCGCGACTGAAAATGCGGAGTTCAACTCGATAGGAAATGCCGTGCTGGCTAAACGTTTGACTTACGCCTTGCACTGTCAAACACCAATCATCGAAGCACCACGGGTCTCCCGTGGGAATCACCCGTTGAGGTTTGAAAAATGCGGTCGCTGCTCCGACGGCAAGGTATGTAAGGGCACAAATCCCGTAGCTGAGGAAAATTTTGAACGCCCGCCGGTGCGCGCCTTGAACGGCGAAGACGGTTGCAGCAACCAGAGTCACCACAGAGACGAGGATCGCAAGAAGAAGGAGCAGGTCGAAAATCGTCATTCCTGCCTCCGCCTTTCCTGCATACTTTGCATTGTAAAGGACATTGCCGAATTACGCCCATCCCCTTAATGCCGCGTGTCCGCACAACCACGCAGGCGGTCCTCGCGTTTATCGGGACTTTAGGGCTCGGACTCAACCCTTCGGAAGACTATCTGATACGTGACGATGGACCGTGCCCCTGCAACTACTTTCCTCGTCACTGAGTGCCGCTTGCTGGGGTTGGCCAAGCGAACTTATGCGCTGAATTTCCGAGTTGAAGTAATACCGTGACAGCCAGTTGTCCAGAGCGTCAGCCTGAATCACTTCTGAACGCCCTGAAGTACAAACTGTAACTGACTCAACTCAATCAGATTGCCGTAGTCTCGCTCTTCGCCGCCACACAGATACGATTCGATTGGAGGAGTGCGGGGAATCGCCCGCACGCCAGCGCCTCCGGTGCCGGTCCGCTTCGCGTTCGTCGTAAGCATTATCGGAGAGCGAGACCAGCCCCCAATCATTCTTCTCGCTCCAGTTATCCAAGTACTGCCACCAGAGAATGCCCGCGTAGGAACGACTGCCATTCGCCGAGTAACTCGTGTCCGCTATGGTGTAACGGCGTTGTAATAGCTTTGCCCACGGCCGGGCTGGGTTGCGAAATCTGTTTGCGGAGAAGGGGCCGGTTTAGCGGTAGAACGCGGAATCGGCGTTGGCGTGCGGAATTCTCCAACGGAAAACGGCTTGTCGCCGTAATAGGTATAGATGAAGTCCAACATCTCCTGGCGCATTGCCGAGGATCCACCCATGGTCATCACGCCGAGGTACTGACCTGCAGCCTTCAACGCGTTGCGATTCGAGGGCACTGCACGTCCCGAGAGAATCGGGCCCGAGGTACAGAGTCCTCGGAATCCAGGGGTCGATTGCTGTTTTGCACATCGAAAAATAATGCGCAGCGATTTGGTACAGATAATTGTCCAGATCCGTCTTGAGACTCGCGTTGGAATCGGACAACAAAGTGAAATCAATGCCTGTCCAGTTCTGATGGGCTGGTCGGCCGTCTTCATCCATCAACCCTGAACCGATGCCCCAACCATTCTGCACGTAGTTTGCTCGAATAGTATGCTGGGCGAACCATCGTGATGAACGGCAACTTGACTGGATTGGTGTGGTCGGCAGTTGCCCAACGGGAATCGCTAGATAGGGGAAGAACGTAGGTCGAGACGTACGGGCCAACGGTGAAGCCTGAATACGTTTCCGCTGTGCAGTACCCCATGACGGACCTGGATCGCCATACTTGGCCGTCGTTCTGGCGTAGTAGTTGCTGCCGAGATCGTCATCGCTCGTTCTTTGCGCTAAGACATAGGGAGCGATGAGGAAGAAAGCATTGTTCGCAGGATCGACGAACATCCACTTATTGCCGAACTTCTCGGTGCGGAAAACGCCCGTTGAGGGATTGGCGACGGCAGGGAGGTGAACCCGTCATAGGAATCAAACAGAGCTCCAGCGACCGTAATTGTGAGGGAGGCTGCGGCGGTCTGCTTGATCGGTCTAAAGCCCGGCCACTACACAAACTGCAGCCAGCCTTAAATCCTTTGCCGTATTGCTGCTTGGCGTTGCGCGGGGCTGGAGCGTTTCATCTGCGAACCGGGAGTGACAATAGTCCAACTTGACCCCACGGAGTGGGTGCGCTAGGTTGAAAGCATCTCCTATTCGGCTGGACACAGCCGGAAAGCTCTGGAGGAAAAACCCATCGGCCACCCATTGCGGGAAACAACGTCATCTTCCAACTGGATGAAGCGCACGATCCACATCACGGGGCAACTGGAACCGTTCTTCGGGACTCTCGACGAAAACATACGAATGCTGGAAGACGTTTTACAGGTGCGAACGCACTTGAATGATACACGTCTGACTATCGAGGGTTCGCAAGAGTCGGTAGACCAGGCCGCGCGCATCGTGGAGGAGTACAACCATTTGACGCGGCACGGGCGGGTGTTGTCTGGCGCGGAGGTCAAGTCGCTGATGCGCGTGGCCACCGAAGAGCCACAAACGTCGCCACGAGGGATGTTTGAGCACGGGCGCACGCGTTCGTTTGGCAAGAAAGCGGTGACGCCGAAGAACGCCAGCCAGCGACGCTACATGGAAGAGATCGAAAGCCACGACATGACCTTCGGGATCGGGCCCGGTGGCACTGGGAAAACGTATCTGGCGGTGGCCATGGCCGTCAGCGCCCTGCTGACCAAGCAGGTGAACCGCATTATTTTGGCGAGGCCCGCGGTGGA
>Ga0187772_10000657_pt1 | contig 15518 bp, 10 predicted proteins | sample 0116_SJ02_MP15_2_FD_133137 | JGI IMG/M metagenome (GOLD analysis project Ga0187772, IMG submission 133137) | Tropical peat soil microbial communities from peatlands in Department of Meta, Colombia - 0116_SJ02_MP15_20_MG | ecosystem: Environmental > Terrestrial > Soil > Wetlands > Peat | place... | reverse complement strand
GATTGCGCTGTTTTCCTCGGGGCTCGGGGACGAGTCAACAGCAGTTGCGGCGCTGTCAAGCGGGTCCTGCTGTCCAGTCTCACGTGATGCTCTCGATCGGAGCGCGTCAATGGCCCTGCTGCGCGCAATCATGAACAGCCACGCCAGCACCGTACCTTTGCTCGCGGTGTAGGTTTCAGCTTTTCGCCAAATCTGCAGGTAGACATCGAGCAGCACTTCTTCCGCAGTCTGGGTGTTGGAAACGATGCGCAGGATCAGCCCGTACACCATCCGGTTGGTGGCGTCGTAAAGCCGGGCCAAAGCAGTCTGATCGCCATTGGCCGCATCGCGAACCCATCCGGCCCAGTCCTCGTTCGGCGGCTGGAGGCGGAGCCAGAGATTCGGGTCGGCCACTGGATAGACCTTTCAGCAGGGGAGTGTTGTGCTGGAGTTCGCTACTGTCAGCGCGACTCACGATCTTGCCAGAAACGGGTCATAGCACGCAAACCAAGAACGCGCGTAATCCTTTGTTCAATCGACCGTAACCTCTTCGAGGGACATCTGCGCCCGAAGCTGGCTCGTAATTCAATATGAGGACGAACACTCGGTCGCCGACCAGAGTCGAGCGACCTTCCTCGAAAGCGAAGCACAGAGTGGTAGTATGAGCGGAGGAAGTTGCCGCAGAGAGGAGCCACTCCAGCAGTCAAGGCCTATGAGCGTGCACGAGCAATTCGCCGAAGATCTCGCCCTGCACGCTCTGGGAGCGCTCGATGGGGCTGACAAGCACGCGCTCGAGCAGCATCTGGCGCAGTGCTCTTCCTGCCGCAGCGAACTTTCCGCACTGCAAAGTGATGCCGCACTGCTGGCGCTTTCCGCGACCGGACCGGCTCCCTCCTCTCGCGTGCGCGATGACCTGCTGCGAGCCACCACACCCGAACCGCGCGTCGTGGAAGTGGCAGTCCGACGGCGGCCGTGGGTTCTTGCATTCTCGTTTTCCCTAGCCGCAGTGCTGGCGCTGGTGGCTGTATTTCTATGGACTGAAAACCGCGGGCTAACGATCTCGCTGGCCGACACCAACCGCAACTTCTCGCTGCAGCAAGACCAACTCAACCAAGCGCAGGATTTGATCAACACTCTGACTTCGCAGGACGCCCGGCGCATCACGCTGGTTGCGGCGAAGTCAGTGCCGCAGCCGCAGGGCAAGGTTTTCTATCTGCCTGCGAAAGCCCACCTGGTTTTTCTCGCCAGCAACATGGCTCCGTTGCCGCCGGGTCGAGCCTACGAACTGTGGCTGATTCCCATAAATGGCGCGCCAATTCCGGCTGGTCTGTTCAAAACCGATGCCCACGGCAGCGGCAGCATCGTAAATCCACCGCTGCGGGCAGGGGTCGAGGCGAAAGCGTTCGCTATCACCGTCGAGCCCGAAAGCGGATCGGCAGCCCCCACTTCGCAAATCCTCATGGTCGGAGCCGGCGAATAAGTTCCGGCTGCGTCAATCGCGCAAGACTCGAGCGGGATCAGTCCGCGCGGCGCGCCACGCAGGCAAGAGACACGCTGCGATTGCAGTGATCGTCATCATGGCCAGAGCCAATCCAAAGACCACAGGATCGTGCGGGCTCACATGGTAGAGAAGATTCCCAAGCAATCTCGTGAGCGCCAATCCCGCAATAGCTCCGAACAGCACGCCCGCGGCGGTCAATCGGAGACCACGCGAAATCACCAGTCTAAGAAGGTTTGCGCCTCCGGCCCCAAGCGCCATTCGCAGTCCCAACTCGCGCGTACTCTGTGCCACCGCGTACGACATGACCCCATACAGGCCAACGCCAGACAAGACGAGCGCCAATCCGCCCAAAACCGAAACCAGCGTGACGGCAACCAGTTGCGGTGAGGTCGAGCGCTTTACTTGTTCCTGGAGGGTGATCATCTCGTAGAGCGCAAGGTTTTGGTCCAATGCGTGTACTTTGCGCACGAGTGCAGCCAATATGCTCTGCAGCGGTTGAGTCGTACGGATGTTCAAAGCCGGCTGCTTTACGAAATCCTGCCGCAGAGGTACGTAGAAAAATGGCCTGGGCGTCTCGCGCATGCTCTCATAACGGGAATCGGCCACGACTCCGACGACCCGCGCCCATCCGCCCTTGATCTGTAGGCGCCGGTCGACCGGATCCTGCCCACGCCAATACCGCATCATCATCTCGCGATTCACGATGGCAACCAGAGGTGCATTTTCGTTGTCGGTGCGGGTGAATTCACGGCCGGAGAGCAAGGGAATCCCCAAGGTGGTGAAGTAGCCGGGGCCGATCTGGTTGTATTCGATGGAAGGCTGCTCATCGAGCGAGGGTTGGTAGCCGTCAACCGCTATTGGCGTGGAGGAGTAAGTTCCGTACCCGAGCGGCGTCACCCGAGCAAACGCAGCGGATTCCACCCCGGGCATTGCGGTCAGGCGATCGATGAGTTCGTCCTGAAAAACCCTGGATTGCGGTGCATCGTATCCCGCGGCGGTCAGCGAAACTCCCGTCGTGACCACACTGGTGGTGGAAAATCCCGGACTAGCGGTTCGAATTTTGTTCAGGCTCTCGAGCAAGAGAGCCGCACCCACCAGCAAAATGAAGCTCAGACAAACCTGAAAAACCACGAGACCCGAGCGCATCCATGCCCTACTGCGGCTGCCGGCTAACGTTGAGGATTCGGCTTTGAGAGGACCTGCGAGATCGAGGCTGCGAGTTTGAAAGGCCGGGACTACGCCCACAATCAGCGTGACAATCAGGCAAATGCCCGCGCTCAGCCCCATTACTCGCCAATCGATTTGTCCTGGCAGGTACATCGTTCTTCCGGAGCGGGCCGGCAATAGCAATACCAGAGCGTGCCGGCACCAGTACGCCAACAGAAGTCCACAGGTTGTGCCGAGCGCGGAGAGGAGCAGACCCTCTGTAAGAAGTTGCTTGAACAAGCGAAAGCGGCTGGCTCCAATCGCCAGGCGAACGCTCATTTCATGACGCCGGGAAAAAGACCGAACCAACAACAGATTGCCAACATTGGCGCAAGCTATGAGAAGCACAAACGCCACCACCGCGACCATGACTTCCAGTGTCGGGAGCAAAGTGCCGGCATTGTTGAACGGAGTTTGCCACAAGGGCCATAGTGCAATGCTTCGGCCCCGGTTTGTAGCCGGGTAGTCGGTCTCCCAGCGCGATGCGATCGCTGAAATTTCCTGCTGTGCCTGGGCGCGAGTGACCCGCGGCTTGAGGCACACATACGACTCAATCCATCGGGCGTCGCGGTCTTCCAGCTTGTATCCGCCCCCTTCGAAGGTTTCCTCCATCGAAGCCGGGACCCAGAACTGCATCGCCCAGCCGACAAACGTCCCATAGAACTCCTCGGGCGCGACGCCAATAATGGTGTGAGGAACATTATTGAAGCGCTGCATCTTGCCGATGATCTCGGGGTCGCCCTTGTAATGATCGCGCCAAAGCCGGTAACTGATTACGACAACCGGATGGGAGTCGCTTCCGACATCTTCGCCTGGTTGGAATCCGCGGCCGAGAACAGGATGAACGCCGATTGCATCGAAATAATTAGCCGAGACGATGCTTCCGACGGCGGTTTCGGCGTGGTCCCCAATGCTGAGGGTGCTGCCGGTAATCTTGCTGACAAAGAATTCTTCGCAGAGCGTGCAGCTTCTTTCCAGATCGAGAAAGTCGGGCCACGAGATTGGCGTCGGTCCGTTCTGGCCCCGAGCAGTGCCGGCGACGGCGAACAGCCTTTCCTGATGGGCGACAGCGGGATATGGACGGAACAGAATCCCCTCCAGCCAGCTGAAGACGGTAACATTTGCGCCAATTCCCAACGTAAGACAGAGCACCGCCAGCACAGAAAAGCCTGGAGAGCGGCCCAGTTGGCGGAACCCGTAGTGCAAATCTTGCACAAAGTCTCGCAAGGCATGTCCGCCACGCGCGTCGCGACACCGCTGTTCGATCTGCGTGAGTCCACCCATCTCGCGGATGGCCAAATGGCGAGCCTCCTCAGCCGACATGCCACGCGCAATGTTCGCCTGGATTTGCTGGTCGAGATGCTCGCGCAACTCCTCTTTCAATTCCTCATCCACCAGATTGGGATGGAAGAGAGAGCGCAAACGCGCAGGCAAGGTGTAAAACCACTGTTCGAAGAGCATATTCAGGCCTCTTTGAGTCTAACAATGCTCGAGATGGCAGCGGAGACGCGGTTCCAGTTGGCAGTTTCTCTGTCGAGCTCTTTCTGTCCCAGTCGCGTCAGGGAGTAAAACTTGGCGCGGCGGTTGTTTTCACTGGATTTCCAGCGGGCCGCGATCCAACCTCGCTGCTCCAATTTGTGCAGAGCCGGGTAGAGCGAGCCGTCACTGACCCCCAGCACTTCGCTGGAGATCTGTTTCAAGCGCTGGCTGATAGCCCAGCCGTTCATGGGCTGCAGCGCCAGAATCTTGAGGATCAGCATGTCCAGCGTTCCCTGGACCAGGTCGGAGGGTTTGCTCACACAGTCTCCTCTCGGTTACCGAGTTAGACTAACGTCTTCTCCTCTCGGTTAGCAAGAGGTCGAGGGGAAATCGATTGATTCCGGGATCCCAAGACAATGAATGGTCCCGCGGATAGGCCAGTCTCCGCCTTCTACGAAGATTTTCGTTGACACTACGAATGCCTTCGTAGTACTTTGCCTCTCATGAAATCTGCTCCCCAAAAACCGACGGCTTCGGAGCTGGAAATCCTGCGCGTGCTTTGGGGGCGCGGCCCCTCAACCGTCCGCGAAGTGCATGAAGCGCTCAGCGAGAAGAAGTCGCTGGGATACACCAGCGTGCTGAAGCTGCTGCAAATCATGACCGCGAAGGGAACGGTGCGGCGAAACGAAACCCACCGTGCGCACGTCTATGAAGCGTGCCTGCCTGCAGAACAGACCAAACGGCAGATTGCGGGCGATGTATTGCAGCGCGTCTTTGAAGGCTCGGCGAGCCAGTTGATGATGCACGCTCTGGCCGGCCGGAAAACGTCTGCGGAAGAAATCGACGAGTTGAGGCGCCTGCTGGATCAACACCAAAGGAGCCGGCGATGACACACATCATGATGAGCTGGACTTCTCAAGGCCTAATACATGCATTGGGCTGGGCCCTCGTGCATTTCTTGTGGCAAGGTGCGGCGATGGCGGCTCTGGCTGCGCTGGCAATGGCACTGTGCCATCGTTCCTCCTCGCGTTACGTCGTCGGTGTCGGGGCTTTGACGCTCATGCTTCTCTCTCCGGCCTTGACCTTCTTCTTCGGCCTGCAACAGCGTTCTAGTGTCGCAGACACCAGAGCTCCGGTGCCGCACGCTGTCACGGAATGGCTGGTCGGCGGTGGGAGTACCGCTGCGATTGCGACCACGAAGTCGTCCGCCCCCTTTTCGTCAGACAAGTTCTTGTGGGTCGTCGAAGTCTGGCTGCTCGGAGTGGGGTTGCTGAGTTTGCGTTCTGCCGGAGGGTTTGTCCTGCTGGCTCGCAGGCGACGTTACCAGTCCTCCAGCATGGATTCGCATCTGCTCGAAATTTGCCGCGCCTTACAGGATCAGCTGGGCGTTAGGCGTGTCATTCGCTACTGCGAATGCCTATGGCTGCAGGCGCCGGCGGTTGTGGGATGGTTTCGACCTGTTATATTCCTGCCGGCGACCGCGTTGACTGGGCTCACCGAGGCGCAGCTGCGGTCGGTCATTGCGCACGAACTGGCGCATATTCGGCGCTTCGATCCCTTCGTCAACCTCTTTCAGGTTTTCGTCGAAACGCTATTGTTCTACCACCCGGCCGTGTGGTGGCTGAACAAAAAGATTCGCGCCGAGCGTGAGCACTGTTGTGACGAGGTCGCGGTTGCCGCCTGCGGCAACGCCGCTGAATATGCTCGCGCCCTTACCCTAATGGAGGAATGGCGTAGCGCACCAATCCTGGCCGCGGCCGCGAACGGCGGTACGCTGAAAGAGCGGATTCTCCGCATACTTGGTTTGAAATCTTTAGGTGCTGAAACGCGCGGAATCAACTTGACGGGCAGCATTCTGTGTCTCGCCGGTGCGCTTGCTGCCGGCAACGCGCTGGTCGTCATGACCCATCCCGCGTTGGCTCACGCAGAGCGAAGCCATAGCGAGACCTTTCGGGCCACGGTCGCGCCGCCCTCTCTGGCATTTGCCGCACCCGAGCCGATGCCGTACCAGCAGTCCACTCCTACCCCGAGCGTGGCACCGAAGCCGTCGGCGGCACATCCCGAGAATGCACGTCCGCAAGGCGAGGACCACGCCCGGACCACTGGTTCCTATATCGATGAGATGAAGTCCGTTGGACTCAACGATCTCACTGTGGACCAGCTCGTCGCGCTGAAGGTTCAGGATGTCACGCCGGAATACGTCCGCGCGCTGCAGCAAGAAGGCTTGCACCCGGATGTGGAAAAGTTAATTGGCATGCGGGTACAAGGCGTCACGCCAGAATATATCCACGGCTGGCGCGCTGCCGGCTTCAATCCTGAGGAGAATCAGATCATCGCCCTCAAGGTCCAGGGCGTCGACGAAGCGTACTACCGCGGGCTCGTGGATGCGGGAATTCGACCCGACATCGAACACTTGATTGGGCTGAAAGTCCAAGGGGTGACGCCGGAGTACGTGCGCGCACTTCGTGCGGCTGGCCTCACTGTTGATGCGGACAACGTCATCGCGCTGAAAGTGCAGGATGTCACTCCGGAATACATGAAGGCCATGCATGAGCTGGGGATCGATCCACGTGCCGAAGATGCGATCGCTTTGCGGGTGCAGGATGTGAGTCCCGAGTATGTACGCGCGATCCGTTCCTTGGGTCTGACTCCTTCAACGCAGCAACTCATTGCCATGCGTGTGCAGGATGTGACGCCGGAGTACATCAAGGCGCTCCAATCCGCTGGATTCAAGTTCAGCATCAACGAACTGATCAGCGCCAAAGTCCAGGATGTGACTCCCGAGTTCATCCAGGAGGCCGTTAAGCATGGATTCAAGGACCTGACACTGCAGAAGCTGATCGAACTGCGGCGGCGGGGAATTCTCGATCAGAAGGCTGATTTGTAGACAGAAAAGCACTCGCACTTGATGGAGACACTTATGACAACGCGTCGAGTCTTCCTTTATGCCTTACTTGCGTTCTTCCCGGCTTTCGGACTGACCCAAGCCTTCGCCGTGGATCACAATGGCGATTGGACAATCAGCAAATCCGCCGCTCCGGGCAAAGTTGACTTTTCTCTGATCGAGCATCGCGAGCATGGAACGTCGAGCCACAGCTCCGACTGGCCCATATCATCATTTCAGGGAGTGGATTTTTCCAAGTCCGGCCGGCAGGATGTTCGCTTCACCATTACGCGCGATGCCGGCAAGCTCGAGTGCGAAGGGTTTCTGAACGACGGCGAGGGAGCAGGGCTGTTTCATTTTCAGCCCGATCCAGATTTCCAGCGCCAGATGAGTTCGCTCGGGTTCTCAGTGGACGACGAGAAGCAGTTCTCGATGGTCGTGCAGGATGTTAGCCTCGACTTTTCCCGCCAGATGAAGAGTGAAAATCTTACCGATCTCGATGCGGACAAGCTAGTCGCATTTCGCATTTTCGGCGTCGACGACGCGTTCATTCATAACCTGCGCGCCGAGGGGCTGAAGATTTCCGACAGCGACAAACTCATCGCCTTCCGCATTCACGGCGTCACGCCGGAGATGGTCCGCAGCCTTCACCAGGCCGGGTATTCACCGGATGAGGACACTCTGATTGCGATGCGCATTCAGGGAGCAACTCCAGAGTGGATGGCGGGGCTGAAGCAATGCGGCTATGATCACGTGGACCTGGAAAAGTTGATTGCCTTCCGCATCCATGGAGTCTCGCCGGAGTTCATTGGCAAGCTGCAGGGCCTTGGTTACAAGCATCCCGACCCGGATCAGCTGATCGCGATGCGAATCCACAACGTCACGCCGGAATTTATCGCCGGTCTCCAGTCCCGGGGGATGCACGACCTCAGCATCGATCAGCTCGTCAGCATGCGCATTCACGGCATCGATTAGACTGGCCGGCGACACCCCCGCGTGTAATGTCAAAGCGGCAGCGACACGCGAGAGTTACTCTTGAGGCAGACGCTTCTTTTCGGTTGGATGGAACTGAGTCTCGATGTTGCCGCTGATTCTGATCTTGACGGACTTTTCGGACGGCATCCCATCGAGTCCGTCGACCCGCAATCTCGCCGCGAAGTCCCCTGCATACGTATAAGAGTGTTCGGGGTTTGGATCGTTGGACGTTGTGCCGTCGCCGAAATCCCACCGGTAAGCAACCGCCGGAACACCCGCTGGATCCGCAGCGGCAGAAAACTGGATAGTTTCACCCGTCTTGGCCTTTTCTGGAGCCCTCATTTCGATGATCGGTGCGGCGGCCTGGATCGAGGTGTCCACAATCTTGAACACTCTCGCGGAATGCGGCGGCAGAGCAATCTCAAGTGAGTTCAAATTGGTGCCAATCGGCTTGGATTCGAAGACGTCGAACACCTGATTGTGTCCTAGCACCGGCAAACTCAAGGCCGTCTCAAAATCGAGCTTGTGCTGGGTCGGTTTCTCCGTCCAGTTGAAAACGGTCACAATGCTCTGACGTTTACTCTCCCGCAGAAGGAAGAGGCTGGGCATTTCGTCGGCGGGGCTGTAACTCATCAGGTCGAGTGGTCGTGAGGAATGCCCCAGGCGCGTCATGTTCAGGAGATCCTGATTCTTCACCAGAGCCAAGCGATCGGCGTCACGGCCGAGTGTGGGAAGGTCGTCACCGATCTCATACATTCCGCCTGCGATCGCGGCCAAGGCAATGGAGACCTTGGCTTCGTCCAAAGTTAGCGGTTTGATCCCGCCATGCCATTCCTCGTCTGTGACGATCTGCTTCGAAACCGTAAACGCATCTGGATCCGCCAGGAAGTAATTTCCGTTCATGAAAAATCTCGCGGCAATTCCGGGAGCCGCCTCCTTGCTGGCATCAAATTTGTGGCCGGTGTCGACTGAGATGCGTCCGGTATCGACCAGCCCTACGGGATTCAACATGGGGCTGCCGTCCTTATCGAGCAATACCTTCTCGCCAACTGACTGACGAATTACTTGCAGACCAATCCGCTGGGCTTCAAGCCCGGTTGTGTTGGGTTTGTAGTAATAACCTTCGATGGCAGTGTCGTCCATGAAGTCGAGTTTGATATAGCGAATTCCCCAGTCTTTGGTCAAAGTCGAATAAGTTTGGCGGAGATAGTCCTGCGCGCCAGGATTGGTGCTATCGAGAACATAGAGCGGGTCGAGCGACGGCTTGTTCTCTCTGCGGATTACCCATCCGGCATGGATCGGTTGACCCGCCGCGTTGTGCACAAGCCAATTTTTATGATTTTCGTAGACCCAGGACCGCTCGGAGACCTCGAAAGGGGCGGTCCAGATGCCGGGAGTGAGGCCGAACGCCGCTATCTTTCGCTCAAGAATTCGCATGCCGCCGGGGAAAAGATTCACATCGGGGGTCGTGTACTCTCCGCGCGCGTACTGATATCCCTCATCGATATGGAAGAAATTGAAACCGAGGTCTTTGAGGTTCTGCGCCAGCCACGTGGCATTGGTCAGCGCTGTTCCTTGATCGAGGCCGAAATAATATGCTGTCCAACTCCACCATCCGGCGGGAGTACGAGTGATCGCGCGGGGATGATGCAGGCGCCGGATCAAACTTCCATACGTTTCCATCTGGTCGAGATGGTCTGCGCCGGTGCTGATCAACAATGGCTCGGAAGAGAGCTCGGCGCCCGGCGCCAGCGGAAGGCTCAGCTCGATTTGATCCTCCGGCGAAGAGTCTTGAACGGAATTCTCTTTCTCCAATTCGGTCGTTCCCGTCGAATCTATTTCGTAAGATGCAATGCGGTCTTTCTCGACGTGAAGGCGAAGAACGGTGAGAAATTTTTCCGAGCTCAAGGCCCCGAGGAAAAGGCTGCGTTTCGTTCCGCGGCTATAGATCAGTTGGCTTCCCACTGCGCGATGCATTCCGTCGGTCGCGTCAGACAAGTCGTGAATCGCGATTCCTGGACGATCTTCGCTGAAGCTGTCGGAAAGGACTCGGTCGGAGGAGTCGCTTCCACCGAGATCCACGACAGGGGCTCCCTTCGCGTCCAGGGATCGAATTGCCTGAACGGTGAGCGGTTTGTCGCTTGCATTCTTGACCTTTACGGTTACCGTCACAAAGTCGGGAGCGGAACGCAGATGGATTGAACAAACCAGGTCTGGCTGGCCCGCCAATCCGTGATTGGTGATGGTGATCCGCTCCTGCGGGCCGAGATCATCGGTTACGCTGTCGCGCTGAATGGAGTGTTCAGGATAGTCGCTGGACCTTATCCAACGATGGTCGACCTGTGCTCCCACCGATGCGTGGACGATCGGCTTGTCCGACACTGGGTCGAAAATTGCATAACTCCCATTCAAAGAGTCGACGCTCACCGCAATCGTTCCCGCCTCAAGGGATTGGCTCGGCTTTTCCTGTGCTGTCGCAGACTGACACGACGAAATTTGGAACGCTGACATAACGATCAGCAAGAAGAACGGGCAGCCCGTGCGACAGCAGCTCATTTCCAAGCCTTTCCGCCCGACCGAGGGCATTTCCGATCCTCCAGTTCAATCTGCACAGCGAAAGACGACATTAGATTCACGCATTGGTGCCTGCGCGTGCATACACGCTTGGCGGTTAAGCCTGCTGACGCAAGTTAGACCGCAGCGTCAGAGAGCCGTCGTCGTTGAGCTTCTGGTGGCATGCCCAGCGCACCGGATAACGCATTTGCTTCACTTCAATTTCGGCTTTGAGCTTAAGTCCTTGCCACTTCGTGCCATGCGGCAAAACGAATTGCGCCTGCCGAATCTTGCCGGGCAGAGGATGGCCGGCATCGAGGCAACCGCTCGCGCGCTGTTTGCCGTCCGCACTGTCCACGCTAACCCGCAACACTCCCGGAACACCGGCAATTCCGTCGTTCGCGAAACCGATAATGAGTCCGACATATCCTCCGTCGTCATAGCTCCAGATGAACGACGGACGAACCCGATACCCGATGCGGCGATTGATGCGGTCGAACCACGCCGGCGAAGCTTCGTAATAGCTCCTCAGCATCTTGGGATCGATGTGGTGGAAGTTCCAGAGAGACCAGTAGTTTGCCCCGATGTCCATCACATGCGCGATCATGTTTTCGGCTGGCGAGATGCCTTCCTGCGCAGCCGCCGGATCGGGCGGCTTGCCCGGAAGTCCCTGCTCGAGAAGAGCTGCGATCCACGGTGGGCGGTTGCTGAGCGCTTCAATCTGTTCGTTCTCGATGAAAATCGTGTCGCTGCGAATCCAGTTGTTGCTTCGGACGGTGCGGTCGAGCATTTCAGAATTGCCAACGCGGCTGAAATCCGGTTGCGTATTGGTGAGCAGTGGAGTCTTGGTGAATTGCTCGAGCTGAACTTCGAGCATGTGCATCCATGTCCGCTCGGCCGTCTGGTAGTCGGGGAAGGGATTATTGTCGAAGGGCCAGGTATGACCCTCGCCCCAGAATCCATACATAAAGGTATCGATGAACTCAATGACGGGGTTCCCATTGAATTCCGCGGCCATCGCACCGACCAGATCGCGGAATGCACTCTGAAAGAACGGATCATCGAAGCGGGGCTGATACCGCGCATGCGGGTTGCGCAGATACCGTTCGGCTGAAGCTTGTTCTTTCGTGTCACTGAGGACGAGATCGACTTTCGGAACCTTTTCGAGAACGAAGTCTGGCAGGGCAGGAGCGTGGGTGTAATCGGGAGCACACATCTGGATCCGCAGTCCCACGCGCTTGCTATTTTTCTTCGCCAGTTCGAGAACGAGCTTGATGTAGTCGGGAAAATCGAGGTGTCCCGGGCGAGGCTGGACTTCGCGCCATGTCGGCCGGATGTAGAGTTGCTGTCCCAGGGGAAATCGGACCAGTTCTTCGATAGCTTGCGAGACGTTATCGGACTTGATTTCTTCCGTGCCCATATCGGCCGTGATATAGGTGATCAGACCCTTACCGTAGTTCGGCACCACTTCTTCGGATGACGTGGTTGTCATCACCACATCGTCGGTTGGAATGACGGCATCCGGCGGATACTGCGGGAACGGACCTTGATTCAGGCGATCAGAGACCACCGGGGCGGAGCCGAAATCGAACTTCTCCCAATTGTGAGCAGGAACGCAGGCGAGCGCCTTGCCGGCCCCCAACTCCGCGGCCACAGCGAGAGCAGCTCCACTTTTCAGAAACTCTCTGCGTTGCATGGAAAATATTGTTGTTGAACAGGAAACGACAATAACAGAATTGTTTAGAAAGGAAAAGAAAGATATCGTAAGCATCCCCGGTAGTATGCCCCCTTGGCGATGATGCCCGAGACCGGGGAGCGTTAGTTCTCCCGCTGATAACAGAAGACAACATCCTGAACGAGGGGTTGCACCGAACTGATGATCGGCGTGTCGAGCACGTCGGTCAGTCCCGAAGGAACCGTGGCGGGAAGCTTGTCGTTCGAGACCAGGAAACCTCCCGGCCGTAGCATCGCGGCGACGTTCGCGCGGGCCAGTGACTGCTCGAATTCGCCGTAGTACACAAAAATGTTGGTGCCGATGACGATGTCGAAGGACTGTCCGGGCGGCAAGACGAGCCGCTGGTAGACGACATTCAGGTCTAACGGCGTCACCTGAAGCACAACAGCCGACGGAATCTTTACGGCACGAGAACGAATCGCCGCGGCGCTGGCTGGAGCGGGAATGGGCGGCACTGGGCTTCCGACGGCGTTTCCAAGTTGCTCCCAGTAGTCGATGAAATTCTGGCGATACTCATCACTCATCGGCCGGGCGGTGTTCCAGCCCAGTTGGATCACATAAGGACGCCCCAGCGATGCCCGTTTCCGTGCCTGCTCGATGTGTACATTCACATCCGGGCTGATGTCGAGGGTATAGATCTCGACTTTGGAAGGATCGGCAAGACCCAAGCGAACCAGTGAATCCACTACGGCAAAGGGCTGGGTGGTTTGCGGGGGATAGAAGTCGGCGCCGGCTTCCTTGTTAGCGAAATCAAGCCCTGGGCCAACAATGGCCACACGACGAATGCTGCCGGGCTTCACGAGTCCTTTCGCCAGCAGGCTCCGAAAGCTCACTTCGAGCTGGTAATCAGGCCAGAGATTCGTGTCGAGCGAGATGCCGCGATCCTGGAAGAGCTGGAAGCGGTGCTCATCCTTGGATTGCGCCTTATATTTCAGGTAGTCATCGCGTAGGCGAGCCAAGTTATCGAGCAAATATTTTCTGGTTCTCGCTCGCTCTTGCGGAGTATTGAGAGAATACCCCTGCTTTTTGAGGAAGGCCCGCATGTCGGCCAGGCGTTCGGGAGGATTGGGCTGCGCCATGGCACGAATCAAATCGTTGGCACGATTCTCGGCAAATGAGTTGACCAAAGAGCTCTGGCCATAGCGGATGAGATATTCGTCATCGATGCGGTATTCCTTGGTGAAGGTCACACCGAAGCGCAGGAGATTGGTAAGTGTATCCTCGGTTCCGCGGTCCAGCCGCTTGCGGATCTCGCGGTCGCTGGACTGTACCCATGCAGCCCACCTGGCCTCGTCGAGAGAACCCGGCTTCAATTCAGCGGGAACCGAGTTTGCCAATCCTTTGAGAACGGGCTGAGCGTCAGCCAAAGAAATGAACTCGCTTCGAACCGATTGGGAAGCGCACCACACCGGGATGCCGGCCAGGAGCACAAGCCCGCAGAAAACGCCTTCTCGAGTCATTGCGAGCAATCTCCCGGATCCATTTCTAGCCTGAGCGTTGGGAATCGTGAAGTCGGCTTGCTCGTCGTTCGCTTCCGCGAAAAAGCGAATACCGGGATTCCAGCGGCAATCAGCAATAGCCCAAGTAGGCTGGGCCGCGGCGCCCGGTAGAGCGCGTTGCCGATCATCAGGACGCTGGCTAAAAGAAAGAAGGCAGGAATGACAATCGTGCGAATGGGGTGATCGGTCAGTCCACGACGGTGCCGAATGATATAGAGCGCCGTCACCGTGACCCCGGAAGAAAGCATGATGGCAAAGCCGGTGTAGATGAGAATCTGTTGAAACTCTCCGATCAGGACCAGGACAATGCTCCATCCCGCTTGCAGCAAGATCGCCAGAGCAGGCGTCTCAAAGCGCGGGCTGATGCGGCCGAAACGCTCAAGAAACGCTCCATCGCGGGCCATTGCGAAATAGACGCGCGGACCGGCGATGGTCATCGCACTGATGGCTCCGAGAAATGCGATGAGCAAAACCGGAGTCAGGAATCCTCCCTCCACACCGAAGAGCCGTTGAGCGGCAGCATCGCCGGCATTGAGTGTTGTCGTTATCTCATGCAGTGGCAGCGCAAGCAGGAACAGTACGTTCAGGCAGACGTAAAGCACCAGCACAATGCTGGTGCCCAAACAAAGAGCCGGTCCCACTGCACGTCCGGAGCCGCGCATCTCCTCAGAAACGTACGCGGCGGCATTCCAGCCACTGTAAGCAAACATTACGGGTACAAGGGCAAGCAGCCAGTCTCGCGAGTGAAAGCCGTTGGAGACTGCGTGAAAGTGCGCCCACGCGCCTCGTCCTGACAAAAATCCGGCGACGATAAACGTCACCATGGCCGTGACGATAAGAGACGCAAGCACCTTTTGCGCAACCCGTCCAGGACCGAGTCCCAGAATGTGAATAACCGCAAACACGAGGATCACTGCCGATGCCAGCAGGCTTTGCCGCGACAGGCTGACACTCGCAAATCCGAGCGATAGAGATGCGATCCGCAGGGAGGACGTCTGGGCAGGGAAGTAATGTCCGGAGTAGCTGATGAGTGCGACTGCGGAGGCTGCTATCGCGCCCGGAAATCCCGCGATGAGCGAAGTCCAACCCGTGAGGAAGCCAGCCAGAGGTCCCATGGCATGCGAGAGATAGTTGTATTCCCCGCCGGCGTTCGGGCAAAGTTTGGCCAATTCCGCATAGGTGATGGCGCCGGCAAAAGCAAGACACCCCCCGGCTATCCATAGGCTCAGAATGGCCCAGGGACTCGGGACAAGTGACGCGATCACCGCCGGTGTTGCAAAGATACCTACGCCGATCACATTGGAAACTACCAGCGCAGTGCCGTCGGAGAGGCTCAGCCTCTCGCGCAGTTGGACTTTGGAGGAACGGCTCTGATCCGCATCGACCCCGGATTGGAGAATTGCTGCAGCTTCTTGCATGTCCGATTCCCCAGCCTCGCGCATTGCCCACGACCCCAGATGATTTCTGCTCCCCAGTCCTCTTCAGCATAAGAATGGCGCTGGCCTACGTCCGGTGATGAGGATCACATTTGCCTGTGATCTGGAATGCTGCGCGACTCCTGCTTCGGCAACTCGCAGTGCGCGCACGCCCAGGATATGCAGGCAAAAGCTTCAGGCGAGTCATAAATGTTTCTGCGTCCCAGGTTTCCGCGGCCAGCAAGCAAAGTGATTGAAGTCACAGACCAGCCCGACGTTCCGCCGCATATTC
>Ga0187772_10000656_pt1 | contig 15529 bp, 10 predicted proteins | sample 0116_SJ02_MP15_2_FD_133137 | JGI IMG/M metagenome (GOLD analysis project Ga0187772, IMG submission 133137) | Tropical peat soil microbial communities from peatlands in Department of Meta, Colombia - 0116_SJ02_MP15_20_MG | ecosystem: Environmental > Terrestrial > Soil > Wetlands > Peat | place... | reverse complement strand
CCAAAGAAAATTCTTTTATTCTCGGGGTCGTGGGATGGGTGGATCTCTGTTCGCCCAATATCCGCGTGGATTTAAAGGCATTCGTTGGAAAAACCAAGTTGGTCGGAATCCGGCATATTGTGCAAAGTGAACCCGACGGATTTCTTCTGCGGCCCGATTTCTTGCATGGCATTTCTGTACTGGAGGAATTCGGGCTCGCCTACGACATATTGATTTATCCAAAACATCTCGCGACCGCGACGGAGTTTGTGAAACGCTTCCCAACGCAACGTTTCGTGTTGGACCATTTGGCAAAACCCGAGATTAAACAGCGAGAGGTTGATTGGTGGGCGCGAGGAATTCGCGAGTTGGCTTCCTTTCCGAACGTTTATGCCAAGCTGTCTGGCCTGGTGACCGAGGCGGATTGGCATGCGTCGAAAGAGGAGGATTTTCGACTCTACCTGGATGTGGCTTTCGATTGTTTCGGCACGCGACGGCTGATGATTGGATCGGATTGGCCAGTCTGTACGGTGGCCGCCCCGTACGAACGCGTGATCAATCTCGTTAAGTCGTACCTGGCAAGGTGCTCGTCAGGGGAGCGAAGTGCGGTGCTGGGAAATAACGCAGCAATGTTCTGGAAGCTGCAAGTTTGATGGAATTCATTCCGAGACAGCGGAGTCTGTTTTACAATGCCATCCGAACGTGACTAGTGAGGTCTTCTTTGACAACGACGAACCGGGCAAATGCCAACTTTCGCATGGATGGCAAAGTGGCAATCATCACGGGAGGCGGCAGCGGTATTGGAAAGGCCATCGCATCAAAATTCGCCGCAAATGGCGCGGCAGTTCGAATTGTCGACATCAATCCCAAACAAACCGAGAATATCGCTCAAAGAATATTGGAAGCAGATGGAAATGCCAGTGTGTATGGCTGCGACGTGTCCGATCAGCAGCAGGTTCACGAGACTTTCCAAAGCATTTTTGGCAAAGACAAGATTGCAATTCTCGTGAATAACGCCGGCGTTTCGCATATTGGAACGGCGGAAGGTACGAGTGAGGAAGATTTTGACCGGGTCTTTCGCGTAAACGTAAAAGGCGTCTATAACGGAATCCACGAATGTGTCGGGCATATGAAAGCCAACGGGGGAGGCGTGATTCTGAATATGGCTTCGATCGCGGGCACTGCCGCGCTGGCCGACCGGTTTGCGTACTCGATGAGCAAAGGGGCAGTTGTGGCGATGACCTATTCGGTGGCCAAGGACTACCTGCTCTACAACATTCGCTGCAACTGTATCTCGCCGGCTCGAGTGCACACGCCATTTGTCGATGATTACTTAAAAAAGAATTACCCTGGCCGGGAGAGGGAAATGTACGAAAAACTGGCGAAATCCCAACCGGTGGGACGCATGGGGACGCCGGAAGAAGTGGCATCCTTGGCGCTATTTCTGTGTTCCGACGAAGCGTCGTTCGTCACTGGCGCCGATTATCCTCTGGATGGCGGTTTCTTTAACTTGCGTGGCTAACTATGGATCTACAGCTCAAAGGAAAAGTGGTTTTAGTGACCGGCGGGGCAAAAGGAATCGGCGCGGCAATTGTACGCACTAGCGCAGCGGAAGGGGCCATTCCTGTTTTCTTGGATCGCGATGTGGAAGCGGCGCAAAAGCTTTTGCCAGCGCTGCAAAACCTTGGGGCAACTTCAGAATTTATTCCCGGAGACATTACCGCGCCGCAAACTTGCGCGGCCACCGTCGAACGAACGCTGCAAAAATTCGGAAGGCTTGACGCGTTGGTGAACAATGTCGGAGCCAATGACAACGTGAGCCTTGCGCATGGCACCGTCGATAAGTTTCTCGCGTCGCTCCAATTGAATTTGGTGCATTACTATGCGATGGCTCACGAAGCCTTGCCGGCGCTGAAGAAGGCGCGCGGGGCCATCGTGAATATCAGCTCGAAAACCGCGGTGACCGGACAAGGCGGAACCTCAGGCTATGTAGCGGCGAAGGCGGCAATACTCGGCCTTACGCGCGAATGGGCGGCAGAACTCCTGCCGCACGGAATTCGCGTCAACGCCGTGGTTCCCGCGGAAGTGGATACGCCGCTCTACCAACAGTGGATCTCGGGATTCCCCAATGCTGACGAGAAACTTGCGCGCATCGTTTCGAAGATTCCTTTAGGCAAACGCATGACGAGACCGGAAGAGATTGCCGATATGGTGGTAGTTCTGCTATCGGAACGCGCGAGCCACATTACCGGACAACATGTCTACGTGGACGCGGGTTACACACATCTGGACCGGGCGCTAACCTAGCGAGGCAAATGAATGAAGGCCAGTTCAGGGGCCGCGGATAGCCAGAACCATTCCGTTCCCGTAACCGAGCGGCGCTTTCTGCTGCCATTCGTCCTCATTACCAGTCTGTTCTTCCTATGGGCGTTTGGCGTCAACCTGAACGACATTCTGATTCCGCATTTGAAGAAAGCATTCGGCCTGAGTGATTTTCAATCCTCGTTTATTCAAGTGGCGTTTTTTGGGGGCTACTTCCTTGCGGCCTTTCCGGCTGGATGGATGCTGGAGAAGATCGGCTACAAGAAAGGCATCCTTACGGGGTTATTCCTTTGCTCCGCAGGGGCGTTGCTCTTTCTTCCGGCATCTTCATCCCGCGTCTACGGATTCTTTCTGTTCGCGCTATTCGTGATGGCTTGTGGACAGAGCTTCCTCGAAGTAGCCGCGAATCCCTACGTGACGATTCTAGGTCCGGCTGCCAGTGCCGAACGACGACTGAACTTCGCCCAGTCGTTCAATGCGGTGGGCGCGATGCTCTCTCCCATTCTTGGCCGTTCCTTCATTCTGACTGGTGTTGAGTATGCGCCCGCGCAGATTGCGGCTATGAGCGCGGCACAACTGGACGCCTACCGCGCGGCACAGGCGAGCACCGTCCGCGGTCCTTACGTCTTGATCGCGGGAATTTTTCTGGTAATCGCCCTGCTGATTCAGCTTACCCATCTGCCGGATGTGCAGGAGCCTGCGGAAGTGGGCGCCACGGAGGGAAGTTCGGGCGGGATACTCGCGCACAGCCACCTGGTGAAAGGCGTTATCGCTCAATTCTTTTATGTGGGGGCACAGGTAGGCGTCGCGAGTTTCGTAATTCGTTACGCACAGTTCACCATACCTGGCATCACCGCGAAAACCGCCGCGTGGTACTTATTGCTGCACCAAACGGGATTCATGATCGGACGTTTTGTGGGATCGGGAATGATGAAACAGATTGCCGCAGCAAAACTACTGGCGGTGTTCGCAGCGGCTTCACTGATCTGCGCGACACTTGCGGTCTTGGGATCGGGGCTGATTCCCGTTGGGGCCGTAGTGCTGATCGGCTTCTTTCATTCCATCATGTTTCCTACCATCTTTGCGTTGAGCATCAAGAATCTGGGGCCATTGACCAAGCGCGGTTCGTCGCTACTGGTTATGGCGATTATTGGCGGTGCGTTTTTTCCCGCAATTATGGGGCGCATATCGGATGCGTCCAGCATCAAGAACGCTTTTGTCATTCCGCTGCTCTGCTACGTGTTCATTCTCTATTTTGGATTGTCTGGCTATAAGCCGTCGGCTGCACTTAGCGGCGAAAAGTTCCCGGAGCACAATGAAGGTGCATTGGCTTGAACCGACGATACTATCTCACTCTCGATTTGAAGGACGACACCGCGTTGATTGCGGAATACAAGCGGTACCACGCGAAGATTTGGCCGGAAATCACCGAGAGCCTCAAGAGTGCCGGGATTCAAGACTTGGAAATCTATCTACTGGGAACGCGTATGTTCATGGTTATGGAGGTCGACGACAGTTTTTCGTTCGAAAAAAAAGCAAAGCTGGATACCAGCGATCCCAAGGTGCAGGAGTGGGAGAATCTGATGTGGAAATTTCAGCAGGCCCTTCCAGGGACAGCGCCTGGCGAGAAATGGATGTTGATGGAACGCATTTTCAAACTGGAATAAAAAAAGGCGGCTCGCGTTTTCCCGGCCGTCGATCGGGTTTTTCCCTTAGATTTAGGCGCAGAGGAGTGCCTGGCCGTACACGATAAAAAATCGTAAGCGCAACGGGTATTGAATGGTATAGTGTGCGGAGCGCAGGGGTGATGGGGACTCCTGGCTAAGAGATTTCGAGCTTCCTTTAAGCCAAGGAGTTCGGATGTTGTATCCAATCGGCTCTGAAGTAAACGACCGGATCCGTACCCATATCCCAACCTGCGGGTCCTTCCCTTTGCGACATTCTGATGGGCGAATTGCCTGTCAGCCCGGCATCAGTCAACCCTGAAAACCAGCGCCTGGTTTCATAGCAATCCCTTAGCATCCCTTTAGCTAAACCCGCATGACCTGGAGGACTTATGGGGACCAATCTTATTCGGATTAAGAGCGAAGCCGAAATCAAGGAGCGATTGGAAGCGGAACGCACGAGATTGCGGAAGATTGCCGGACTTGACCAGCCGGCGCATTTCCATCGCCCGGTGGAGCGTGCGTTTACCGCGGAAGAGCGCAATCGTGTCACGATCCTGTTTGGCGGTTTCACCTGGAAGCATGAAGATCTGATTCGTGCCGTCTTTCAAGGTTGCGGTTACCGCTGTGAGAACCTTCCCGTCCCGGATGTACCTGCCTTCCAGATTGGAAAGGAGTTTGGCAATAACGGCCAGTGCAACCCCACCTATTTCACCGTGGGTAATCTGTTGCAATATCTGCAATTTCTTGAGAAAGAAGGACTGTCGCGCCAGCAAATCCTCGACAATTACGTGTTCTTCACGGCGGGTTCGTGCGGTCCCTGCCGGTTCGGGATGTATGAAGCGGAATATCGTTTCGCACTGAAGAACGCTGGATTTGATGGCTTCCGGGTGCTGCTGTTCAAAGACAGCGATGGAATCAAGGCTGCTTCCGGCGAGCCGGGTCTGAAATTCACGCAAGATTTTGGCTTTGGCATGCTGAACGCGCTGAACTTGGGCGACGTAATGAACGATCTGATCTATCAGATTCGTCCCTTTGAGATAAACGCGGGCGAAACCAACCGCGTTTTCCGTGAAACGGTCGACGGTTTATGCGAAGACTTGAAGAATCGAAAGTCGCTTCTGATTGTGGACCGGGCCCCCGCGTGGGTGAAGGCAAAGCTCAACAAGAAGAAAATGATTCGAGACACGGTGAATGCCTTTGGTAAGTGGCATGAACACATGTGGGGCAAGGATTACCTGAATGCGTTGAAGACCGCTCGCGAACGAATGGACTCCATCGAAGTCGACCGGTTGCGCGTAAAGCCGGTGGTGAAGATTACCGGTGAATTTTGGGCGCAACTTACGGAAGGCGATGGAAATTTCCACATGTTTGATTTTCTTGAGCGCGAGGGTGCCCAAGTGTTGGTCGAACCCATCGCCACGTGGGTGGCTTATTTGATGTACCAGGCGAAGGCTCGTGCCATCGCGAAATGGCCGGTCAAACGCCCGCACCAAAATCCGAAGTGGTACGAGGCGAAGCAGCACTTCGCAAATTACATTGGTTTGCGCAAGAGACTTTGGGGCATCGGGGCCGGGCAGCGAATGTGGAATTTCTTCTATCACCGCACGGCCGATCATCTCGGCGGGATTGCCCATCGCTTGGCGCCACAAGCGGAACTCGCGGAACTGGCTCATCCGTTCTACAACCAGTTTGCCCGTGGCGGTGAAGGCCACCTCGAGGTCGGTAAGAACGTGTACTACACGATTCACAAACTCTGCCACATGGTATTGGCTCTGAAGCCCTTTGGCTGCATGCCCTCATCGCAGTCGGACGGGGTGCAATCCGCGGTGATCAACAAGTTCAAGGACATGATTTTTCTTCCGATTGAAACCTCGGGGGAAGGTGAAGTGAACGCTCATAGCCGAGTGCAAATGGCATTAGGCGAAGCCAAAGTGAAGGCCAAAGCAGAATTTGAACAGTGCCTGAAGTCCACTGGAAGGAGTCTTCCGGACATCCGTGAATACGTTGACGCACATCCGGAGTTGAAACGGCCCTTCTACCACGTGCCCCACCGTGAAGGCGTAGCAGGCACGGCTGCACAATTTGTTTTGCACGTGAGCGATCGTATCGACCGCGACACGCGATTCCGGAAACGCGCACGCGTGCCGGTCGTCACCGCACCCGCGACGTCCGGCGACTAGTTATGGAAGAACGAATCTAAGAGACGACTGAGGGATTATGCACGGATCTAAGGGATCGCAGTTGGTGCAGATTACTCCGCTGAGAGCGCCGGTGCTGCATGCTTCACACGCGCAGCAGCCGCACGATCATGTAACGAAGTTCCTGGTGGGCCTCGACGTTGGCTCTACGACGGTCAAGGCTGTGGTGGTCGATGCGGCCAGCGACACGATTCTGTGGCAGGACTATCAGCGTCATGAGACCAAACAGCCCGAGAAAACTCTGGAATTCTTGAAACGCATGGAAGCTGAGGTCGGCATCAATCGCCTCAACACACGCATGTTTTTGACGGGTTCGGGTGGTGGCACGATTGCAGAACAGGTCGGAGCGAAATTCGTTCAGGAGGTGACTGCCGTTTCTCTGGCGGTAGAGAAGTTGCATCCAGAAGTGTACTCGGTCATTGAGCTGGGTGGTCAGGACGCCAAGATCATCGTTTTTAAGGACGACGACGAGACCGGTCGCAAGAAGAAGATTCCCTCGATGAATGACAAATGCGCCGGCGGTACTGGCGCCGTCATCGACAAAATCAATGCCAAGTTGCGAATCCCTGTGGACCAACTGGCCAATCAGGGATACTACGGCGTCAAGCTTCACAAGGTGGCCGGCAAGTGTGGCGTGTTTGCGGAAACCGATATCAACAGTTTGCAAAAGGTCGGAACCAGCTCCGATGAACTGATGGCGTCCTTGTTCGAAGCCATCGTGTTGCAGAATCTCAGCGTTCTGACGCGTGGCCACACGCTGCGGCCGCATGTCTTGCTTCTGGGCGGCCCCAACAGTTTTATTCGCGGTATGCGGGAAGCTTGGCAGGCGAATATTCCGCGGATGTGGCAAGAGCGCAAGGTAACGATTCCCGAGGGATCACAGCCGGAAGATTTGATCAAGGTCCCGGAAAATGCGCAATATTTCGCGGCCATCGGCGCGATTCAGTTCGGACGCGGCGAAGACGACTGCATCGGCTGTTATCAAGGCTACGATCAACTGGTTCACTACATTGATTGCGGCAGACAGGAAGAAAAAGCCAAGTTAGGCGGAAAGGGTCTGGTCGAGCACAGCGGCGAACTCGACATTTTCAAAGAGGCCTACCGGCGTAAGAAGTTTACTCCCGCTACGCTTCAGAGCGGCAGCATCATCGGCGGTTTCATCGGAATTGACGGCGGCTCCACCTCCACAAAGGCCGTTCTGCTCGATGAGAAGGGCGAGATCCTCTGCAAATCCTATCAATTGTCCAAGGGTAATCCGATTCAGGACACGATCGAGATGTTCGAAAGCCTTCGGGGACAAGTCGAAGCGCAACACGCCAAGCTGAAAGTTCTGGGAGTAGCCACCACTGGATACGCCAAGGACATTCTGAAGGATGTTCTGAAGGCTGACGTGGCGCTGGTCGAGACCGTTGCGCACACGGAATCCGCGCTGAAATTTTACGAAGATCCGCACGTCATCGTCGATGTAGGCGGGCAAGACATTAAAATCATCATTCTGCACAATGGGCGTGTAAAGGATTTCAAGCTAAACACGCAGTGTTCCGCGGGCAATGGTTACTTTCTGCAATCCACTGCCGAGGGTTTCGGATGGGAAGTCAATCAATACGCGGATCTGGCATTTTCCGCGAAAGCCATGCCCGTGTTTGGTTATGGCTGCGCGGTCTTCATGCAATCAGACATCGTGAATTTTCAACGCCAAGGTTGGCAAGCGGAGGAGATTCTCGCGGGACTTGCGGCGGTGCTGCCAAAGAATGTTTTCCTGTATGTGGCAAGCATTCCAAACCTTGCCGCGTTAGGTTCGCGTTTCGTGCTGCAAGGCGGGACGCAAAACAACTTGGCTGTGGTCAAAGCCGAAGTAGATTTTATCCGCAACAGTTTCCGGGCCGCGGGCAAAAAACCCGAAATCATCGTGCACGAACATTGTGGTGAGTCGGGCGCCATTGGGGCGGCGCAGGAATCGCTGCGACTCTGGCGGAATGGGACACAAACGACCTTCGTCGGCCTGGATGCCGTGCGCAAAATTGAGTATCGCACCACGCGCAACGAAGCGACGCGTTGCTATTTCTGCAAGAACAATTGCCTGCGTACCTTCATCGACGTTCGCACCGAGCCTATCCAAAATTATGTACCCATCGAGCGGGTCACCAAGGTTCCCTTGATGCAGGGAGAGCAGCGGCTGATTATCGCGACCTGCGAAAAAGGCACGGTGGAAGATCTCACGGAGATGAAGGATATCAAGGCGGGCCTTGATAAAATTCGCGACCAATATCCGAACTTCGTGGACATAGCTTCGAAGGAAGTTTTCCGGCCCACCAACGCCCAGAGCGTGGCGGACCCGCTTCCCGCGCGGACCTGGACAAAAGCGGCCAAACAGCGCGCGGCGCTGATGCAGAACCGCCGGCAATTCCGGATTGGCATCCCGCGAGTGCTAAACATCTACACCTATGCTCCGCTTTTTAGCGCCTATTTCGAAAGCCTGGGGATTCAACCGGAAAACATCGTGTATTCCGACTACACCAGTTCCGACCTGTATCGCGCCGGCGCGAGCCGTGGCGCCATCGATCCCTGTTTCCCAGCAAAGATTGGGATTTCGCACGTGTACAACTTGATGAAGGAAAAGCACAGCAAGAAGCCGCTGCAGGCAATTTTCTTTCCGATGTACGACGTCCTGCATTCCCCGCTGGTTAAAATCACCGGCGCCAACGCTTGCCCCACAGTTACGGCCACTCCGGAAACCGTGAAGGCGGCGTTCACGAAAGAGAGCGATGTATTCGCCGAGAACCATTTGAAATACGTCGATCCCGTTTTGAATTTTACGGACCGCAAGCTCTTTGCCTACCAGATGTGGCAGGCCTGGGAATCCCTGCTCGGCCTTTCGCAGGAAGAAAATGCGCGCGCCGTGGAATCGGGATTTGACGCTCTAAAAGGGTACGAGACCAACCTACGGCGGCGTGCGCGCCAGGTGCTCGACCAACTGGAACGCGAAGACCGCATTGGCATCGTCATGCTGGGACGGCCGTATCATCACGATCCAGGCTTGAATCACGAAATTCTCGATGAGTTTCAGAAACTCGGCTACCCCATTTTTTCGCAGAACACCTTACCGCTGGATGAAGATCTGCTCGAACGCCTTTTCGGCGCCGAAGTGCGCTCCGGGATGATCAGCAACGCACTCGATATTTCAGACGCCTGGAAAAACTCTTACTCTTGCAGCACCAACCACAAGGTGTGGGCCGCAAAGTTTACGGCACGGCATCCGAATCTGGTGGCCCTGGAAATTTCCAGTTTTAAGTGCGGCCACGATGCGCCGATTTACGGAGTCATTGAAGGTATCGTCGAGCAGTCCGGTACTCCCTATTTTTGCTTCAAAGACCTGGACGAAAACAAACCATCCGGCTCGATTAAGATTCGCGTGGAAACCATCGACTATTTCTTGCGCCGTTATCGCGAAGAGGTGATTCGCAAACGGAATGCCGAACAAAACATTGAAGCACAACTCGCCGAACTAGAGGCGCAACTCCGGCGCGAACTCGATGAAAGTGGCTGTGAGCTAACGGGCACACAGCCCGCCGACAGGACCTGGCCGTCAGAATCGAGACAAGTGGCCGCGGATTGACCGGTCACAGGAATTACAGGTCAGGCACACCCCGTACTTTCATCGTTTGCAGCTTGAAGTCGGCCCGGAAGGCTAGGGAGTTCTCTGCGAGGGGGCGAACCGTCTTTACGGTGGCGTGGCAGTGCAGAATCACGTGGTCCGAATTCGGACCGAGGGTTGGTTGACCGTCCACCTGCCTGGGAAAATGGAATTCCGCGCGCGGCTCACCTTCGGGTCCTTCGGTAAAACGGACGCTTGCGAGATCAAGGGTTGTGCCGTCCGAAAGTTCCAGAAAAACCGTGTCGTGTAGGTCTTCCTTGGCGTCCTGCAAAATACGTACTGGCTCCGCGCCCGCAACGACAAGCACGTAATCTGGCAAGTCCTCCGCGCGCAAGGGTTCTTGCGACCCCGAAGCGTTTCGCAACTGACGCAATCGCTGCTCGGCAAGTCGAATGGTTTTGGAAGACCACCAAATTACGGGGATATCTGCCTCGGGTTTGCTGCGACTGATCTGCACCCCCGGGGCTGAGCTTGTCGAGTCAATGGGGTCTTTTATGGGTCCTGTCTGGGAATCCTCTTGGCGAGGCAGACTCTTGGCCTCCAGTTTCACACTCGCAGGACTCCAAGGAGAATCTTCCAGAATGCGATAGACGTCCGTCAGACTCCATTTATCCGGTGCCTTGTCCCACACCGCTGCGCCGAACGAAGCTGCGAGGGCGAAGCAAGCCACGAGCAAACAGTTAAGTTTCATAGATAGGGCCGCAGTCTGCTGCATTTCGATGCCGATATCCACGCTACAGGTTGTAATCACATTGTAGATTCTCTATCGGTAATTTCTCGCGTAAACCAGGAAAAATCTGTGTCCCCTGTATGCCATCAGTTATGGCGCGCAGGGACCGGTCTTCATTTGTTTTGATTGTTCTGTAACGCTGCTGTCCGCGGAGTTGAAAGCTGCACGGACGAAGTAACCCGAAATCCACACTCACCGCACGGTCTCTGCGTTGTGATGTTCTCAACCCGATCGGTCATCAACCAGAATAACCGACCGCAAATTGTCTAGATCCTCGTTGCAGGTTACGAATGGTGGCAGGTTGGATCAAATCAAATCTGGTAAGTTCACAGACCGGTAAAGTACGATCTGGCTTCATATTGGCGACCAACAATACAGCGCTTGTGCCTCGGAAGTCTGCAAACTGGAACAGTACAGCCGAGCACCAACTTGTCCAACTAAGGCGACTAGCAAAACTCTCATGCGAGCCAGTGTGGATGCTGACGAAATCGAGGAACACCCTTGAAGAAGTTAGACATTGCTATTGATCGCAAATCTTTGAGCAAGTTATGGTTGAACCAACGGAAGTGAGCTTAACAGCTGAAGGTCGATCATCATTTGTACACGCCGGTCAAGTTGAAAAAACATCGCCGTACCCTTCGCTGACAGCACTTTGCGGAATATAGGAATGTATTTGAGCCGGAGTTGGACAACGGATTCATCAACTTCTTCCCACCGCTTCGAGAGGGTGTCGGCTCGCTCCTCCGTTATATTTTCCTTTTGCAGATACTCTTTGATGAGATCATATTTGGCTTTGTTGATCCGCACCAGCTCATTGACATACTCCTCGTAGGTCGGCCAAAACCACTGCGCTTCGTCCGCGGTCAATTTCATATTGGCTGCAATAACTTTCTTTCGGTTGGATCGCAAGTCCGACCTCATCAATGCGATCTGTTCATCGAGTGAAGCACTACCGGCAACTGGCTGAGAAATTTGCTCATCCTGACCGAACAATGCGCTAGGGAGCAAAAAAAATCCGCAAAACAGCAAAACGATTATTGAGATCTTCCGGAGCATGTTGACCTCCCGTTGCCCGTCAACGAAATAAGGGCTCTGCTGCCAGCCATGCGTCATAGATGCAAGCGGCTCCGATTTCTCGAAGCAGAGATACGTCGCCTTGAATCTCGGTTACACTGTCGCTTTTGACAGGGCGAGAATGCGATTCTGAATATTCGGCGAGTTCACTTGTTGGTCGGAACAGACTCAATTCCCGGTAAGCGCTAACTGCGGCTTCGATGCTTCGCGAGTACCAAGAACTCCTCTGAGACGCCTCAATGATTTGAAAGGACTTAACAACAAGTTCCTCGGGAGTCGGTTACCAGAAAAGTGGCTTATAGTACCCACCTAGCAGGTTACCAGTTCGGTGGATTGCTGGAGTATAATCGCCGCTAATTCATGGCACTCGCTCCGGTTCAGCCAGGAGGCTCAGGCCGCGGCGGCTCCCGCGCATCCCAATATTCTCGCCATCTACTTCGTCGGCGAACACGACGGCGTTCCCTTTCTCGCATCTGAACTGTTGGAAGGCGAAAGCCTCCGTGAGCGCCTTCGCTCTGGGCCAATTCCTGTTCGCAAATTTATCGAAATCGCCACCCAACTTACCGTCGCCCTTGCTGCCGCTCACGAAAAAGGCGTGGTCCATCGCGACCTTAAGCCGGAAAATATTTTTCTCACCAAAGACGGACATGCAAAGATTCTGGATTTCGGCCTCGCCAAGCTGGGTCACCCGGAAGAAACACCAGGCGCTTCGCTTACACTCACCCAAGGTTCCCTGCCTGGTCTGGTCCTCGGAACCGTGGGTTACATTCACCGCTCTCCAATAGAAGGGCTAACTGTGAGGGGCTGCATAACCACGCCCTGGAAATTCTCCGAGGTAGCCAGGAGCATGAGGTTGCCGGGCTGGTCGACTTCCAGCTCGACGTCACACGTGGCACCGACGGTGAGAATGAGATCTGCGGGAGATGCTTTGAGTTGTGCCGGCGGGAGATCCTGGCCGTCCTTGGCGATGACTTTCCAAGAGACCAGTTCGTCCTTGCGCAACAAGCGCAGGTGCAGATCGGATGCGTCGGTGGTGATGTTGATGAAACGCACGCGGTAGCGTTTGCCAGTGCGCAGGCGGGCAATGTCCGGCTCCGGATAGCCATTGATGAGCAGCATGAGACCGAAGGGAGGATAGTTGCCCACGCCAAAGACAAAATTGACGTCACTGTCGGGATCATATTTCTGGCCCGGTTCGAGAACGATCAGCGGACCGTAGATGCCGTTGACCAGTTGCGTTTGATCGTGCCAGTGGGTGTGATAGATGAAAGTCCCGGTGCGGGGAGGGGCCATGCGGGCGACAAAGGACGTTCCGGGCGCAACAGGCGGCGTGGTGTGCTGGCCGGAGCCGGTCCAGCCGGGGACGCCGTCGTAGTAACTCTCGAGCTCGATGCCGTGCCAGTGGATCGCGGTGGGATTACTGAGTTGGTTTTTGACTTCGATTTCGACAGGCTCGCCGCGAGTCAGAATGATGAGAGGACCCAGGAGGCTGGGCGGCGGATTTTTTTCCGTGGGCTTCGGCGGCATTGCAGGGTCAATCAGCTCTAGGCGATACAAAGGAATTTTTGCAGGATTGTCCGATACGACGAGCTGGAGTTTGCGCGGATTTTTGGCCTCGAGGAGCGCAGGCCCCCCCGTGGAGCCCGGAACTACGGTTATGCCGAGCACTAGGCCACCCATGCCGGCGTTGTGATCGTGCTCCGAGGAACCAGGGTCCGGTTGTGAGCCGGGAAGATGGAGCGCCGGCGAAGGTGACATGTGCGCGACCATATGGCAATGGAAAAGCCAGTTGCCGGTGCGTTCAGGCGTCCAGGTCATGTCGAAGGTGTGCCCGTAATCGATGCCTTCGGTGACGACTTGGCGGCGCTGCGCTTCGGGATATCGGAGAAACGACGCGGCATCACCGACACCATCAACGGTGAAATAGAAACCGTGCAAATGCATGCCATGAGCCATGATGGAAGCATTGACGATCCGCCAGTGGACCGGTTCTCCAGTTTTGTAGATGAGGTGTTCCGCATACGGCCACGATTTTCCATTAACGGCGGCAACATCCTGCCCCTGAGCGGTGAGGAAGTCCTTGGCCCATAAATTTAGAACAAAGACGCGATCGGTGGGCGAAGCGCCGGGACCGTCAACGACGAAGGCGCCTCCGAGTGTGGTCTCCGGGCCGTCACGATCATCAATCGCGCTGTTGGAGGTGGTAGCCCAATACAAATAGGTCCCAGGTTCTCCCGCGCTGAATTGCAATTCGCGAGTTTCGCCGGGGGCGAGGCTCAGGGCCTCCGGGGTATTCGCGGGATGGGTATTCAGCCCAGCGATTTTGCTGGTCTCGCGCAAGGTGTTGCGGATGGTTAGGTGAATTGTAGCATTTTGCGGGACGCGGATAAGCGGTCCAGGAATTTGCGGTGCAGCACCCACTTCGGCGAAAGCGTAGGCGTCCACGTGAGCACCATTTTCATCCTCCGGGTACCAACGGCTCGCGCGAAGCTCGAGCTGCAATTCGAGAATTCCGTTTTTGAGAACACCGGCGGAGCTGCGATTGTCATTTGCAATGACAATGGGCAAGGTCGACTGGTCGATTGGCTGCGAAACCTGAGTGAATAGGAGCGAAGCGGCAAGAAGGGTCCCGCAACAAATAGCAAACCTCATAACACCTCCGTCGTGAGGCAGGTCCACTCGTTTGCAGAAACTACTTGAATCCAGCCGGATCCGTCAAATGGAATCCTGCGGCGGGGGCCGGAGATCAGTCCATTGCCCGCGAGGGTGTAGATCACGTTGAAGGGCCCTGTATGACCTGCCGGCTCAACCGGTCGATGCAACACCATCCAATGCGTTGATTCGGGGCTGCTGCGCCGGCAGAACGCTCCGGATCAGACAGATGGACGGTCTCGAACTTTCCACTGATTAACGCGACCTCGCCGCTCCAGACGTTGCGATCATAATCCTGAAGTGATTTTCATGGGATTTCGTACAGGACAGATGGGAGAAGGAGGACCTTTAGACTGAAATTCAGGAACTCCCGTCAGAAATCTTACGATAAAAGTATCGAGGGAAGGGCTCCGGATTGTCCACCACTTGGCGATCGACAGCGCGGAGAATTATGTCGACTTTCCCCCGTGCGGCGGCAAGTGAGCATACTGGATCAGTCGAAGAAGCATCACCAGTCAGCATGAAGGCCTGGCAGCGACAGCCGCCAAAATCCTCATGGCGCCGGTCGCAAGACTTACAAGGTTCCCGCATCCAGTCCTCGCCGCGGAATCGACGGAACGCCTCGGACTTTTCCCAAATCTCAGAAAGTGGCCTTTCCTTGACGTTGTCGAACCGAAGATCAGGTATGACTCGTGCAGCGTGACAAGGAAGGACCAAACCATCCGGGGAAACAAGCATAAGTTTGCGTCCCCATCCGCCGACGCAGGGTTTGGGGTATTTGGCATAGTAATCCGGAACTACAAACACAACGCGGGTCTTTCCCTTCAGGCGCTCCTCGGCAGATTTCAACAACGCGACGCAATCTTCGAGCTGCTCGCTGGTGGGCAGCAACGCTTCTTTGTTGGCGAATCCCCATCCGTAGTATTGGACGCTGGCAAATTCCACGCAACCCGGCTGGTAGTGTTCGACAAGTGCGATCATCTCCTTGAGCTCATGGATGTTCCGCCGGTGAATAACGAAATTCAAGGTGACGCCAAGGCGGTGTTTTTTCAGCCACTGCAACACCAGAAGTTTGTGAGGATGGGAGGCGGTGGCTGCTATTTCCTGAGCAGTAGACTCGGTGGCCCCCTGAAAGCTCAGTTGAAAGTGATCGAGGCCAGCCTCGACCAGGGCCCCGAGTTTGGATTCGGTCAGAGGCAGGCCACTTGTGATCAAACTCATGTAGAGTCCCGCGTTGCGACCCTCGCGAATT
>Ga0187772_10000655_pt1 | contig 15529 bp, 19 predicted proteins | sample 0116_SJ02_MP15_2_FD_133137 | JGI IMG/M metagenome (GOLD analysis project Ga0187772, IMG submission 133137) | Tropical peat soil microbial communities from peatlands in Department of Meta, Colombia - 0116_SJ02_MP15_20_MG | ecosystem: Environmental > Terrestrial > Soil > Wetlands > Peat | place... | reverse complement strand
GTGCCGATGCCCGGTCGGCCCATGCGGGAGTACCTGGTCTTTCCGACCTCGATTCTGGACGACCCCCGCGCGGCCGCCCGCTGGATCGGCCGATCGGTGCGGTTCGTGGGCACGCTTCCGCCAAAGTAGGGAATCCCCTCCATCGGACTCCAGGCCCCCACTCGCCGAATCCGGTCGGGTCGGACCTGTACCTCAAGGGACACGAGACGTTCGCCCGTGGGATTGCGCGTGTCGGCCCTCGGACGAATCCAGGCCGTGATCGCCCGCGTGCCCCGGGGTCGGGTGATCACCTACGGGAGCGCCGCGGCCGCGGCGGGGTTCCCCGGCGCCCCTCGGCTCGCCGTGTGGGCTCTGCGGGCGACGGAAGGCCTACCGTGGCACCGCGTGGTGGCCGCCGGGGGTCGGATCGCACTCCCGGGCGAAGATGGCCGGGAACAACGGCTCCGCCTCGAGATCGAGGGGGTCACCTTCCGAGGGGGTCGCGTACGGATGGACCGTCACGCCTGGGTCCCGCGGGCGGCCCGCCGATCCCGGGGAGGACGGTCGGGCGCCGGGGCCGTACGACGCGGTCGATCGGATCGGCGAACGTCTCCGAGGGTCCCGACGACCAGAGCCCGCACGGCCGATTCGGTCTCCGCCGGATAGACCCAACCGCGGTTCCCGGCGGTCGCGCGAGCCAGCTCGGAGAATAGCCCGCCCGTTTCGAGGAGGGCCCGCGCGATGTCGTTTCGGTCGTAGCGGGCGAACGTGCCGGGGAGCCGTGCCCGGACGCTTGCCGGCGCCCAACGGTCGAGGAAACGACCCTCGTGCCGGACCTCCGCGGCCGGGTCCGCCATCGAGTGCCACTCGATCATCCTCCCGAGGAGGCGCTTGAGATACCCGTCGCACGCCATCTTCGCGATCCAGATCTCTCCCCGACGAAGCTTCTTCGCCGTCCAGAGGACGTGGTACCAGAAGTCCGCGACCGACGCGTCGAACTCCTCCTCGCTCGGCCCGCCGGACCCGGGCACCGGCGTCGCCGAGAGCAACGACGGAAGTCGGGCCAGCTGCCCATCCTTGTCCAGCAGGACCTCAAAACCCCGACGGAGCACGCTCGCCCCCTCCGCGTTGTCCGCGAGGAACGGGATCGAGAACGCCGGGAAGACGGAGAAGTCGACGTCCCGGCCGCCCTCGTAGAGCACCCGTCGTTCCCGGCCACCGCCGACCGCCGTCGGCTCGATCATCGAAAGCACCACCGGGCCGAACCGGCCGAACCAGTCGGTGGCGCCGAGCAGCTGGTCGGGGTACAGGTGGAAGATGACGAGGTCGAGGTCCGACCACTCGTCGGCCGGCTCGACGGTCCGGGCCTGCGAGCCCACGATCAGCGCCGCTCGCACCGCCGTGTCCTCGGTCGCCCAAGCGCGGAACCGGTCGACGATGGAGCCGTAGCGTGGCGCCCACATGCCCGGGGGAGGGGCGGGCGGATTATACCCCGGTGCTCCGCGCGCTATCGCCATTCGGGAATGCACGTCGCTCGCGCCGGGGCCCCGACGTGTCCCCTCGCCGACGACGGAGGCTCCCCCGGGTTCGAGATCAGCCCGTTCGCTGTCCGAAGGCGAATCCGCGGGTGTCGATGACGTCGAAGGGATTGCCGTCGGGATCGGCCAGGGTCACGAAGTCGCGATCGGGCCGCGCGGGCTCGCGCATCGTCGCGCCGAGCCCCAGCAGTCGCTGGACCTCCCCCTCGGGGTCGGACGAGTAGAGATCGAAGTGGAAACGGTAGTCGCGCCCCGGCCCCTCGGGTACCTTCTGCAGCGAGATGTTCGGGCCCATGGACCGGGGGTCGTGGAGCACGACCCAGTCGCCCGACGGCGGCTCCCGCGCCTCGTAACCGAGCGCGGCGTTCCAGAAGTCGATCATCCGTCGGAACTCCTTGCACTCCAGCACGATCGAACCGATCCACAACTTCCCGGGTTCGCTCATCGGCCGCGGAGCGCAGCTCGGGATATGAATCGGTCTCGCGACCGCGTGCACGTCGAGGGACCGCCTCTGTTGCGAGATCCGATCGGCCGAAACCCGGGGGCGCCTAGGCGAGTGGGCCCCGTGTCGGAACGTGCACGATGGAACCGTTGGCCGACGAACGGGCGACGCGCGCAGGGCGATCCTCGATCGATGCGGCGGGGTTTACATCCCGGGGTCTCACACTTCCGTCGTCGTCCCATCGGGAACATCCGTGACCTGGATGCGGCCGAAGTGGAACCGTCCCTGCCGATGGTGCCAGGCGAGGGCGAGGAAGCGCTGCTGCGCGTGCGTCTCCGTACGGGAGAAGGCGAGGCAGACGTACCAGGCCGCCGGTGCGTAGAGGAGGACGGACGTGAGGAACAGCGCCGGGTCGAACACGAACCCGGGGAGCACCTCCGCCTCGAGGATGCCGGCCCCGCCGATGACGAGGAGGAGCGCCGCGAGCCAGAGGAGGGGAAACTCGAGGGAGTCCGTGATCCGGGTGCGGACCCGGCTCGCGAGGAACGGAGCCGCGGGCGCGAGGAGGAGGCCGAGCCCGAGCCCGGCGAGCGCCTCATCCAGGACGAAACGGAACGGGTTCGAGATCGCGAGCCGGGGAGCAAGGTCTCCTCGCTTGACGAGGAGGATCATGAAGATCAGCTCGAACCCGAGACCGATGAGCAGCAGGATCCCGAACCGGCCCCACACCTCCCGCGACGTGTCCGGCCGCGTCGGCGGGCTCACGACCACGTGGCGGTTCAGGCCCGGGATCCTCGCGATGAGGCCGAGGATCCCGTACGTGACGAACTCCCCGAAGAGGAGCGAGGCCAGGTACGCGACGCCGTACCAGGCGAGCGACAGGATCGCCGTCGTCAGGACGAGGAGTATCGTGACCGCGATCCATCGATCCCCCGTCCAGCGCGCCTGGGCGTGGAAGAACTGAGTGACGACCAGGACGTAGGCGAGGACGAAGAGGACCGGCACGAGCCAGAGCGCGGCGGCCGGAAGGCGGGTGGTCGGGGCCGGCACGATCGGGGGGCTCGGGGGAGCCGGGGCCGATCCGCCGGTCACGGGATCCCCCGATGCACGGGACAGCGGGAGACGCCCGAGGATAAGACCGTCCGGAGGAGCCGCTATCGCGCTGAGCCCGTAGAGCGCTCCCGCTTGCCGGGACCCGGACCGGGACCTCCCCGGCGTATTATGGGAGTGTTCTCGTCGCCCTCGTACGATGCCCCGATACGGTCCCCGCCTGATCTGCTCCGAAGTTCGGGTCCGGAATCTCGCCCGTGCCGTGCGTTTCTATCGTGCGCTGGGTCTCCGGTGCGTAGCACGCTACACCATGGCGGATGGCCAACGACTCGCCTGGCTCCGGGACGAGGGGACCGGTCAGCTTGTCGAGCTCTACCAGGTGCCCCGCGGATCCCCACTCTACGAGCCGTTCCGCCCCCAGCGCCGCTTCCACACGCCCCTCCTATTCGGGGTCCGGAACGCGGAACCCCTGATCCGGCGTCTCCGACGGATGGGGGCCCGGGTCCGCCGGGCGTTCGACGAGGGCGAGGTCCGAATCACCTTCGTGAGCGACCCGGAGGGCACTCTGGTCGAACTCGTGAGCTGGACCGAGTCGGCGGGGGATCGGCACCCCGATCCTCCGTTGATTGACCTGGTGCGGCCGCCGCGGACCGATTCCGCGAGAACCACCGGCCACCGCGCCCACGGACGGTGAACAGTCCAGTGGCCGCCGAATCCTCCCCCATCGGACCCGCGCCTCCCATCCTCGCGATCGTTCGCGCGCGAATCTACTCGGATCCCGAGGCGCCGCCGCTCGAACGCGGAACGATCATCGTCCGCGACGGGAGGATCTCGGAGGTGGGTCCGAGCCTCCCGGTGCCGTCAGAGGCGACGGTCCTCCACGGCGAGGACCAGGTCGTGACCGCGGGATTCTGGAACGCCCACGTCCACTTCACGGAGTCCCACTGGGCCAACCGCTCCCGGGCGCGCGACGCGGCGACGAACGCCCACCTCGCCGAAACGTTCACGTCGCGTGGTTTCACCTCGGTCGTCGACGCCGGCTCCGATCCTCGGTTCACCTTCCGCCTGCGGGACCGAATCCGCGGCGGGGAGCTCGAGGGCCCCGCCATCCTCACCGCGGGGCCCGGCCTCTACCCTCCGCGGGGGATCCCGTTCTACCTGAAGGACTCGCTCCCGCGCTACGTCCGCTGGTTCATGCCGCAACCGTCGACTCCCGCCGCGGCGACCCGGATCGTCCGGCGGGCGATCGCGCGCGGCGTGGACCTCGTCAAGCTCTTCACGGGGTCGTATGTCGAGCACGGGACGGTCCTCCCGATGCCGGGGGCGGTCGCGCGCGCCGCGGTCGAGGCGGCCCACGCCGGCGGGCGCCTCGTGTACGCCCATCCGTCGAACCTTGCCGGGACCCGGGTCGCGCTCGAGAGCGGCGTCGACGTCCTCGCGCACGCGCCCGACGCGACCGAGGGAGTCGACGAGAGCTTGCTCCGCGCGCTCGTCGCGCGCCGGATGGCGATGATCCCGACACTCAAGATGTTCGGCACGACCGTGACGGCGGACGCGGAGTACCTCGACCCGATCTACCGGGTGGTGCGACGCTTCCACGAGATCGGGGGGACGATCCTCTTCGGCACTGACGTCGGCTACATGCGCGACTATTCGACCGACGGCGAGTTCGAAGCGCTTCGCCGATCCGGCCTCGACTGGCGGGGGATCCTCCGGGCCCTCACGACGGCGCCCGCCGAGAGGTTCGGGCTCGGGGACCGGCGGGGTCGAGTGGCGGTAGGACAGCAGGCCGACCTCGTCGTGCTCGACGGGGACCCCGCCGAAGACCCGAGCGCGTTCGCCCGCGTGCGATCGACGATCCGCCGGGGTCGGCTCCTCTGGACCCGACCCTGAACGGCGCGGACGCCCGCGGAACCGGCGCGAAGCGCGGGAGGGATCCCGGATCCGAGGGTCCTCGACCTCAGCCCTTGCTGCGGGCACGCGTTGGGATGGACCGGCCGTCCCGCCGGGCGTTCAACGGGACTGCTTGGCGAAGTTGCGGATCCCGGCAGAGTCCTCGTTGTAGGCCGTCTCCCATGCGGCTCGGACCATGCCCTCGAGCTGAGCGGGCTGGACGACGGGCGAGACCATGTCGCCGTAGACCGACACCTCGGTCTTGCCCCCATGAGGGGTGTAGACGGTGAACATCTTCGAGCCGGCCATCGGGCCCTCGAGGGCCTCGGCGACCATGCCGAGCGGAGGGAACACCGTGATCCGGTTCGCGATTTTCACCCAGTTGCCGTTCACGTTCTGCTCCCACGAGACCACAAAAGAGGACTCATTGATCGGCTTCATCGCCCGGTTCCGGGCGTTCGGGTGCGCCCCGCCGTGGGCCTCGGGACTCTGGAGGTACTTCCAGACGAGCTCGACCGGTGCGTCAAACTTGCTCCCTTCTTGGTCGGTGATCCGGACCATGGGATTCCCAATGTTTTGTACTACATTAGAATCGACTCCGCGCGCTGCACGGATCGGGTTGGTACGCCACCCAGCAGCGGGCGCCCGCCGATGTCACCGGGGGGCTCGAGCGACGGCCGATGTTCCACGTACCCGCCGTTTCATGGCCTCGGGCCCGGGTTTTTCTTCTCTCGATGGCTCGGCGGCGCGAGAATCCGATGATCGCGCTGGCAGATTGTGCCGTGGTGGTCTCTGATGCGAAAGCGGCCGCCGAGTGGTGGCACGACAAGATCGGATTTGCGATTCACAAAGTGGGGGACGGCCCGCACGCCATCCTCGTCGCCCCGCCGGGGGACCGGTTCATCCTGCACCTGTGCGAGGGGATCGAAGCGGTGAGCCCGGGCAACACGGGGATCGCCTTCGTCACTGACGAGATCGACCGACTGGTGTCCCGGATGACGGCGGCGGGAGTCGATTTTCCCGAACCGTTCCAGCCAACCTCCTGGGGAGGGATGGCGAAGTTCGCGGACCCGGACGGCAACGTCTTCTGGCTGCTCTCCGCCCCGACCTCGTTCGTCCGGACCGAGCGGGACCGGAGGGCTCCTGCGGGCACCCGGACGCCCGCCCGCCGGCGGGGCCCGCGACGGTCATCGTCTCCACCTCGCCCGCGCCGCTAGCCCCCGGAGTTCCGCTCGTACCCCCTGCCTTTCGCGGAAAGCGACCGCTAGCCCTCAGCCGCCGGCGGGGCTCGTCGAGTCCGCCGGCGAGTGGCGGGGGGAGGCGCTCCGGGTCAGGAGAAGACCGACTGCTCCCCCGATCGACGTCACGACGTAAGTCCCGAGCAACACGTCGTAGAGGTATCGGATATCTCCGCCGAAGTACGTGATCCCGAAGAGGTAGTCCGCGAACTGCGACGCCGAGCTGAACCCGACCTGGTGGTAGGTGAGCACGACCGCGAGGAGGGCGAGCGCCGACGCGGCGGCGCCCAGCACTCCGAGCTTGATCGCGAGCCGCGATCGGAGCGAGAGGAGAAGGCCGGCCCCCGCGAAGTCGGCGACGGCCATCGCGAGCACGGCGTACCAGTGGGCAAAGTACCCGCTCGACATCGTGCCGAAGTCCGTCTGGAGGTTCTTGTCGGTCATCAGCATCAGCACCGACAACCCTCCGGCGACGAGGAAGGCGAGGCCGTAGACGATCGGGAAGACGCGCGGTTTTCGGGGGTTCTCCATGGCGGGACACCTGAGCGTCCGAGACCGGACGTCCGCTACCCCCTTTTTGGTTCAACGACGGAAAGGGTTGGTCCAAACACGAACGCGACCCGCGTTCGACGGGCCGTCCCCTACGACGGGCGGGGCACGAACGCGACGTGGGGGAGCCCCGCGACCGGATCCGGCGTCACGACCCGTTCCGAGAACGACGGCTGGACCCCCCGGAGGGTGAGGCCGACCGCGTCGTGGCGGAGCGCGAACTCGGGGTCGGCGAGCCGACGCACCCCGGGTTCGCACCGGAGGCCCGCCCCCAGGATGCCGATCACCAGGTTCCGGACATGGCGGGCGCGCTTCACCCCCGAGAACATCATCTGCATCGCGATCTCCCCCCCGAGGAGCGTCTCGGAGATCTCGATCGCGTTCACCTCGAGGAACGACCGCTTCCGCTCGCCCTGCGCGGCCCGCTCGGCGTCCTCCATCTTCTTCACGTCGATCGCCCGGACCTTCGCGAGTTTCGCCGCCGACACCGACCCGGGACGAACGAACTTGAGGCTCACGACGTAGGGGGGGCCCGCGTCCTCGCCGATGTAGTCGACGACCCGCACGCGGCTATCGAACCGCCGGACGGTCACGAAGCGGGTGAGCCGCGTGCGGAAGCCCTTCGGCGAATCCCGGGACGGGAGGACGGCGATGATCCCCCGGGACTGGTAGAGCATGTTGAGGTAGATCGGGAAGAGGAGAAGATCGAGATCGGCCTGTCCCACCGTCTCGTCGACCCGGAACAGCGCGAAGCTGCCGCGCACAAAGCCCCCGCCCAGGAGCCGGTCGAAGTCGGGGATCCCGGTCGAATAGCGGTCGGGCGGATTCCGGATCGGCTCCCAGCCGGTCGCGCTCGGGCGGGCCACGGGGCGTCGGCGCATGGCACCGGCATGGTTGCTCGGGGTTCATAGACCCGCGGGCCCCGGTCGGGGGTTTTCTGACGGTAGACGAAGGGCGCCGGCGGGTCGAGGATCCGTAGCGGCCGGTCGTGGTCGCTCGCGCTCCGGTCGGAGGTCCTGCTCTTCCGGGCGGCGGGCGGGGCGGCTCAGAAGGCTCGTCGACCCGCCTCCCGGAGCACGTAGAGCGCGTCGGTCGTCACCCAATCGCTGCGGCGTCCCCGGCCGGGCGCTCCCCAGTCCACGAACTCCGCGCCCGGGCGGAACGAGCGGGAGACCCGGTAGTACCTCGCGTCGGCGCGCCAACCCCCGTCGGGGAGCTCACGGCTCTCAAGCCAATCCAGGGCCTCCGCGGCCCGCGGGTCGCGAATCCGGCCGGCCTCGGCCACTCCGCGCAGTCCCCCGAGAATATCGTAGTGCCAGTAGAGCGGGAAGTGGAGCTGCAGGAAACGCGGCGAGATCGGCTGTCCGTTCGAACGGCGCCGGAACATCCTCCGCTCGAGGAACACCTCGGCGGCCCGTCGCGCGGCGGCGCGCGCCCTCGAATCCCGGTGTTCGCGGCCATAGAGCGCGAGCCCCCGCATGGGGGTGAGGGTCTCCATGAACGACGACGTATCGGCGGCGGGGTCCAGGTCGCAGTTCCAACCGCCATCGGGCCACTGCCATCGGAGCAGGAGGTCCACCACGTCGCCGAGCCGAGGGTCCTCGAGGTCCAGCCGAGTCAGGAAACGAAGGGCATTTCCCTCCTGCGAGGCGCATCGCCGTGCGCGACCGCAGATTCGGGGTACACCGCGCTGTCCCCCGCTCCTCGGCCGGGTGGCGGTCTCGTATTCCTCGCGAACCCCGGGCCTCAACCAGACTTCGAGGACCCGGTCCGCGGCGGGCCGCAGGGACTCGTCCCCCGTGGGATAGCCGATGTCCGCTAGCGACGCGAGGGCCCAGTGGAGCCCCTGCCATTTGTAGTACACGGCGCGCAGAGTCCCGGGCCTCGAGGGCCGCGTGAGACGACCCAGGAGGGCGCGCACCCGCGGGGAGTCTCGCACCTCGAGCCCCAAGCGTTCCGCGCGCGGCGAATCGCGAGGTTCTCCGAGGGCATCGACCCGGGTCCGCCATCGTACCGAGGGCTCCGGGCATCGGAGAAGGTCCTCGACCAGTCGCACCTCGCGCCCGCGCGGCATTCCGTTCTCGTCGTGGGGAAAGCGACGTCGGGGTTGAAACCTGCGGGCGCACCGAGCGCCCGGGGCCGGGTCACCCGGCGCCGGGTCAGTCCCGGACGAAGTGGGGCACCTTCTTCGGCAGTTCGAAGGTGATCTCTACGAGGCCCCGCCGCACCCCGTTCTTCCGCCAGTGGTCCTGGTAGATGATCTTGTGGACCCCGGCGCGCTCGATGGTGTAGATGTTCGGCCGCCCGGACGCCATCACCTGCCGGAGCTTCCGCTTCGCTTCGGGGGGATGGCACGCGAGCAGGTCCTTTCCGACGAGGCGCTGGCCGCCTTCCTTCGCGTTGATCTCGGCGGAGCGGTCGTTCAGGTAGAGGATCCGGTACTTCCGGTCGCATACGGTGACCGAGCACGGCAACTGGTCGAACCACTCCAACTTCACCCGGGTCGCCAACTACGTCCCCCGGGACCGGCGAGCGGCCGGCTTCGGATTAAGGGTGCTCATGGTCCGGTCGGCCGATCTCACGGGGTCTCTCGGGCGCAGTCGATGGCGCCCCCCCGGTATCCGCGGGGTGGGGCGGGCCGACGCCCCGGAGCCGTCGGTGAGCGACGGGCCAGTCGCAGTTCTGTACAGTTCCCGCACGTTGTATAACTAAGTACCTCGACGCCGTCGGGTTTCGGATGCCGTCCCCGGGCTCGGCCCGCGGGACGGCCCGCACACCACGAGGGGAACGGGGGAGAAAGAAGGATGTCGGGCGGCGAACGGGCACGAACAAGATGGGGTCGGGCATGGAGTCGACGGGGTCGGGCGCGCTGGGTCGGGGGTGGGATGGTAGCGACCGCCGCGATCGTCGCGCTCCTGTTCCTTTCCTCGAACGTCACGGCCGCCGCGGTCAAGAACAGCAGGGTCGATAAGGCCCCGTTCAAGGGGACTCCCTACGACTTCGGTGGGGTGGACGTCGCCGGATGCGGCACCACGGTCGCCATCCCCAACACGCCCGACTTCAATCTCACCAACGGGAACTCCTCCTTCAACGCCTCCGTGAGCGTGAGGGCCTGCGCGGACCTCTACAGCTCCGACACCTCGGACGCCTATGGCGGGGTGGGCTACAACGGGTCGAAGTGGACGCAGGCCGCTACGGCCTCGGAGACGGTGACGTTCGTCTACAACCTGAGCTACACCGCGTCCGCGAGCGCGAAGCCCTCCAAGGGCGCGACCGCGAGCGCGTCGTCCGAGATCTTCGTGGAGTCGGTCGTGTACGACGGGACCAACGGCTCGGAGGTCAGCTCAGGCTTCGTGTCGGCCCTCCTCATCTCCGAGTCGAGCGGCGCCAAGACCGTCCACAAGGTCGACCAGACGTTCAAGGTCGCGGACGGTCCCACGAAGTACGTCAAGGGGGACTTCTACTACGTGGAGGTCTTCCTTGAGCTCAGCGTGTACACCTCGGTAGAGTCGACGGGCTCGGGGACCGCGAGCGCCGCCCTGACGCTCGAGCCGACCGGCCACCAGACGAAGCTCGTGTCGGTCTCGATCGCCTAGACTCGGGGGCCCTCGGACCGGCCGACCTCGCCCAACCCCTTCTCTCCTCACCGACCGCGAGGCGAGCCGATCGGAACAGGCTCGCCCACCGTGCTCCGCCACTTCGGAAGGCCTAAAGACCCGGGCCCCCGTTGGGGGCCGAATGGCCGATCCCCAGGCATGCGCCGCCGCCCGTTCCCGCGCGGGCGCCCCTCGGGTGCGGCGCTCGGGAGCTCGCTGACCGCCCATGGTGCGCCTTGAACCGATGACCCCGGGGGAGCTCGGCGGCTTCCTCGATACCCTCGATCGCGAATACGCCGAAGAGCACGCGCGAGCCGGCACGTGGTCCCGGGAGCAAGCGCTCGAGCGGGCCCGGGAGGAGACCCGGAAGCTCCTCCCGAACGGGACCGACACGCCGGACCACTACCTGCGCACCGTTCTGGACGAACCCTCCGGCGAGCGGGTCGGGGAGGTCTGGTACGCCGTTCGCGACGACGGCGGGATCCGACAGATCTGGATCTTCTGGATCGGGATCGACCCCGCCCACCGCCGCAAGGGGTTCGCGGCGGACGTCCTGAAGCAGCTCGAAGGAGAGGCACGGCGCCTCGGCGTCGGGTATCTCGCCCTCCACGTGTTCGGCCAGAACACCGGGGCGATCGCGCTCTACGAGAAGTCCGGGTTCGTCCCCACCAACGTGATCATGCGGAAGTCGCTTCCGACGTGAGCCGACGACCGCCCGGGGGCCGCCGCTCACACTTCGTAGCGATGGCGGTCCTCGGCGACCTCGGAGTCCGGGAACCCCGCGCGGACCTCCCGCAACACCTCGGCGTCGGTGTCCGGCAGGCTCCCGAGATGCGTCAGGAATAGCTTCCGCGCGTGCATCGCGGCCGCGGCCTTCGCCGCCTGCGAGGCGGTCGAGTGGCCGAACTCGTGCGCCCGATCGGCGTACCGGTCCGCGTACGTCGACTCGTGGATGACGACGTCCGCCCGGACGCCCGACGCCCCCGCGGGCTCGCGGGTGTCGCCGGTGTAGAAGATGCTGCTCCCGTCCGACTCCACGTGGTAGCCCACGTTGTAGACGCTGTGGTCGAGCGGCACGCTGCGGATCGTCCACGACCCGATCGTCGCGCGCGGGAGCGGGTCCTCGACGAGGACGAGCGAGTAGACCTCGGACGGATCGATCACCATCGTGTGGGCGGCGTTGACCGCCTCGAGGATCGGCGTGAGCCCCGGCGGGCTCAGGATCGTGAGGGGCCGGCGGCGATGGGCGATCACGGTGTGCATCAGGAAATCGAAGAGCCCGGCCATGTGGTCGGCGTGCAGGTGGGTGATCACGACGGCGTCGACCCGGTCGAAGAGCCCGGCGTCCTGGAGCCGTCCGGTGGTGCCGGCCCCGCAATCGAACAGGATCCCTTCGGCGTACGCGCTGCACGGCTGGCGACGGCTGCCCTGGAAGTTGCCCGCGCCGGTGCCGAGAAAGGTGACGTCCATGGTCCCGTGCCGTTCGCGCTACCTTAGCTGGGCGCTCGGGGCTTATTTCTACTTCCGGAGGGGCGCGAAGGTCCGGGGACCGCCTTCAGGCCGCTGTAGATCTCGATGAGGTAGCCGTCGGGATCGCGCAGATGGATCGTCCTCAACTCCCAGACCGGACGATCGGTCGGTCCCTGGAGAAGGCGGACCCGGCGGCGTCGCAGTCGGCGCGCCAGAACGTCGACGTCGTCGGTCTCGAAGATGAGGGCCGAGCGGCCGGTCGTCCTATGGTCGTACCGCCCGGGGACGAGCCCGACCGCGGCGGCCATCTGCTTCCGGTCGAAGATCGAGACCATCGCGCCGTGATCGGCGACGAACTCCCCGTAGGGCGGCTCCCCGTGACCGTGCACGGGCGTCAGTCCGAGCACGTCGCGATAGAACCTCCAGGACCGGCGAAAGTCCGACGCGAGGATCCGTACCCTCGCGAACTCGAGGGCGGGTGCCCGGGCGCGCGCCATGGCAGCGCGACCGGTCCCGGCACTTAAGGGTAGGCGCTTCCCGCGGCTCCCCCGTGCGGGGAGCCTCGACGCCGGCGGGGACCGGGCTAGCGTGGGGGGGGCTGGGGTTCGGTGCGGCGCCGCAGCCAGGCATCGTAGACCGCGGGTCCCCCGTCCTCGCCCGCGACATGGAACCCCGAGCGCACGAAGAGGAATCGGGGCTCGAGGACCCGCGCGACCTCTTGGAGGGAGGGCCGGTGCGGCGGGCCCCTCGCCGCGGTGTGCTCCCGGGCGACCCAGGAGAGGACGAACGCCCCGCCGGGCCGGAGCACCTTCGCGATCTGTCGGGCGTACTCGCTGCGCCGCCGGACCGGCAGCGTGTGGAAGCACCCGTTGTCGATCACGCCCTCGAACCGGCCCGCGGGGAACGGAAGATCGAGAGCGTCCCCGACCGCGACGTCGATCGAGAGCCGTTCGTCCTGGGCCCGCTCGAGGGCCGAGCGCACGGCGCCGGGGGAGAGATCGATCCCATGGCTTTCGTATCCTTGTCGGGCCAGGTACAGCACGTTGGACCCGGCCCCGCAGCCGACATCGAGGACCGACGAGTTCGGCGCCAGGAACCCGTCGGCGACGGCCCGGGCCACCTGGGGGCTCGGACCCGGGTCGTACCACGGGAGCTCGCGGTACGGCGTCTCCTCGTACGTCGCCGCCCACATCTCCCGATGCCGAGCGGAGCTGCCCCGATGCCTCAGCGCTCCCATGCCGGACCCGGAGATCAGTACCCCATGAAGTACTCGTACTCGAGGTCGTCCTCGAGGAACCCGAGGCGATCCCGCAGCACCGAGAGGGTCTCCCGGGCCATTCCGGGAAGGCCGACGACGTACGCCTTCGGCCGGTCGAGGCGTTCCAAGGCCTCGCGGATCCATTCTTCGCCGATCCGACCGGTCCGTCCGGTCCACGCGGACTTCGACTCCTCGGGACGGGTCACCGTGTACCGCACGTCGATCGATGCGTGCGACCTCGCGAGGTGGTCGAGCTCGTTCCGGAACGCGAACTCCTCGGGGACCCGGGCCGAATAGAGAAGGACGATCGGCTGCTTCCCGCCGGTGTCGGCGGCGTAGCGGAGCATCCCGCGGAACGGGGTGATCCCGATCCCGCCCGCGAGCATGAGGGCGGGCCGGCTCGGATCGTAGAGGAGGTCCCCCAAGGGGCCGAACACTCGGACCCTCTCGCCGACGCGGAGCGCTCGGAGGGCCTGCTTGAACGGGGTGTCGGTGATCTTCGCGGTCACGGCGATCGCCCCCGCCTCGGTCGGCGAGGAAGAGAGGGAGAACATCCGGCCGGGTCCCCATGGGTCCTCGACGGCGGGCAGCACGAGCCGAACGGCTTGGTTCGACCGGTACGCGAAGTCGGCGCCTTCCGTCGAGAAGCGGAAGGTCATCGAGGACGGCGTCTCGACGCGGCGGTCGATCAGCGGGAGCTCGTAGGACCGAGGACGGGCCCGCCCAGCGACCGGCGGGAGGGGGTCGTCCATGCTTCCCCCACCCCGCGGTCGGAAGATATTGACTGGGTCGGGTCGAGACCTGTCACACGAGGGAAGCGCGGGGCCGGTCGGGCTCAGCCCTTCGCCGGTCGGCCGCCGCGGTACCGGTCTTCGATGAACGCCTTGTAGCGGTCCCACGCCGCGTTCGCCCGTTCGCGGACGCCGGCCGCGCTTTGGTGGTCGGGGACGACCCATCGCTCGGTGATGAGGAGTTCGATCCGGGTACGGCTCGGCCCGAGAGAGGTCAACCGGTAGTCCACCGACTCGCGGTCCTCCTCATCGATCTGGTCCGTGTGCCAAGCGTTCGGTGGCTGGAGACGCACGAGATCGACGGCGACCAAGGGGTCCGGGGACGTCGGCCGCGGGGCGAGGCGGATCCGCACCAGCCGACGGGGCGAGAGCCGCACCACCCGGAATCTCAGCCCGGGTCGCCGCGGGTGCAACGAGGCGTCATCGCTCCGATAGTCGGTGCACCAGTCGTAGACGTAGCGCAACGGCGCCTCGATGGTCTTCGAGATCCGGACGGTCTGCGTCGCGTAGACGCGGTGACCCCGTTCCGCCATGGCGCAGCTCCCCGACGTCCGGTCCGACGCCGGTTCACGCGAGCGCGTCGAGCTCGGACCGGAGATCGACCCCGTGGTCGACCACCGATCGGAGGTTCGATAGGTAGTACGCCCAGCCCGACTGGATGGCCCCGTACAGCGCGATCCACTGCTTGCCGGACTTGAACCCTCGGTGGGTGACGGTGAGGAGCGTCCCTTTCCCCTTCTTCTTGATCGCGAACCGCGCTTCGGTCTCGAAGACCTTCCCGCCCTCGAACCGGTCGATCCAGTCGAGGGCGAGCTTCTTCGGCGGCTCGATCGCCCGGACGCGTCCCTTCAAGGTGTATCCACCGGCCCAACGGAGCCGGAACGTGCCGCCCTTCTTCGGGGTGAACTCGGCCTTCTCGACGAACCACTTCGCGAGCTCCTCGGGCTCGGTCAGGGCCGCGAACACGCGCTCGGGCGGTGCGGCGAGATAGTAGGTCTGCTCGATCGGGCCGATCTTCGCCATCTCGAGGTCCAGCGCGGTCCGTTAGATAAGCCGACGGACCGGGGCCGACGCCGAGGACGACATACGCGTGGTCGCCCGTCGGCCCGGCCGTCTCCCCCCGGCGCGGCGTACCGGCCGCGAGCCTGGTTATACTGCATTATAAGGCCGTCCGGCCATGCCGAGCCCACTCGCGCGAGGGGGTCCATCCGGTATGTGGGAGAAGCGGTTGACACGTCTCGTCCTGGTCGCACTGCTCGGCGTCCTGCTCGTCTCAGCGATCCCGTCCGGGGCGGTCACGGGGCAGCCCACGGGCGGGCCCATGGGGGCGACGGAGACCGCCACGATCCCGAGCGCGACCGCCGGCGCGACGGCGGGCCACTCGGCCCTCGCCCCGGGCGTGGCGGCGACGCTCGCGAGCCGCACGTCCGCGCTCCTGCACGCGCCGGGGCTCGCGCCCGTCGCGCGTCTCGAGCCGAACATTGCCTACCGGGGGGTCCGCGAGGGGGCGGCGCTGGTGCCGGCGAACCTCGTCTCGGGCCAGGTCTCTCCCGGCCCCACCTCGATCGGCGTCAACGATCTCGGTCTGCGGGTCAACTCGGCGGGGAACTTCGTGCCCTACTCGTACCGCACCACGTCGCTCGACGGGACGGTGACGATCACCAACGTCTCGCTCCTTCCCGTCATGGCGAACGCCTCGGACGCGATCACCCTCCAGGAGAACGC